>ERZ1034984.3122-NODE-3122-length-12400-cov-7.375375_pt1 | contig 12400 bp, 11 predicted proteins | sample MGYA00520589_ERZ1034984 | MGnify/ENA primary metagenome ERZ1034984 (study PRJEB33766, sample SAMN09781790) | gut metagenome | biome: gut microbiome | host: Homo sapiens | place: Madagascar | study: EMG produced TPA metagenomics assembly of the PRJNA485056 data... | reverse complement strand
CATTTTAGGTGTTAAGTATTGGACAAAGAGTCCGATATAAAATACAAGTAAGCAAGTTACTAAAGCTTCAGTGGCGGAATCGGAAGGAGCGTACGGCCGGACGAGAAGTCACAAACTAAATTTATTACATGCAGCATGGATGCTGCAACATATTCAAGGAGGAATAATATTATGGTAGTACAACACAACATGCAGGCTATGAATGCCAACAGACAGTTAGGAATCACAACAAGTGCACAGGCTAAGTCCACAGAGAAATTATCTTCTGGATACAGAATCAACCGCGCAGGCGATGACGCTGCTGGATTATCTATTTCTGAAAAAATGAGAAGCCAGATCAGAGGATTAAACAAAGCTTCTGACAACGCTCAGGACGGTATCTCTGCTATTCAGGTAGCTGAAGGTGCATTAAATGAAACTCATTCTATCTTACAGAGAATGAACGAATTAGCAACTCAGGCTGCTAACGATACTAACACAACCATCGATAGAAATGCTATCCAGGCTGAAATGGATGCTTTATCTTCTGAAATCGATAGAATTCGTTCTACCACACAGTTCAATACTCAGAACTTACTTGATGGTAACTTCAAGAACAAGAACCTTCAGATTGGTGCTCTTCAGGGACAGAACATTGCTATCAGCGTAAGCAACATGGAGTCTTCTGCAATCGGAGTAAACAACTTAAAGGTTTCTTCTTTCGATTCTGCAGGATCTGCTATGACAAAGATTCAGTCCGCTATCGATATCGTATCTACACAGCGTTCTGCTCTTGGTGCATTACAGAACAGATTAGAGCATACAATTGCTAACTTGGACAACGTTTCTGAAAATACTCAGGCTGCAGAGTCTCGTATCCGTGACGTTGATATGGCTGAAGAAATGGTTGAATACAGCAAGAACAACATTCTTGCTCAGGCTGGACAGTCTATGCTTGCTCAGGCTAACCAGAGTACTCAGGGTGTATTATCCTTACTTCAGTAATCATAATAATTACCATACAAAAAAGAGTTGCCTACGGCAACTCTTTTTTGGTATCTTGGTATCATAGGAAATACGGTATCATGAAAGTATGAAATTAGTCATAAGTGTTTGGAAATACAATCTGAAAGATATTTTCAAAGAATTTTTCGAAACTATGATTCTTCTTTGCTTTTTCATGTCCGTTATGAGCAATTTCTTTTCTTTGTTTTTCGTGAGAAAGATAATATTCTACTTTTTCCACTAGATCTTCTTGGCTTTCATAATAAACAAAATCCTCGTCGGGAACGAAATAATCTAAAAAGTCAGATTGAAAACTGGTAAGTAAAAATCCACCAGCACCTAAAATATCCATTCCTCGTAAAGGAATGCCGGTTTGAATGCTTCGCAAAGTAATATTTAGATTGATTTTACTATTTGCAAAGACATAAGGCATTTCAGAATAATAGTCAATAGCACCCATGTTTGTAGCATTTGGAATAACTGCATTTTTGTTTAGCGTGTAAAGTCTTAAATTGCAATGCTTTGCAACCGCAGTTAAGAGACGTTGCCGTTCTATGGAAGTCAGCTTTCGGTCAATAAAGTAGTTAGAGTAAATATATTCAGGAGTTTCTATTCCGGATGGAGTGGATTGATAAGGTGCAACCCGCTGCAATTCGGCAATAATATCAGGAGTAAGAACTTCTTCAATAAAGTTATAGCCTTGTATCTTTAACTGGGCTTCCATAATAGCATCCAAATATCCCTTGATATAGTCGTTTACCGTAGCAAGACGATCAAAGAAGTTATGATCCTCGTTATAGAGGGAACCAACGAAAGATACATCTGCAGAAAGCTTTTCATGATCATAAGGCTTTTCCTGTAAGTAATCAATAATCGTACTGTTTACCGGAAGAGTGCTATAATAAACTGTATTAATGCCACCATTTTTTAACTTTAAATATTCCTGTTTATCAAACATAAAAACATAATTATTGGGATTGATAAGCGAATAGGAATAAAGCATGACGTAAGGATTGTCATAAAGGGCAGCAATATACTTAATCCCCAGTTTTTGACAGTTGTTAGAGACAATAGGAAAGTAATTAAAAGAGAAGCAACAGTCGTAAAAAGTGTCTCCAACAAATTCGGTAAATGCTTTGTCAAATTCGATGCTGGTTCGTTCCTGATAGTCTTTATGAAAAAAAGGTACAAATTCATGTCCGGCCTGTTCTAATGTAAATTGTACATCCACCTTTCCGAAGCAGGGCCAATCTAAATATAAAATACGCATAATAATCTCCTTTTTGTCTTTTTAAGAAATAGAAAATGCCAGTTGCAGTAATTGTTCCAGACGAACCGGATAGTTATAATCCCTGGCTACTCGTTCAAAACCGTTTTGAGCAATTTCCTGACGTTTTTTTTGGTGTTCCAGATAGTAGGAAGTAATGTCTTTTAACTCATCTAAATTCCCGTAAGTTACTAAGTCTGTGCCTACATTAAAAATCTCGGAAAGTTCCGGCTGGAAATTAGTTAAGACAAAACCACCGCATCCCATAATATCAAAAATCCGCTGAGGAAGACCGGAACGAATTGCTTTACAGGTGGTGTTGAGGTTAATTTTGCTTTCATGGAAAATAATAGGCATTTCTGTTAGTGATTTTGCAAAACCACGATTGTGAACTTTTGGTAAAACAGAAGTGTCACTTCCGGTATATAAATCTAAGTTAAAATGTTCTGACAAAATTTTCATTGTTCGTAATCGTTCCACAGCAGTAATTTTATTTCCAATATAAAGTTGTGCCATTGTTTTTCGGTCTGTTAAAAAAGTTTCCAAAGGATAGGTGTAAAATCCGGGTAGGTGTGCCTTAAAGGCAGCTACAATTTCATCTGTTAATAAGTCTTCAAGAAAGAAATAACCGTATACCCGTAACTGTGCTTCGATTAAACCATTTAGATATCCTAAAAGGTATTCAGGGGGATTTACCAGGTTATCATAGGGACATTTTTCTGTATAAAGCGAACCCACAAAAGAGATGTCGGCAGAAAAACGTTCTATGTCAGTGGAAGAAGCTGCCTGAATAACCTGTTGTTTTGTTTTGACATTGACGGCAAGTGGAAAATGAAATACATGTCCCGGATTGAGGGGGGAGATTTCATCGTACTGTGCCCGGTCAAAGAGAAATATACGGTTGCAGGGATTCTGAATAGATTTGGCAAAAAGTTCTAATACAGGAGAATCCACGGTCCAACAAAGGTATGGAATTTTAAAGATATTGCAAACTTCAGAAATAATTGGAAAGAAGTTTACCGTAAAAATACAATCTTGGGGATGTTCCATTAAATAATCGCCTACAATGCGAGCAGAATCTCCAAAAACAAGTTCTTTATTTGTGATTTCTTCTGTAATTTGTGATACAGTATGTCCAAGTTCTTCAAACCCTTCGATAATATCAGGTTCGCAGATACTACCGTAGCGGTAAAATAGTATTTTCATATTAGTTTAAATCCTCCTGTACAATGGAAATTATTTTTTCAAGCTGGTGTTGATAAGAAAAGAGGTCACGCACTTTTTTGTATCCATTCATAGCAATGGTCAGTCGTTCTTTTTCATGAGTGAGATAATAGGAACATTTTTCCTGAAGTTCTTCTATGCTGCGAAATACTTCGATTTCTTTTCCGATGACAAATAAGTCTTCCAGTTCTTCCTGATAGTTGGTAAGAACAAATCCGCCACATCCCATAATATCAAGAATTCTTTGGGGAACGCCGGTTTCAATAGAAGATAAGGTAATGTTTAAATTAATCTTACTTAAGTAAAAGATTTTGTTCATAATGGTGTAGTAATCAACGCTGTTATGAACAGTTACATTTTGTAAAAAGTCAGTAGGACTTTTGGTATATAGATGCACATCAAAATTTTGTGCAAGTGTATTTAACACAGTAATACGCTCTAATTCAGCCAGTTTTCTTGGAAAAAATAGCAGTCCCAAATAAGTAGCATCACTTAAAAGGGCAGTTTGATTCCAACTGGAAACATCCGCCTGCTGAAGCAAAAAATCAATACAGTCTTGCGGTAAATCCTGCCAATAACGAGGAGCTTCCCAGTGACACATATTTTGCATTAAATATAATTTTAACTTTAGTTGTAAATGTTCGGGAAAGGCTTGTATAAGAGCGTTATATGTATTACTCTCATAGAGCCCCCCTACGAAGGAAATGTCATGGGAATATAGTTGTTCATCTTCTGGAGTAATATCAAGACATCCGGTACGTTCTACGTTTACTGCAAGCGGTAAGTGGTAGATATGTGGAGCATGTGCTTCTAACAGCCGTTTACATTGCATTTTGTCGAAAATAAAGGTATAATTTGTATTATGAAAAATAGCAGATGTAAAAAGCGAAATTAACGGAGAGTCATAGGTCCATGAAACATAAGGAATGGACATTTCTGCACATATATCAGATGCCGCAGGAAGAAACAAATAAGAAATAACGCAATCGTAAGAATGCGAAGATAGTTGTTTGCGTAATTGTTCATTTTGTTCCTCAACGGACTGATTAGGATCAAAAGGAGTTGTCTCAAGAATATCCACAGGATAGTTCATGCTTTGTAAAGCCCATAGGATATCGTAGATAGAATTGTGTGCTGGAATAAATAAAAAGTTCATGGTAACCTCCCAAAAATAATAAACAACAATATATAAGTTCATTTTAGCGAAAAAGCAGGGAAGAAACAAGAGAAAGTTTGCGAAATAAGAGGTTAAGAAATGGAAGATAGAGAAGCGTTTAAAAAGACAGAGCAATTTGCAATAGAAGAAGAAGCAAGAGAAAATCGCTGGCAGCAGGAGTACGGGAAAAAACTTCCGGAAGTAATGGCACAAATAGACCAATTACTAAAAGAAGGAACCGAGGAAGCAAAGTGGAAACTACATGCAATGTTTTTGGATAAGAGTTTTTTTAATAATTACCGACAAACAGATGAAATGGCTACAATGTATGTGGTTATGCAAATTTTTGAAAGAGAACGAAATAGCGGCATTACACCGGGAATCTTAGATAGCGGAAGAGATGCAGAGCAGTTAAGAAACTATATACAATCAATAAAGTTTCTTCTATATCGTTTAGATTTTAAAATAGATGAGCAGGCGGGAGAAAAATTAATAGCGTATTTTCAAGAACAAAATACTTCCACAATTGTCATAGAGACTATGCTCACCACAGTTGTTATGCGCCCGTTTATTGTTGTAAGAAAGTTGGAACAGTTATTTGAACAACATCATATGCTGAAAGAACTGTTTATGATATATAACTTTATCAATGATAAATATCCCGGAAATAAGCGGATTTTGAAGAAACAGGCAGAATTGTATGCAAGAACCGGGCATCAAGAGCTGGCACAGCAATGCATGGAACAGATTGGCGATTATCCGGAAGGGATTTGCGGAAGCCGGGAAACAGTTTTGTCTATACAAGAAAAAATCTGGCGATTGCGTTATATGGAAAAAGAAGCATGCACGGAAATCGCAAGGGAAATAAAAACAGTAAAATTATCACCGGAAGGGTGGAAGTGTTTTCTGGAAAATGAACCGGTGTTTGCTCCGGAGTATTATTTACTGTTGACAAATGCCATGTTAAATGAGGAATTAACAGAAATTGCGGAAATAACATTATTGTTTGCAAACGAGAAAGTGTCCGGAAACGAAATGATTTTATCCTTATTGGCGGATATGTATATTAATCAGGGTGCATTTAAAGAGGCGTTGGAGGTTTTGGAACAAATCCAACAGCCTAGCGATATCATATTAAAATTGCAGCAAGTATGTCGGGAGAGAATAGTGTAATGAATGATAAAAAAATTTGTTTTATTATGTGCGTAAATAATGAAGATTACATGGAAGAACAAGTAGCATATTTAAATCATTTGCAAGTGCCGGAAGGTTATGAAATTGATGTATTAAATGTGTATGGTGCAACCTCTATGACCTCAGGATATAATGAGGCAATGCATGCAAGTGATGCAAAATACAAAGTATATCTTCATCAGGATACATTTATTATAAACCCTAATTTCATAGCGGATTTACTGGAAATTTTTGAAGAGGAACAAATAGGGTTAGTTGGTATGGTAGGAACTCCACACATGCCGGAAAATGCAATTATGTGGAATGACTTTCGGTATGGAAAGTTATATTGCAGCATGATTTATCAGGCGGGTATCAGTGTCATTGGAGAGATGTCTGAAAAATATATGGAAGTAGAAGCAGTAGATGGCTTTCTTATGGCAACGCAGTATGATGTGGAGTGGCGAGAGGATCTATTTCAAAAGTGGGACTTTTATGACGTTTCCCAGAGTTTTGAATTTCGGAAAAAGGACTATAAAGTAGTTGTGCCAAATATGGAAACCCCATGGTGCATCCATGATGATGGATTTTTCAATTTAAAAAATTACTATGTAGAACGAAAGAAATTCTTAGAAGAATATCATTGGGGCAAGCAGGCCAAAGAAAAAGTATCGATTATTATTCCTACTTATAACCGAGAACATTTAATACAACGTGCCATAAAAAGTGTATTAAATCAGAGCTATGGTGAGTTTGAACTTTTAATAGTGGATGACGGTTCTACCGATAATACCGAAGAAGTGGTAAGACAGATAAAGGATGACAGGATTCGATATATTCGTTGTGAAGAAAATAAGGGAGCAGCGGCAGCCAGAAACAGAGGAATAGCTGAGGCTAAGTATGATTACATAGCCTTTCAGGACAGCGATGATGAGTGGTATCCGGGTAAGCTGGAAAAGCAAATGAAAGTAATGTTAGAATCTTCTGAAAAAACAGGGTTGGTATACTGTGAGTACCATTACGATGGTGTAAATGGAGTAGAAGGCATTTCCCCTAGCAGAGAGATTCCTTTAGAGCAGAAACAGGGATATATCTTTCCGGAGCTTTTGGCAGGAAATATGATAGGAACACCAACCATGTTGGTAAAAAGAGAATGTTTTGATAAGGTGGGACTGTTTAATGAAAAGTTCCCTTGCCTAGAAGATTATGAGTTAGTACTTCGCATTGCAAGGGAATATGAAGTGGGATTTGTTCCGGAATGTATGGTGGAAGTACATGCCAATACAGAGTCGGTTACCAATAATGTAGAAGGCTATTTGTATGCTAGTTGTATTCTGGCAGGCACTTATAAAAAAGAACTTTTAGAGTATGGAATGTTTGATATTATTGTAGGTTCTATTGTTGAAAAGGCAAAGGAATTGAACCGATTAGAAGATGTGGTGAAATATTTGGAAGTGGTTATGGCAAAATGAAAAAAGTAACAGTAATAACTCCATGCTATAATTCCCGAAAATATTTGGGAGAATGCCTGGAGTCATTAGAAAAGCAAACCATAGGAATGGAAAACTTACAAGTTATTTTGATAAATGATGCATCTACGGATGATACCTGGAAAATGATTTTGGAGTTTGAGAATAGATATCCGGAGTCTGTAGTTGCCATAAATCTGCCGGAAAATCGTAGGCAAGGTGGAGCACGAAATGAAGGGTTAAAGTATGCAAGCGGAGAATACATTGCCTTTTTGGACTCGGATGATAACGTATTACCACAAGCCTATGAACGGATATATCAATATGCTGTTAAGACAGATGCGGATATAGTTCAGTTTAATCACTATAATTATATGAAAAATGAAGAAGAGCTATGTGATAATTGCAAATTAGAAGGAACAATTCAGTTACAAGAAAAAGCCACCAGAAAACTATTTTTAATGGCAGAAGCTATGACAATGGGATGTTGGAATAAGATATATCGTCGTAAGATGGTAGAGGAAAGTCAGGCAACCTTTGCAGAACATCGTATTTACGAAGAACCAAAGTTTGTATATCCGCAAATGTTTTATGCCAGAAAAGTCTCTTGCATGAAAGATGCATTTTACCGAATACGAATGAATCAGGAAAGTACCATGCATTGCGAGGCGAAGAAAACAGGAAGATTGTTAGATCATCCAGAAGTGCAAATGCAGACATTTCAATATATGACCCAGCATCAAGAACTGATGAAGAATTATTATGAAGAAATAGAATTCTATTTTTTAAAGACTTATTATATCGAAACGTTGTTTTTCGCAGGACAGGGAAAACTACTGCTGGATGTTGATTACTTTAAAAAGATGCAGGACAATGTGAAGAATTTATTTCCCCGATGGAAAGAAAATTGCTATTTAAAGGAAAATGATGAGGAAAAACTAAGGAAAGTTTTGAGTACAGTACAAGAGACATATGATCAGGGAAAATTAAATGTATTGTGTGAAGATGTATATAACATTATGATGGGATGACAGAAGGTGAGAAAATGGAACAGCGCGAAGAGAAATTTGATACATTAGTAAGATTCATTGAAGAAGATGCTTTAAATGGAAAAAATTATGAGTATTTAGGTGATTATTATATGGAAGAAAACACAGAAAAGGCATATCTGTGTTATGAAAATGCACTCTTCTGGGGAAACGTGGATGAGGAAGAAATAAGAAATAAGATAAGGGAATTAGATAAGAAGAATGTTAATCACCATAAAGTATCTATTGTGATACTTTCTTATAATGCAAAAGAGATTATGAAAGGATGTATTGAAAGTATTCGTAAAAACAATCCTAAAACAGCATATGAGTTAATTGTGGTGGATAATGCATCTACAGACGGAGTTGTTGATTGGTTAAAGGAACAAAATGATATTGTTTTGGCATGTAACCAAGAAAATGTTGGTTTTCCGAAAGGGTGTAATCAGGGGATAGAACTGGCTGAAAAAGAAAATGATATTATGCTTTTGAATAATGATACCATTGTAACAGAAAATGCATTATTTTGGCTTAGAATGACCATATGTGAACACCCAATTGGGGCAGCCGGAAGTATTTCAAATATGACAGAAAAGGTATCGGCGACAGTAAAGGGAAAAGAAACAAGAAGTATGGAAGAGCAGTTGGAATATGCACGGTATAATAATGTATTATTAAAACATTCATTTGAATGCAGAGTGTCATTATTGGGATATGCCCTTTTGTTTAAGAGAACAGCATTAGAAAAAACCGGATATTTAGATGAGATATTTTCACCGGGATGTTTTGAAGATTTGGATATATCGATTCGGTTGATTCAGGAAGGATACCAGTTGGCGTTGTGCTACAATAGTTTTATTTTCCATTACGGCAGTACAAGCTTTAAAAAGAATATTGATTGGTATGAAAATCTTATCACAAAAAATTTTTATGTATATAAAGAAAAATACGGATTTGATGTAGATTATTATATGAATCAGAGAGATGATTTGATTGAACATCTGCCAAACGACACCAATTGCGCATTTCAACTGTTAGATGTTGGTTGTGGGTGCGGAAGTACCATGCTGAGAATAGAAGGATTATATCCCAATGCAGAAGTAGTTGGAGTGGAAAAGTGTGTAGAAGCAGTGAAAATCGGAAAAAAATTAGCGGAAATTTATGAGATGGATATAGAAAAGCAAGAATTGCCTTTTGAAAAAAGCAGATTTGATTATATTTTTATGGGAAATGTTTTAGAACAGACATCGAATCCTAGAGAAGTTCTGCGAAAAGTAAAAAAATATCTAAAACCGCAAGGAAAAATCATTGCATCTATTTATAATTGTGGAAATGTAAAAAATATTTATGGATTAATGCAAGGAAAAGTATACGAAACAGAACGATATGGGCTTTGGGATATAAAAAATATACAGTGTTTTACAGGAGAAAAGATTCTACAATTATTTCAAAATGTAGGTTTGCAAGTTAAGGATATTACATATTTAGAGAATGAATTATCCGAAGGAGAGGAACTATTTTTAAGGCAAACGGAAGAACTGCCAAACAGAGTGCCACAAGAGTTGTTGCGAGCCTATAATTATATTCTGATTGCTGAAAATTAAGTAGAAAAGGATAAGAATATAGACAATAAACATTAAGATATGTTAAGAAGAAACCGATATATATATTACATACAAAGCCATGGAAGGAGAAAGAAAAATGCAGAATGAATTCAAGGAAGAAATAGAGGCACTGGAGACATTAAAAGAATACAACAAAAAGGTTGTAAAGGCATTAAAAGAAATTGTACCGGAATTAAAGGGGGATAAGAAAGAGGATACCGATGAGTATTTGCAGCATATTTTGAAAGGGGTTAACTGGGAGATACAGGTGTTAAACGGTACCATGAATTATCTGAATCGAGAGAAGGAAGTCATTTCTAAGGAGAAGGCAAATAAAATCGTTACGGGCATCAATGAGGCAGTAAGCAACAAGGATAATCAGAAGATAGCACAGGCGGTAGAAGAGGGCTTACTTCCGTTTCTGGAAAAATTAAATGAAATATAAAATCCAAAATAGGGACTCTTAAAAAGAGTGCCCTGTTTTTGCATTAGAAAATTTACAGATTTTGGTGGGAAGAGAAATGGTATATTCGATGGCAGTTCCGCCATATACAATAGCGGACATAAATCAATATAATTGCAGTTATAATAATTTCCCGAACTATGCATTACTTTTGATAGATAAAGAAAGCTATATTTGTAGTTCGGTGATAGAAAATTCAGATGAAGGTCAAGTCCCTGATGATAGGGTGATACATAATCTTCAAGTAGGAAGATATTGTTCATTGTCAAATGATATATATTTTTTGATTGGCCGTGGAAAGGATTATAGTCGTATAACTACGTCTGCAGCAAAAGTATTTCATCAGGCGCCTAATGTGTTTCAAAAACACCGTGAGAAGGGAAGCATTATTATAGAAAATGATGTGTGGATAGGGCGCAAAGCATCGATTATGTCAGGAGTTACAGTACACAATGGTGCAATTGTGTCGGCGATGGCACATGTAGTAAAGGATGTTCCTCCATATGCAATTGTTGGTGGCAATCCTGCAAGGGTAATTGGATATCGTTTTGATGAGGAAGTCATAAAGAAAATGCAGACGATACAATGGTGGTATTGGACAGAAGAAAAAATTGAAGAAAACGCAAACTATTTTAATGACGATGTAGAGAGCTTTTGTTCACGGTTTTACAATGAGGCCAAAGAAGAAGTTGAGAAAATTGTTTCTAAGGCGGAAAAATGTGAGAAGGACAGATATTTCATCCTTTTGGATTATGATGACAATTATCCGGTGACACCAGATGTAGTAGACGAATTTTTAGATGTGAATGGAATGAACAAGGAGAAAGAGTTAATTGTATTTTATAATGGGGATTCTCAAAAGCCGGGATTTGCAAGGCAACTTCAAGAGATAATAGCGAAATTTAATAAGAACCCACAGATACAATGTTCTATTCAATGGAGAGAAGGCGGAATGGAACAAATAAAGGAATTAATGCCAACTATAAAACATCTGATAATTAATAGAAGACCAGAAACGGTTCGACTAATGTGCTATGCGGATTTATATGGAGAAGAAGTAGAAATTATATCAGGTGTAGATTTACCTATTTTAAAATAATTTAAGAAAGAGAAGAACAGATGAAGATATTGATAACCGGAGCTAGTGGGTTTGTAGGAAGAAACGTAAAAGAATATTTGGAAAAAAAGAATGAGGAATACGAGATATATGCCCCGACCAGTAAGGAATTAGATTGTTTAAATGAGCAGGAAGTAACGGAATATTTAAAAAAGCACAGATTTGAATATGTTTTACATTTTGCGGTATATGGAGACGGGATAGATAAAACCAAGGATGGCACAAAGATATTAGATTATAATCTGCGGATTTTTCTGAACTTTGCCAAGAATTCCATGTATTACGGAAAGATGTACTATACAGGCTCCGGTGCAGAATATGACAAAAGAAGTGAAATTGTAAGTGTGTCAGAGGAAGAAATAGGACAGTCCATACCGGTAGAACAATATGGATTGATGAAGTATACCATTCAACAGATAATAGAAAAAAGTGATAATATATATAATTTCCGACTGTTTGGTATTTTCGGAAAATATGAATATTATCCGGTTAAATTTATCTCTCTTGCATGCTGCAAAGCGATTAAAGGACTTCCACTTGCTATGAGACAGAATGTGTATTTTGACTATTTATGGATAGAGGATTTTTGCAGAATGGTAGAGCAGTTTTTATGGCAAGAACCTAAATTTCATACATATAACATGGTTTCGGGTCAAAAGATTAGTCTGGAAGAGATATGCAACATGGTATTGAAAGTAAGCGGAAAAGATTTACCGGTCTATATTTGCAAAGAGGGACTTGGAAAAGAATATACAGCATCAAACAAAAGATTTTTAGAGGAATGTCCGGACTTTGTGTATACCCCAATGGAACAGGTAATCGAAAAATTGTATCGATGGTATATGCAGAATGAAACAATGATTGACATATATAAATTACTTTATTAGGAAAGAGAAAAAACTATGAAGCTAGAAG
>ERZ1034984.3116-NODE-3116-length-12418-cov-22.813476_pt1 | contig 12418 bp, 10 predicted proteins | sample MGYA00520589_ERZ1034984 | MGnify/ENA primary metagenome ERZ1034984 (study PRJEB33766, sample SAMN09781790) | gut metagenome | biome: gut microbiome | host: Homo sapiens | place: Madagascar | study: EMG produced TPA metagenomics assembly of the PRJNA485056 data... | reverse complement strand
AGGGCAGGGAGGGGGACCCGCATGTGGGGGAGGCGGTTGGTCGCGGTTTGATTGGTTTTCTCTACTGTTCGATTGCTTCGCTCACTAGATTCGTCAGCTTCTTCAAATCGGCGGCATCGGGATGGGATAGGGCTTTGTCGAAGTTCTCGATCATGGCGTCGATGTTGGGCATGTGGTCAGGCTGTTCCTTCATCTTCATGTAGCGCTCGCGCACGGAAAGCGGCATTTTGCCCTGGCACATATAGGTCCCGATCACGGTGTTACTGTCGTCGATGAACGCCTTCGTTTTGTCCAGGATCGCTTGGAAATACGCCTCGCTGCCGCCGAATCCGGCGGTGCCGAACAGAAAGACCTTCCTGTTCCTCAACTGCCCCAGCAGCTTTTGCGTTGCCTGGTCCGCCACGCCCTGGTTCGTCCAAAAGCCCACGAACAGCGTCTCCGACGCGGGGATTGCGCTGCTGGCACAGCTGCCGTCACCGTAGCTGTTGTCGCCGCCATCGAAGCCGCTCTTGTTGTTGGCTGTGCTGCATTCGCTGCGATCGCGGTTACCGTCGCTGTCGAAGCCGCCGCCGTCGTCCCCATTCACGCTCCCGAAATACTCGCACGTCCCTTCCGGCAGCGCTTCGCGAACAGCCTCCGCAAGCTCGGCTGTATTCCCCGTTCTGCTGCTGAACACGATCGAATAACCCTTGCCGCTCATACCTGCCCTGCCTTCCGTTACTTTCGAACGTTCTTGCTTTCCGAAGCGAAATCGTTTCGCATTGATTCTATCCCTCGGCAAGCTTCTGGTGCAGCATCGCGTGCCATCCTCCCCAAAACACAGAAACCTGCGAGAGGAATCCCCTCCCGTAGGCTTTTTGCCGGCCGTTGTTTGTTCCGGACACTTAGCGCTACGTCCCCGAAGTGTCCGGGCGCGCCGCTCCCAAAACGTAAAAAAGCCCGCGGGGGGGGGAATTCCCCGCGGGCTTCGCAATCTCGCCCTACAGCGAGCTCGTCTCGCCAAGCGATTTGCCGGCGGTCTCGGGCGCCATGAAGATCGACAGCGCCAATCCCAAAATCACCAGGCCGGCTGCCACGAGCATGGTCGGCCCGATGCCGAACGCGGCCATGAAGATCGGCGTGCCGTATGTCGCCACGATCGTGCCGACGCGCGAGATGCCGATGGCCAAACCCACCGCCGTCGCCCTGACCTCGGTGGGGAACAGCTCGTTGGGGTAGAGCCACTGCAGGATGCCCGGTCCGCCGCTGAAGAATGCGTACAGGCCGAACGCGCAGATGATCACCGGCAGCGGCGCGGTGGGGAACAGGCCCAGCACCACCAGGCCCACCGCCATCAGGAACAGCGAGCGAATCAGCAGCGGGCGCCTGCCCATGGAGTTCAGCCAGAACATGGCCGGCAGCGAACCCACCAGGAAGAACAGGCTCAGCACGCTCTCGCCCAGGATCGCGCCCTTGCCGACGCCCAGGCCGAACGCGGTCATGATCTGCGGGCCGAACGTGTAGATGGCGTACATGGGAACCACCTGGCACAGCGTCAGGATGCCCAGGAACACGATGCGCGCGGCATAGCCCTTCGAGAACACCTCGGCGAAGCCGGCCTTCGCCTTCGGCTCCTCCTCCTCGCCCTCAAGGGTCACGTCGTCGCCGTAGACGCGCAAGACCACCTTGAGCGCTTCCTCCTCGCGGCCCTTGCTCTTAAGCCACAGGGGAGACTCGGGAACCTTGCACCTGCCGATCAGCAGGAAGATGCAAGGGATGATGGCCGATCCCAGCATCAGCTTCCACCCGTTGTCGACGTCGCACAGGCAGAAGCCCACAAGCGCCGCCACGGTGGCGCCCAGGTACCACGCCGCCGAGACCATGCCCATCGATATCGCGCGGTGGTGCTTCGGCGTGAACTCGGTGATGAGCGATGTGGCGATGGGGTAGTCGGCGCCCACGAACACGCCGATGAAGAAGCGGTATATCACCAGCTGCATGGGCGTGGCGTCGGTCATGCTCAGGGCTGAGAACAGCGCGATGGCGATGATGTCCAAGACGAACATCTTCTTGCGCCCGATGATGTCGGTCAGATAACCGCCCACGATGCTGCCCACCAGGATGCCGAGCAGCACCGACGCGCCGATCGCCGCCGTCCAGTGCGTGGTCAGGCTCATCTGCGCCGCGATCTGCGTCAGCGCCACGCCGATCAGGGACAGCACGTAGCCGTCAAGGAAGGCGCCTCCGCTCGATACCAGCGTGATCTCGCGCAGAAACGGCGTCATGGCGGCTTCGTCAAGGGTCTTCTTCCCGCTCTTCGCGCTTCCCTCGGAGCCGCCCGCCGGCACCTCATCCGACGGCATCACGTTTCGCTTCCGCTTGCTTGAGTCGTCCATGAGCGCCGTCCTTTCCGTTCGTTGCCGTTATTTCAAAAGCTTCTTCTCGATCTTCATGCTGCAGGTGCGGGGGAAATCCTCGACGATCTCGACGATGGTGGGCACCTTGAACGCGGCCATGTTGCCCTCGCAGTACGCGATCACCGCATCCTGGTCGATCGCGGCGCCGTCCTCGGGCAGCACGAACGCCTTCACCGCCTGGTCGCGGATAGGGTCGGGCACGCCGATGACCGCGGCCTCCTTGATGTCGGGGTGCTCCTCCAGGATGCCCTCGATCTCGGTGGTGGAGATGTTCTCGCCCGAGCGCTTGATCATGTTGCTCTTGCGGTCGAAGAAGAAGAACCAGCCGTTCTCGTCGTAGTAGCCCTTGTCGCCCATGCGCAGCCAGCCGTCGCTGGACAGCGCCTCGGCCGTGGCGGCCTCGTTGCCCAGGTAGCCGAGCATGATCGAGCGCCCGGGGACGCCCTTCACGCAGATCTCGCCCACTTCGCCGGCGGGCAGCTCGTTGCCCTCGTCGTCGACGATCTTGGCCTCGTAGCCCAGGCCCACGCGGCCGATGGAGGGCCAGTTGCGCTCGCCGGTGGGCGGGTCGGTCAGCACCCAGCCGACGGACTCGGTGGAGCCGTAGGTGTTCATGATGCGCACCCCGTAGCGCTCCTCGAAGGCCTCCTTCTCGCGCGCGGACACGGGCAGGAAGTACAGCATGTCGCGCAGGCAGTGGTCCTTCTCGTCCGGGTCCACCGGCTGCAGCATCAGCGTGCGCAGCATCATGGCCACGCACTGCGCCAGCGTTGCGCGGTACTGGCGGATCTGGCTCCAGAACCTGCTTGCGCTGTACTTCTCGACCACGATGAGCGTGGCGCGGGCGGTCATGACCGGGGTCAGCGCCGCCAGCTGGAAGTTGGAGTGGCACGCGGGCATGGTGGAGAACATGCGGTCTTCGGAGGTCATGGCCGTCTCCCAGTCGCCGTAGTAACCGGAGTAGATCAGGTTGCCGTGGGTCAGGATGACGCCCTTGGGGTTGGAGGTGGTGCCGCTCGTGAACAAGATCTCGCACGGGTCGTCGGGGGACAGGTCGCTCGGGACTTCCAGCTCGGTGCCCTCGGCGGCTACCAGCTCGGAGAACAGCGGGTAGCCCATGGCCTCCTCGCCGCCTTCGCTGCGGGCCACGATGATGCCCTGGTCAAGCCTGCCGCCGGCGTGGATGGCGTCGTAGAGCTCCACGTAGCAGGGCTCCACGACCGCGCGGCGGGTGGAGCACATGTCAAGGGCGTACTCGCACTCGGCCTGCAGGTACTGCTCGTTCATGGGAACCAGCACGGCGCCGATCTTGGCAAGGCCGAACAGGCACATGAGGAACTCGGGGCAGGTGTGCATCTGCACGGCCACGTGCTCGCCGCGCTCCACACCCTGGCTCAGGAGCATGTTCGCCGTCTGGTCGATCAGCTCGTTGAAGGCGCGGTAGCTGTAGGTGGACACGTCGCCCTCGCGGTCCTGGAAGATGAAGAAGTCCTTGTCGCCGCACTCGCGAGCGAGCTTGTCCCACAGGCTTGCGAGCGTTTCGTTGCCAACGATGTCGACCATGTCTTCTCTCCCTTGATCTGTTGATCCGTTGCTTCCTAGCTTCGGCGCCGTTTCAGATGTCTTGCATTCGACGAGGGGCGCTCATACCCCGTCGAATGCAAGGCCCCTATAGAAGCCGGGCCCTTCTCAGGGCCCGGCCGTCATTCCGAAAGGGGAGCCTTCCTCTCGGAACCTTCAGCGTTTCTCAGCTGTTATTCAGCGACCTTGACGACGCCGCTCTCGCTCAGCGCGGCGATCTGGTCGGCCGTGTAGCCGAGCTTGGTCAGCACGTCAGCGGTGTCGCCGCCCTGCTTGGGCATCGGGCGCCACACCTGGCCGGGGGTCTGCTGGAACTTGGGGAACACGCCCAGACCCTTGAAGGTCTTGCCGTCCTCGGTCTCCCAATCCATGAAGTCATCGCGCAGCTTGAGGTGCTCTTCCTTCACGAGGTCCTCGAACTCCATGACGACCTGAGCGGCGATGCGGTGAGCAGCGAAGTCCGCCTCGATCTCGTACTTGGAGTGCTCCAGGCAGTACGCCTCGAACGCGGCCTCGATCTCGGCAGCGTGCGGGTTGGACAGCCACAGGCCGGAGGTGTCCTCCGGGATGTCCTCGGTGCCCCACAGGTGACCCAGGCCGATGGTCTCCAGGAAGTACTTGTTCTGGTCGACGCCGTACAGGCACACGCCCAGGAAGCCGTCGTTGCACTTGTACTCGCCGATGCCGCAGAGGTTCTGGTTGCGAGCGCCCGGGCGAGGCCACAGGATGCCCTCGTTCAGGTAGTCGACCAGGTAGTACTGGCCGATGGCCAGCAGCGTCTCGTACATGGCCATGTCGATGCTCTCGCCCTTGCCCGTGCGGTTGGCCTTATGCAGCGCAGCCAGGGTGGAGGAGACGACCATCAGGGAGTTGAAGTAGTCGCCAGCGTAGGGGCCGGGGTTCATCGGCTGCTCCTGCGTGCCGTTCTGGCTCATGTAACCGGAGTAGGCCATGACGGTCAGGTCGTAAGCAGCGCGCTTGACCATCTTGGGGTCGCCGGTCTGGCCGAAGCCGGACAGGTGCACGATGACGAGCTTCGGGTTGATCTCCCACAGCACCTCGTCGGTGATGCCCTTGCGAGCCCAGGTGCCGCCCTTGGAGGCCTCGATGAAGATGTCGGCGTCGGCCAGCATCTTGAACAGGACTTCCTTGCCTTCGTCAGAGAAGTAGTTCAGCGAAACGGAGCGCTGATTACGGCGCTCAGCCTGCTTGACATAAGCGGTGTCGCGGATGGTGTCGCCAGCGCCGGTGTTCTCCAGCCACGTGACGTCGGCACCCCAGTCGGCCATGAGGTCGCAGGCCTTCGGCACTGCCAGCTCGACTGCTGCGTAAACGACCTTGACGTCGTCCAGAACGCCGAAGGACGGCTTGTTGGTTTCAAGAGCCATGATGAATTCCTTTCGATTCGGCGGCGCGCCTGCCGCGCCGCCGTCTGTTGGATCCGTTTGCTAGCCGCGTGAGTTAGTCGCGGTACTTCTTCAGCTCGAACTTGGAAGCGGTGAGGATCATCATCTCGTCGGTGCCGCCGGAGACGCGGTCCACACGCAGGTCGCGCCAGATGCGCTGAGCGCGATGCTCGCCGGCCACGGCCACGCCCGCCAGGATCTGCATGCCGTCGTCGACGACGGAGAAGGCGGAGTTGGCGCAGTAGTACTTGCACATGGCGGCAGCGCCGGGATCGAACTTGCCGTCGTTGTTATCGGCCTCCCAAGCCGTTTCGTACAGCATGTTCTTCATGTTCTTCAGCTTGATGGCCATCTCGGCGACCTTGAGCTGGTTGAGCTGCTGACGGCCGATCGGCTTACCGAAGGCGATACGCTGGTTGGCGTGACGGCAGGCGTCCTCGTACACGGCGATGGACATGCCGTAGTCGGAGCAGCCGACCAGCCAACGCTCGAAGTTGAAGTCGTTGATGCCGCGGGAGAAGCCGTTGCCCTCCTTGCCGAAGATGTCCTTCTCCTCCAGCTCGACGTTGTCCATGTAGACCTCGCAGCAGGAGTCCATGCGCAGGCCCAGCTTGTGCAGCGGGGACAGGGAGACGCCCGGCTTGCTCATGTCCAGGAAGAACTCGGTGAACATCTCCGGGTCGTCGGCGTTCTTGGCCATGATGACCAGGTACTTGACGCCAGCGGAGGAGGTGATGAAGGTCTTCGTGCCGTTCAGGTAGATCTTGCCGTTCTCACGCTTGTACGTGGTCTGCAGGGCGGCAACGTCGGAACCGGCGCCCGGTTCGGTGCAGGCGGAGTTCCAGATCTGCTCACCGGTGCCCAGGGTGGACAGCACGGCCTCGATCTGCTCCTCGGTGCCCTCGCGGATGATGGTCTCGAAGCCCGGCAGCTGGTACAGGACGTAGGTCGGGGCGCCGTAGCGGCCCAGCACCTCGTACACGGCCATCATGGTGACGGCCGGCTGCTCCAGACCCAGACCGCCATGGCTCTCGGGGAGCATGATTAGGTCGAAGCCCAGCTCGCACAGACCGCGGACCCAGCGCAGCGGGTACTCGTGCTTCTCGTCGCACTCGGCGAAGTAAGCCTCCCAGTTCTCGCTCTCCATGTAGTCGCGGTAGCTGTCGACGATCAGCTCCTGCTCATCGGTCAATTTGAAGTCCATTGCATTCTCCTTGTCGATATCCAGAGCGGCCTTTTGCCGCGCTGTCACAATGTGGTGGGTAGTGCGTATCGGCTACGGTTAGCAGCCCATCTGCTGACGGAAGTGCTCCGCGCCGTGCTCGAGCGCCAGGTTGGCCTCGTCAAGCATCTTGGTGTAGTGCAGGAACGCGTGGATGACGCCTTCGAACATCTCGAAGCGATGGGGGATACCGTATTCCTCGAGGATCGTCGCAAGTGCCGTGCTGTCGTCCTTCAGGGGGTCGTACTCGGCTGCGGCGATGTAGCAGGAAGGCATGTCGCGCGTAAGGTCGTTCAGGAAGAGGTTCGCGTAAGGGCTCGTCTCAAGCTCCGCCGTATCCTCGGCGTAGAGCTCCTTGTACCACTGCCACTCCGCCTCGGTCAGGCCGTCCCAGGGGCCGCCCAGAAGGCGCTGGGAGGCCGAATCCTTCAGGCCGTACCAGCCGTAGAACAAAAGGAGGCATTTGACGTAGTCGGAGCCTCCCAGCTCCTCGCGCAGGTACATGGTGGCGGCCAGGCTCAGGTGAGCGCCGCCGGAGTCACCGGCGAAGGACAGGCGATTGCCGTCGATGCCGTACGCCTCGCCCTGCTCGTGCAGGTGCTTGGCGACGCAGGCGACTTCTTGAACCGCCACGGGGAACTTCGCCTCGGGCGAGAGACGGTAGTCCACGGCTGCCACCGCGGCGCCCGTCTTGCTTGCCAGGACGCGGCAGATGCGATCATGCGTGTCCAGGTTGCCCAGGACGAAGCCGCCGCCGTGCGCGTAAACGATCGCCGGCAGGGTCTCGCCGTCGTTTGCAAGGCTTGCGCGGTCCTTGACGGGGTAGTACAGGCGAACGGGGATGTCCCCATGCGGTCCCTCGACCTTGCAGTCGACCTTCTCGGCCATTTCCGGGCCGCCCTCTACCCAGTACGCACGCCCAGCGGTGTAGTTCAGGCGCATCTGCTCGAAGCCGGCGCTCGTGTCGTTGGCGTTTCCTGCGAGCTCGTCTTCCTTGGCGAGCACCGCGCGCATGCCCTCGTTGATTTTCGAGAGGACGTCGATCTTGTTCATGTCTCTACCTCGATCTTCTAAGGCGCCGCCTTGTGGGCGGCGCGCCTGAACGGCTGGGGTGGGTAAGTAAACGCTAGTTGGCGGACTCCGCCTTGGCGGCGTTCTTCTTCATGGCGCGGCGCGTCATGACCAGGCAGAAGCAGCCCAGCACGGCGAAGACGACCAGTGCGATGAAGATGGTGTTGAAGGCGTCCGCGCCCTGGGCGTCGATCAGGCCGCCGAACCAGGTGTGGACGAAGGTGTCAGGCAGGAAGCCGATGACGGACAGCAGGCCCGAAGCGGTGCCGAAGATGCTCATCGGGACCTTGGCCTCGGTAAGGGGCGAGGAGCCGATGGAGAAGGCGCCGTAGGTCACGAAGCCGAGGACGACGACCAGCACGGCGATCGGGATGACCATGCTCGCCTCGCGAGGCATGATCATGAAGGCGGCCAGCACGATGACGCTTGCGGCGAAGAAGATCAGGATCGACTTCGAGGGGCTCTTCAGCTTGTCGGCGAAGATGCCTGCAGCCGGGCCGGCGATGAGGCCGATACCATAGGTACGGATAAGGCCGACGACGGAGACGATGGCCACCGGAGCGGCGAAGCAGGTGGTCATGAACGGCGTGGTGTAGGTGACGCCCATGTACACCAGGTACACGAAGAAGTAAGCCAGGCAGGCCCAGATGACGCCGGGGTGCTTGATGGCCGTGACGACCTCGCTCAGGCTGAACAGCTTGGCGTTCTTGTCGATCTCGCCCTTGAAGTCGGGGACGAAGATGAAGGACAGCACGGCGAGCAGGGCGATGAGGGCGCCCAAGAAGACCAGCAGGACCTGGATGCCCTGGGAGGCGTCGGCGACGGCGGAGATGATGGCCGTGTTGATCAGGCCGACGATCAGGCCGGCGGCGCCGTAGATGGAGTAGCTCACGCCGATCTTGGAAGCGTAATCGTCCTCAGAGCAGCACAGACGGACGATCTTGAAGCGCGTGCCCCACCAGATCAGGATGGTGGTGATGCCGTAGCCGACGAACACCACATAGAGCATCTGGATGGACGGCAGCATGGCGTAGATGAAGGTCAGGACAGCGGTGGCGCCGAAACCGACCCAGGACAGCGTGCGCATGCGCACCTTGTCGGCGATGATGCCGGCGGGTAGATAGGTGATCACAGCGACGATGGCGTAGCAGGAGAGCAGCGCGCCCAGGTCGGCATTGGTGCAACCGAGGCCCTGCATCAGGGGCTCGTAGAAGACGTTCTTCAGGTAGATGGGCGTGTAGATGATGGACGAGCCCATGGAAACGAGGACGATGAGGAACCACTTGTGGAAACCGGTCAGGTCCTTATAAGTGACCTCGCCCTTGCTCTTTGCGAGCAGAGACATTGTTGGATCCTTTCTTCGTGCGGATGCGCCCGGTCCGTTGCCGGGCGGTCGGTGCGGCTATGCGCCGCTTGGGGCGAAGGGGAAGGAGGGTAGCCGTCTTCCCCTTCGCAAGGAGAAAAGAAGCGGGAGTTACTTGCCCTGCCAGTTCGGCGTGCGCTTCTCGACGAAGGCTGCGGGGCCCTCGATGCCGTCCTCGGTCTTCTCGATGAAGCGATAGGCGGCGTCGCAGTAGCGCATGGCGTCCTCTTCGGACATCTGGGAGGCGGCGTGCACGATCTGCTTCGTGAACTTCAGGGACAGCGGAGCGTTCTTGGCGATCGTGGAAGCGATCTCCAGAGCCTTGTCCATGAGCTCCTCGGCCGGCACGACGTAGTTGACGAAGCCGATCTCCTTAGCCTCGTCGGCGTGCACCAGGCGAGCGGTCAGCAGCATGTCCATGGCGGCCTTGCGCGGAACGTCGCGGGCCATGCGGACCAGGCCGCCGGTGGAGGCGATCAGGCCGACCTTGGGCTCGGTCAGGCCGAAGCGGGCATGCTCGGCAGCCACGACGATGTCGCAGGAGACGGCGATCTCCATGCCGCCGCCGGCAGCAACGCCGTTGACGGCGCAGATCGTCGGCTTCGGGCACAGACGGTCGGTGATGCCGCCGAAGCCGTGATCGGTGACGGTCATGCACTCGCCGCCGCTGGACAGCTCGGAGAGGTCTTCGCCGGCGCAGAAGGCCTTCTCGCCGGTGCCGGTGACCACGATGACGCGGACGCGCTTATCCTTCTCCGCCTTGTTCATGATGTCTTCCATGGCGGCAGAGGTCACTGCATTGATAGCGTTGCGCTTCTCGGGGCGGTTGATGCGCATGATGAGCACGCCGTCCTCGCGAAGGTCGGTGATGACCTCTTGGGTTCCGTGGAAATCTGCCATTGCTCCTCCTTTTATATGGATTGCCTTGAGCCGTTTCGGCGAATGCTGTGCGCCTCGTGTCCTTCCTCTGAATTTGATTCGGACGTTTCGCGAGATGCACGCTCGGCTCGATTTCGGATGCTAGGCGCCGGGGTAGGCGGAAACATCGCCACAACTTCGGTAAAGCGCTAATAGCAAGAAAAGAGGGCATCATCAGAAACTTGCGAGGGGGTTGTTTCGGGTGTCATATGTGTTCGAAGCCCACAAAACGGCGAAAACCGCTTTACGCCCCTTGAAACGGGCAAAAAGCCCATATAAAAGCGTACGTAGCCTCTCAACAGGGGTTTTTGGCGCATAGTTAAAAATTAAGTAAGAGGGTATTCACGGTTATCTGGCGATGGCAGGAGGGGTTAGGGAGCGCAAGATGGCCCTGTCACGTAAGCGACCCGCCGAAACGGAGACGCACCCCGCAAAACGGACGTGCAACCCGCAAGGGGTTACGTCGAAGCGGTCGCTACGAAGGTAAGAACCTCTGTAACAAGCTTATGAAGGGAAGGCTCAAGATGAAGATAGCCGCTGCATTCAAGGTGGTTCCTGACGATCAGGACATCAAGGTCGCCGGTGATCGCACGCTGGACTACTCCAAGGCGAAGAACACCATCTCCGTGTACGACCTGAACGCTCTGGAGGTGGCTGCTCAGCTGGCCGCCGAGGTCGAGGGTTCCGCTGCTGTGGCCATTACCGCGGGTCCGGCTTCCATCGACGAGGCCAAGCTCAAGAAGAGCGCTCTGGCCCGTGGCGTTGACGAGCTGTTCATGACCGCCGACGACGCCTGCGCCGGCATGGATGCCAAGGCCACCGCTGCCGAGCTGGCCAAGCTGGTCGCTCAGATCGGCGACGTGGACCTGGTCGTGTGCGGCGACGGTTCCGCCGACAACTACGCTCAGCAGGTCGACGTGCAGCTGGCTTGCAAGCTGGGCTGGCCCGTGGTGAACGCCGCCACGAAGGTCACCTGCAAGGGCGACGTGCTCGAGGTCGAGCGCACGCTCGAGGACGCCGTCGAGGTCGTCGAGGTTGCCCTGCCGGCCGTCGTGTCCGTCACCCCGGACGCCGCCGAGCCCCGCATCCCCGGCATGAAGGACATCCTGGCCGCCGGCAAGAAGCCGATGAACGTCGCCGGTGCTTCCGACGTCGCCGCCGCCGCCATCGAGGTCGTCGACTGCAAGGCTCCCGAGCAGGCCGACCGCAAGCTCGAGATCTTCGACGCTTCCGAGGACGGCGCTATCGACAGCTTCGTGGCCGCCATCAAGGCCGCCCTGTAGGCCCACGCGTAATCAAGCAAAAGAAAGGCAGAGTGGATACTCATGAAGGCATTGATCATTGCTGAGCACGCAGCTGCGGCCGCAGAGCTGGTTGCAGGCGCGCGCACCATGGCCGACGAGGTCGTGGCCATCTCCTTCGGCGGCGCTTACGAGTGCGGCGCCGACAAGGTGCTCAACATCACCGTTCCCGAGGGCCTGACCGTTGACTCGGCCGTCGAGACCGTGAACGCCGCGTTCGACGCTGAGAAGCCCGAGGTCGTCCTGGTGGAGGCTTGCCGCCACATGAAGGTCATCGCCGGCAGCCTGGCGTTCCACGCCGACACCGCCGTCATCACCGACGTCACCGCTTTCGAGGCCGAGGGCGCCAAGAGCATGTACTTCGGCGGCATCGCCGAGCGCGTGCAGAAGGCCGCTGGCAACGTTGCCATCTACACCATCGGCGCAGGCGTGTTCGACGGCGCCGAGGGTGCCAACGGCTCCGTCGCCGAGCAGGAGTGGGTTGCCCCCGCTCGCCCGGTGAAGGTCGTTTCCTCCCAGGTCATCGAGAAGAGCGGCGTGAACCTGTTCAAGGCCGACGTCGTCGTGGCCGCTGGCCGCGGCTTCGCCGAGGAGTCTCAGCTGTCCATGGCCAACGACCTGTGCGACAAGCTGGGTGCCGGCCTTGCCTGCTCCCGTCCGCTGACCGAGGGCGTCAACTGGCTGCCGACCGAGCGCTACGTCGGCGTTTCCGGCCTGATGCTGACCCCGAAGGCCTACATCGCCGTGGGCATCTCCGGCCAGATGCAGCACATGGTCGGCTGCAACCGCTCCGGTGCCATCTTCGCCATCAACAAGGACAAGAACGCTCCTATCTTCAAGCAGTGCGACTTTGGTCTGATCGGCGACATCAAGGACGTCCTGCCGGCCATCACCGCAGCCCTGTAAGGGGACTCCTTCCGCATCGCGCTTCTCTGCGCAACCCTTGTGCGAAAACCTCTCCTAAGGTTCGACCCCTCCAAAGATTCGACCCCTCCAACAAGATGACCCCTTTACATCTTCGTTATCGGAGCGCGGTGCGGGAGTCTCGATAGTTAATGAATTGGCGGCCGCCTTCGGCCGCCAATGAAAGGATATCTACATGTCAGATTTCGACATCATCGTCGTGGGATCTGGCTGCGCGGGCGGCGTGGCGGCTTACG
>ERZ1034984.3112-NODE-3112-length-12445-cov-55.231638_pt1 | contig 12445 bp, 10 predicted proteins | sample MGYA00520589_ERZ1034984 | MGnify/ENA primary metagenome ERZ1034984 (study PRJEB33766, sample SAMN09781790) | gut metagenome | biome: gut microbiome | host: Homo sapiens | place: Madagascar | study: EMG produced TPA metagenomics assembly of the PRJNA485056 data... | reverse complement strand
ACTTATATACAATAATATTATTTATTAAAAACATTATAACCAAGATTAATATAAATAAATACCAGTATTTATTTAATATTCTGTTCATAAAAGTCAAGTATTTATTACTATTTTTAAATATATCAATTAAAATGAATACGCATGATAATAATATAAATATAAACATGAATACAGAAAAAATATTATATTTAAGTGCTCCTAGTAAATTTAGTTTTAATATCTCTCCTATAGCTCTTGTCATACCACATCCTGGACAAGAAATACCAAGTATGCTCTTAAACATACATGGTATTTCTATTTTTAATACAAATAATACTATAAACATAAATGTAACAATTAATAGAATTACAGTATTTATAATTCTATTTTTATTATTCTTTAAGATCGTTTCCATAAGCATCTTTTGAAGTCTCTCCAGCAAGTAGTAAAATTCCTTCTATTAGTCCCCATATTGCTGATACAGGTGAAAGAATTCCACAACTAAGTATAGTTATTAACAATTGCGCTACAGCTTTACCTGTAAATCCAAGGTAAAAATTATGAACACCAAATGATCCTAAAAATATACCAAATAATCCAGCTGCAACTTTAGATTTTTGATTAACACTATTATTTGTAGTGTTATTTACTGTAGTATTAGCAGTATTGTTTGAACTATTAACAGTATTATCTTTAATAGGTGATGTACCTTCAGTTACAACACTTTCCTTAACTGGTTGTTCATTTACAACATTTGTTTGTCTTGAAGCACATTCATCACATACTTCTTTTCCATTTTCAATTTCTTTTCCACAATATTTGCAAAACATACTTTTCCCTCCTAATTATTATAATTAAATTATAACACCTATATTTAATATTTACAAGATAAATTCAAAAATTATTACTATTTTTACTATATATCTTATTTTTTTATAACGCTTACAGCTATTCCATCACCTATATTCATTACTGTAGATTTTAATCTTTTATCGCTATTTATAATTTCTAAGTAACTTCTAAGTCTATTTACCGCCGTCCTATGTTTATGTTCGTTATAATCAGATAGCACTCTTCCTTTAAATAAAACATTATCTGCAATAATAATTGCACCATCTTTTGCAAGTCTAATGCCATTTTCTAAGAATTTTAAATATTGACCCTTAGCTGCATCTATAAAAACTACGTCATATGAATTATCTTCATTTAAATTTGGTAAATATTCTGTAGCATCTGCATGAACAACATCTATGAATTTTGAATAACCAATACTATTTATATTTTTTATTGCTTCCTCATATCGTTTGTCATTTCTTTCAATAGTTTTTACATAAACATCTTCCTCTAATTCATTTACAAAATTTATTGCTGAATATCCAACAGCTGTTCCTATTTCTAATATTTTTTTAGGCTTTTTTATTCTTAATATTAATTTTATAAAATCTAGAGATATATCCTGAAGTATAGGAACTTTGTTTTTAATAGCCTCTTCTTTTATACTAGTTATTATTTCATCTTTATCCATCAATTTGAAATCTCCTTTAGTAAATTATCAACTTTTTTACCATTATATACAACATCATATAGTAAATTAATTGATCGTACTTCTACTTTTTTTTGCTTTAATATGTCATATATAGCGTCTAATGTATATAATCCTTCTACAGTCTTTACATTCATATTATTAAGGGCTTCATCTTTACTCATACCCTTTCCTATAAGTTTTCCAAATGAATAATTTCTACTTTTCGGACTTAAACATGTAAGGAGTAAATCCCCTATTCCTGCATATGAATAAACAGTTGCTTCCTTTCCACCTAAAACTCCCATAACAAGTCTAAAATCATTTAATATGTTTGTAAATAAAGCTGCTCTAGTAGAGTCAGTATCTTCCTCACCATTTAACATTGCACAAATAATAGCGAATACATTTTTTATAGCTGAACAAATCTGTGTTCCTATTATATCAGAAGTTTTTGTAAGATTTAATCTTTCAGTTGATATTACACTTTCAATCATATCTTTACATTTATCATTTTCTGATGCAATGACCATTCCAATATTTGCACCATTTGCGATTTCAATAGCAAATGAGGGGCCTGCAAACACACATATATTTTCTACATCTATACATTCATTTAAAACATCAGTCATAAATAAATTGGTATCTCTTTCAATTCCCTTAGTTACTATACAAATTGTTTGATCTAAAGTTATATAATCTTTTAATTTATTTGCTACTTTTCTTACTGCAACTGCAGGTACAGCTATAAATATAACAGAAGAATCTTTTACACATTTTTCTAAATCAGTTGTTAATTCAACTTTTTTATCTATTTTAACATTAGGGAGAACGACCGTATTCTCCCTCTTTAGTTCAACTGCTTTTAACTCATCTTCAAAATTAGTCCACATTGACACTTCAACATCTTTTTTTAAAATCTTAGTCAGTGCAATACCGAATGCACCCATCCCAAGTATTGAAACTTTCATATATCCCCCTTCATTTGTTTTATTCGTCTTTCTTTAAATCTTCTTCCTTAATACGAATATGTACATCATCAAGTTGAGATTTATTAACCACACTTGGTGCGCGCATAAGCAGATCTCTTGCTTTTGAGTTTTTAGGAAATGCTATAACTTCACGAATATTTGATTCTTCTAAAAGAAGCATTATCATTCTATCAATTCCTGGGGCTGCTCCAGCATGTGGAGGTGCTCCATATGAGAATGCATTGAATAATGAGCCAAATCTTTTCTTTACATCTTCCTCTGTATAACCTGCTATTTCAAAAGCTTTTACCATTACTTCTGTATCATGATTTCTAACAGCTCCTGATGCAAGTTCATATCCATTACCTACTAAATCAAATTGATATGCAATTACATCTAGTGGATCTTTATTTAATAAACTATCAAGACCACCTACAGGCATAGAAAATGGATTATGTGAAAATTCAATTTTTCCATCATCATCTAATTCATACATAGGAAAATCAACTATAAAGCAAAATCTATATGCATCCTTTTCAATCAAATCAAGTCTTTTTCCAAGTTCTATTCTAATATCTCCTGCATCTTTACATGCTTTTTTATATTCATCTGCAACAAAGAATAAAGCATCTTCTTCTTTTAAGTCACATATTTCTTTTATTTTCTCTAATACATCTCCTGTAACAAATCTTGCTATTGAGCCACTCATTTCAAAGCCTACATTTGCTTTTACCCATGCAAGACCTTTTAGTCCTAATTCATTTATAGCAAAATCTCCCATTTGATCAAAGAATTTTCTTGGTAAATCTTTTGCATTTATTTTTATAGCTTTTACTGTCTTACCTTTAAATACCTTAAAATCAGAATCTACAAATGCATCTGTTACATCATCAATTACAAGTGGATTTCTAAGATCTGGTTTATCTGTACCATATTTATCCATTGCAACTTTAAATGGTATTCTTTCAAATGGAGCATCTGATATCTTTTTACCTTCAGTAAATTCTTTGAAAGTTGATGTTGCAACCTCTTCTAAAACATTTAAAACATCTTCTTGAGTTGCAAACTCCATTTCAAAATCAAGTTGATAGAATTCACCTGGAGATCTATCTGCTCTTGGATCCTCATCTCTAAAACAAGGTGCTATTTGATAATATTTATCAAATCCAGATATCATCAAAAGTTGCTTAAATTGTTGAGGAGCTTGTGGAAGAGCATAAAACTCTCCCGGATGTAATCTACTTGGTACTAAGAAATCTCTAGCTCCTTCTGGAGAAGAATTTGCAAGAATAGGTGTCTGAACTTCTGTAAAATTCATACTATCCATTTTATCTCTTAAAAACTTAAGTACCTTTGATCTAAATACGATCTTTTTATGTATTTCTTCATTTCTTAAATCTAAAAATCTATATTCAAGTCTTAAATCTTCTCTTACATTTTCACTTTCTTCTACTTTGAAAGGAAGCACATTTTTAGCCTTTCCAAGTACAGTTAAACTATTTACTCTTACTTCTATCTCTCCTGTTTTAATAGCAGGATTTACATTTTGGGCGTCTCTTTTTAAAACTTCACCCTCAACGCATATTGTTGATTCAACTGTTACTTTAGATACCTTATCAATCATATCTTCTGTATTTATTAAAAGTTGAGTTACACCATAATGATCTCTTAAGTCAACAAATATAACTCCTCCAAGATCTCTTATTGTTTTTACAAAACCTGAAAGTTTAACTTTTTTTCCAACATCTTCTAAACCTAATTCATTACACATATGTGTTCTATATTCATGCATTTTCTATCTTCTCCTTTATTACATCTATATCTAATTTAATATTTTCTTGATCTCCAGTACTCATATTCTTAAATACACACTCGTTATTTTTTAACTCATTTTCTCCAAGTATGATAACAAAACTTGCTTCTATTTTATTTGCATATTTAAACTGTGCATTAAAACTTTTATTTGAAATATTTGTTTCAACCACATATCCGATACCTCTTAATTTATCTACATATTTTGCTATGCTAAAATATGTATTATCATCAGTTAAAAAGTATACATCTACTTTATTTTTTATACTCTTATCAAGTCCATATTCTTTTAAAAGAATTATAAGTCTATCAATTCCCATTCCAAATCCTACTGCAGGAGTATTTGCACCACCAATAATTGATACTAAAGAGTCATATCTCCCCCCTCCACCTACAGCAAGGTCTAAATCTTTTGATACATATTCATATACAGTCTTGTTATAATAATCAAGTCCTCTAACAATTCCTGTATCAACCCCATACGGAATATCTAAATTATCTAATGCATTTTTTACATTTTCAAAGTCTTTACTACATTCTTCACATAGGAACTCTGTTATAACTGGTGCATCTTTTAATATCTTAGCACACTTTTCTTCTTTGCAATCAAGCATTCTTAGAGGATTTTTTTCATATCTTATTTTACAAGTACCACACATATTATCTAAGTTTGGCTTTATATATTCCTTTAATTTTTGTATGTATTTACTTCTACATTCCTTACATCCTATTGAATTTATTGTAAGCTCTATCTTATCTGCAAGATTTAATCTTTTTAAAAGTTCATAAGATACCTTTATCGTTTCAATATCTGCAAGATATGAGCTACTACCAAACATCTCAACACCGAACTGAGAAAATTCCCTATATCTTCCCTTTTGCATTTTTTCATATCTATACATTTTACCTGTATACCATAATTTTACAGGTGAAGTCATTTTAGAAGAAAGTCCATTTTCAATATATGCACGAACAACACCAGCTGTAAGTTCTGGTCTTAAAGTAATACTTCTGTTACCTTTATCTAAAAAAGTATACATTTCTTTTGTTACAATGTCCGTCTCATCACCAACTCCACGAGCATAAAGCTCTGTGGCTTCAAATACAGGTGTCCTTATTTCTTGTATATTATGTACTCTACATATCTCTTTTATCTCATTTTCAATATATTGCCATAAAATCGACTCATCTGGTAATATATCTTTACAACCTTTTTGTCTAGTGATATTCATTAAATTACCTCACTTATTTCTCATATGCTAAATTATACCACAACAACGTACGTTATGCAAGAAATGGTATGCCAAAACGGTAGGATTTTTACAAAAAAATACCAACTACCTTTTAGGTAATTGGTATTTAATTAATTTAACATTTGCAATCATATGATCCACAAGCTGTACCTTCATGTGTTTTTGCTTCATTTCCATCTGTACATGTGCAAACTTTTATTGTTTCAAGTTCACATATACAATCTGGGTTACAATTATGAGCACAGTCCATAACATCACATTTTATTTTTTGATTGCTAAATTTTTTTGTTTTTGGATTTTCTTTCATTTTTATCACCCATTAATATTTTTTGTAAAAATATATAAAATATTATGGTTATTTTTGTAAATTTTTAAAATTAATAAATCAAAAACTAAATATTAATAATTTTCAGCCTTAATTTCAAAATATGATTTTGGATGAGCACATACAGGACATACTGCAGGTGCAGATACAGCAATATGAATATGTCCACAATTTCTACATTTCCACATTTTTACTTCTCCACATTCGAAAACTTTGCCTTCTTCTACATTTGCAAGTAGTTTTTTGTATCTTTCTTCGTGTTCTTTTTCTATTTTTCCTACTTCTTCAAATAAAAATGCTATATGATCAAAACCTTCTTCTTTTGCTGTTTTTGCAAATGAGTCGTACATATCAGTCCATTCATAATTTTCACCATTTGCAGCATCTTTTAAATTTTCAACTGTTGATGGAATATCATTTTCATGTAATAATTTAAACCAAATTTTTGCATGTTCCTTTTCGTTTCCAGCTGTTTCTTCAAATATTGCAGCTATTTGTTCATATCCTTCTTTTTTTGCTTTTGAAGCATAATATGTATATTTATTTCTAGCTTGAGATTCACCTGCAAATGCGGCCATTAAATTTGCCTCTGTTTTAGTTCCTTTTAAATTCATAATAAAATCCTCTCCTTTTATTTATCACAATTTGGGCATATAACATTAAAAATAATATCATGAGATACAACGTTTATATTAGTTTCATTTTTAACATGTTCATCAATGCTTAAATCAATATTTTCTTTTAAAAAAATATCAATTACACTATTACATTTAATGCATTTTCCATGATAATGTAAAGATACATCACCATCAAATCTATCTTTTTCATTTGCCATTTTTATTCTTTTAATAACACCTTGAAATGCTAATTTATCCAAATTTCTATATACTGTTCCAAGACTTATTTTATTATCTTTCTTTCTTACTTCTTCATATATAGTCTCTGCTGTTGGATGTGTTTTAACAGATCTTAAATATTCTAAAATAATCTCACGTTGTTTTGAGTATTTCATGCTATACCCTCCAAAATAGTAATTATTACTATTTTAGTATATATTATCGTATAAATCTTTATTTGTCAATAGATGAATTAGAAAAATTAAAAAATATATTATAAAAGTTAGAGTTACCAAATAAATGATAACTCTAATATTTCTAATTTCCTGTATATCCCCATTCTACATTTGCTTTACATCCATATTTCCAATCATTATTCCATCCATCTGGTTTAGATGTTGCACGACATTTTATCTTATCTATTTTGCCACATCCTAAAAATATTTGAAATCCAATATTTGTTGCAGATTCAGGAATTATTAATGTACCTTCAACATTTGAGCATCCCAAAAATGCACTATATTCAATTGTTTTTAAATTGTTATTAAAAATAATTTTATTTATTCCTAAACAGTTCTCAAACGCTTGAGGTTTTATAGTTTCTAAGCTAGCATTTAAAGTTAACGTTCCTGTAATATTTTTACAACTATAAAAAGCCGTACCATCTATTACCTTTAAACTGTCAGGTAGTGTTAAGTTATTTATTGTAAGTCCTCGAGGTGCTTTTATTAACTCTGTTTTATCCTTGTTATACAATATTCCGTCTTGTGAACTATAATTTAAATTATTACTATCAACATTTATTTTAATTACATTCTCTACTCCTGAAAAAGAGGTTTGATCTATGCTTGTAACACTTGATGGTATATTTACTTCACCAGATATTCCACAACCAGAAAAGCTGCCTCTCCCTAAACTTTTTAATCCTTCAGGTAAATAAAGACTTCCTTTAATCTTCGAGCAACTCATAAAAGAATATTCCCCAATTTCCTTTACACTATTTGGTATATACAAATCATTTACTTCATATCCATATGGTGCAAGTATTAATTTAGATTTATCTTTACTGTATAAAATTCCATCTTGTGAACTAAAATAACTATTACCACTTTTTACTTCAAATTCTTTTAAATTAGAGCAATATACAAAAGCGTTATAGTTAATACTAGATGTTTCGCTTATAGTTTTTAAACTATTTCCAATTATAACCTTTGAAATATTTTTGCAATGAGAAAAACTACTATTTCCAATTGATTCAACACTATCAGGAATAACTAGCTCCCCACTAATAGCAGTTGATGAAAAAGCATACAAATCTATATTCTTTAGTGTATTTGGTAATATTACATTTGATAATGATGAACAATCTTCAAAGGCTCTATTTTTTATATCTGTAACACCTTCTGGAATATTAACTTTTTTTAAATTTTTACATTGAGAAAAGGCATAATTTCCTATAGTTTTTACAGTACTTGGTACGTTGCATTCTTCTATTTTTCCTGGAGCAGCTATTAATGTCGTTTTTTCTTTGTTATATAACACACCATCTTGTGAACTATACCTTTGATTTTCGCTATCAACTTCAATTTTTTCTAAGTTTTTACATTCTCCAAAGACATATTCATTTGAAATGTAACTTACACTCTTTGGTATATATACACTTTCTAAATTTGAACAATATCTAAAAGCTTGACCGTTTACTTCCAATAATCCATCTTGCATAATAACGTTCTCTATATAATTAACATACCAAAAACATCTATATGAAAGATATGTACATCTTTTAGGAATTTTTAATACTCCATTAGTTGAAGCTAAAAATTCTTTTAATTTATCATCATAATATCCAGATATTGCATTTCCATTCCATATAAAACAGTCTTCCCCTGCTTCAGGTACATATTTACTATATGGTCTTATTCCAAGGTCATCTAACCATTTTTTCTCATTTTCTGTTACTTTATCTGGGAAGTATACAAGCTCGTCATTATCTATCCCTAGCTTTTCTACATACTTTTTGTTATAGCTTGATATATATTCTTTCATTTCATCTAATTTTGGGTATTCATCTGTACTTATTTTTTTCCTATTCCCATAATAATCTACTGTCATTTGTTTTCCAACATATAGACTAAGTTCCGTTTGAAAGCTACGTATATCCTCTTTAAAAGCTGCTTCTTTTGCGCTTGATACTGGATTATTTTTTGATATTGTAAGTATCACTGCTGCAGCTAAAATTATTACAACTATTATCGTTATTATTAAAACTATAAGTGATATTCCTTTTTTATTTTTCATAATTTATTCCTTTCCTTTGTTAAATTTAATCTCCTGTATATCCCCATACAACATTTGCATTACATATATCATTCCAATCACTAGCCCATCCATCAGGCTTAGATGTTGCACGACATTTTATATTTTGAATTCCACCACAAAACTCAAAAATTCCTCCCTCAACTTTTTTTACACTTTCAGGCATTACAACAGTACCAGAAATTCCTGAGCAGCCATAAAAAGCTCTATCATTTATAGTTTCTAGATTATCATTTAAAGTCAACGTTCCTGTAATATTTTTGCAGCTATTAAAAGCCATACCATCTATTACCTTTAAGCTATCAGGTAAAGTTAAATTATTTATTGTTAGTTTATGTGGAGCAATTATAAGCTCAGTTTTATCCTTGTTATACAATATTCCGTCTTGTGAACTATAAGTTTGATTATTTTGATCAACATTTATTTTAGTTACATACTCAGCATTTCTAAACGTACTGTAGCTAATACTTGTAACACTTGATGGTATATTTACTTCACCATATATTCCACATCCAGAAAAGCTCAATATTCCCATACTTATTAATCCTTCAGGAAGATATATTTTTCCTTTAACTTTGTGACAATTTAAAGAATAATCCCCAATTTCTTTTACACTATTTGGTATATACAAATCATTTACTTCATAACCATATGGTGCAAGAATTAATTTAGTTTTATCTTTATTGTATAAAATTCCATCTTGTGAACTAAAGTATTTATTATCCTGCTTAACAACAAATTCTTTTAAATTAGAACAAACGTCAAATGAATTGTAAGCTATACTAGAAGTTCCACTTATTGTCTTTAAATTACTACCAATTACGACATTAGAAATATTGTGGCAACCTGAAAAGCTACCTTGTTCAATCGCTTCAACACTATCAGGAATAACTAACTCTCCAGTAATATTTGTTGAAGAAAAAGCATACATTCCTATATTTTTCAGTGTACTAGGTAAGATTATTTCTGAAAGCAAACTACACCCATCAAATGAATAATTATTAATATTTTCTAATCCCTCAGAGAGTATAACTTTTTTTAAATTTTTACATTGAGAGAAGGCATAATTTCCTATAGTTTTTACAGTACTTGGTACATTGCATTCTTCTATTTTTCCTGGAGCAGCTATTAATGTCGTTTTTTCCTTGTTATATAACACTCCATCTTGTGAACTATACCTTGGATTTTCACTATCAATTTCAATTTTTTCTAAGTTTTTACATTCTTCAAAAACATATTCATCTGATATATATCTTACACTCTTTGATATATATACACTTTTTAAATTTGAACAAGATCTAAAAATTTGAGGACTTACCTCTAATAAACCATCCTGCATTATAACATTTTCTATATAACTAACATACCAAAAACATCTATATGAAATTCGCGTACATCTTTTAGGTATTTTTAATACTCCATTAGTTGAAGCTAAAAACTCTTTTAATTTATTATCATAATATCCTGTTATTACATTACCATCCCATTTAAAGCATTCTTCCCCTGCTTCAGGTACATATTTACTATATGGTCTTATTCCAAGGTCATCTAACCATTTTTTCTCATTTTCTGTTACTTTATCTGGGAAGTATACAAGCTCGTCATTATCTATCCCTAGCTTTTCTACATACTTTTTGTTATAGCTTGATATATATTCTTTCATTTCATCTAATTTTGGGTATTCATCTGTACTTATTTTTTTCCTATTCCCATAATAATCTACTGTCATTTGTTTTCCAACATATAGACTAAGTTCCGTTTGAAAGCTACGTATATCCTCTTTAAACGCTGCCTCTTTTGCACTACTTACTGGATTATTTTTTGTTAGTGTAATAATTATTATTGCAGCTAATATTATTACAACTATTATTGTTATTATTAAAACTATAAGTGATATTCCTTTTTTATTTTTCATATGTTTTCCCCACTTTTTTATATTTCAATTTCTCCATCTGTACAAATTACTTTTTGTATTCTTGATACTGTATTCCAATTATTTTTACTAATATTTTTCCACTCACTAATAGTACCAGTATATTTTATACTTGTTAAGTTTACACATCCATTAAATACATATCTACCAATTGTTTTTACACTGCTTGATATGGTCACTTCTTCTAAATTAGTACATCCATAAAAATTATAATCTCCAATATGTGTTACACTTTCAGGTATAACTATACTTTTTAGACCTGTACACATATAAAAACTTCCATATTTAATAATTTTCAACCCTTCTGGAAGTTTTATTTGTTTTAAGTTTTTACAATAATACATAGCATCTTTTTCTATATTTATCGTACCATTTAACACCTCATAAGTTTCATCCTTTTTTCCACAAGGATACGACAACAATGTATCTTTTTTCTTGTTATATAGCACTCCATCAACAGAACAATATGATTCATTTTTCTCATCAACATTTATACTTTCAAGATTTGCACAATTGGAAAAAGCCTGCTGCTCAATATTTTCAGTAGATGAAGGAATATTTATATTAATTATTGCACTTTCACCAAAAGCCTCTGAAGCAATATATCCCAAAGAAGACGGAATATCTATACTTTTTAAAGAAGAACAATATTTAAAAGCTCCTGGATGTATTCCAAAAAGACCATCAGGTAATACAATACTTTTAAGAGAGTAACATCCATAAAAAGCACATGTTGGTATGTATTGTACCTTATCTGGTATTTTTATTTCTTCTAATTTTTTGCAGTTCTTAAAACTGTCTACTCCTATATATTCTAAACTATCTGGCAAATTTAAATTAACTAAATTTGTACAGTAATCAAATGCACTCTTTCCAATATACGTTATACCATCTTGCATTTTAACACTTGTTACCTTAGAATTTTTAAACGCATCATTTCCAATCTTGTGACATCTTTTTGGAATTATAACATCTGTTTCTTTTCCAATAAATTTTTTTAAAGTATAATACTCACTATTATTTGGATCATCACTTCCCCATTCAAAGCTTTCTTCTGTTGTCTCTACAACTTTTTTATTTATTCCTAAATCCTGTAACCATTTTTCTTCTTTATCCGTTACTTTATTTTTTACTTCATTATCTGGTTTGTAATATACGAGTTCATCTTTATATATTCCAAGTTTATTTTCATACTTACTGCTAAAACTTTTTATATACTCATTCATCACTTCTACACTTGGCATATCTTCTGTTGTTATTTTTTCTCTATTTCCCTGTATATCTTTTATATTTGCATTTCCTATATACATACTTAACTCTTCTTGAAAACTTCTTACATCCTGTTTAAATGTTGCTTCTTTTGCACTACTTACAGGATTGTTTTTCGTTATTGTAATAATTATTATTGCAGCTAAAATTATCACAACTATTATTGTTATTATTAAAACTATAAGTGATATTCCTTTTTTATTTTTATTTTTTGTTCCCATTTTCATAC
>ERZ1034984.3110-NODE-3110-length-12451-cov-26.124960_pt1 | contig 12451 bp, 9 predicted proteins | sample MGYA00520589_ERZ1034984 | MGnify/ENA primary metagenome ERZ1034984 (study PRJEB33766, sample SAMN09781790) | gut metagenome | biome: gut microbiome | host: Homo sapiens | place: Madagascar | study: EMG produced TPA metagenomics assembly of the PRJNA485056 data... | reverse complement strand
AAAAGCTCCCTGATTTTTAAGCTCGGCTAACTGAGTCGAGGTGATGGCGGCATAGCCACCATTCATCCCCGCCTCGCTGCTAGGCTGCGTGGTCCAGCCGATAAATGTCGCGGTAGGCTTCAAGTTGCCGCGATCCGCGGGGGCAGCGGGCGTCAAACCCACGCCGTAGCGGTACCAATCCGTCGACCTGTCGTGCGCAGCACCGCTCTGCCAATCGAGCGTTTCGCCCTTGACGTTATAGAACAGCACCTGTGCCTCGTACGAAGCGATAAACAGGTCATTGCCCTCAAAAGCCTTGGCCCCTTTCGCGTTATCGGCAGTATAGGTTGACGTTTCGTCGTGCAACTCGCTCTTCTGGACCTGCTTGCCAGCAGCCACAGCATCGGCATCGGTCTTGCCGTCAAACCAGCTGTTGTCTTGTCCAATTCGATTCACTTGCACATCGGGCTCGCGGAACCAGCCCATAAAACGGTAGCCGCCGTTCTCCTCGCTCAGCCCCTCAGGCTTTGCGGAGGTATCCTGCTTAAACGTTACCGACGTATCGCCCTGGGCCAAGCCCTGGGCCGTTCCCGCCAGCACGGCACTCACGGCAAAGGTATACGGATCCGAGGTCGCCTGATCAATACCGAGTTTGGTTGCCCCGATGGTCGCGATGCCTGCACCGGGAAAATCAATCGTCGCCTTAACGCTCTGGCCATGCACGGGAATATTCAGTTTGTAGTCCATCGCCCACTCATTGGAGTGTGAGTCATTCAGATACGCATCGTTAGCAGTCGAGCGCATGGTGCCGGCACAGAAGTCGTAATCATGCTGCTCCCACAGCTCACGTGTGACGTAGCGTTCGTCGTCCCAGGGACCGAATCCGGCACCGGATACCGTGCCATCACCCGCAAGGGCGTAAATCTTCTTCTTGGCTGCCGTACCCTGACTAAACCCGGATAGGCTGACACTGGGCTTGAAGTAGCAATCAGTGATAGTCGCATCACCCGCATTAGCGCGTGCAGCAATACCGCCCAGGTTCACGTCGTTTTGAATAATGGGGATCACGGCGATGGGGTTGTACTGGCGCGAGCTCAAATCGCCGGCGAAATGGCTGCGAGTGATTTCATTACCGCTCTTAGACAAGATGCGGCCTGCAAGACCGCCCGTCCAAGCGCGCGTTACGGAGACAACGCCCACGTAAGAAGCAGCATAGCTATAGCATTTCGCCGTTGAAAAGCAGTCAATGACTTTAGCGCCTTCTGCCATGCAGCCCACAAAACCCGAGGCGTACACGTTGTTGCCGCCCAGGGCGCCAATGGCCACATCGTATTTATTGGTAACGTCGGTCATGCCCTTCTCGGCAATCGAGCCATCCTCGTTGCGCGTAGGCGTCACGCGGCAATACTCGATGGTCGAGTTCTTAACGTAGCCGGCAAACGCCGCCATATACAGGCCCTCGCCACCGATTGCCTGTACGCCCGAAGTCGTGTTGTTAACGGCGCGGCCACCACGGACCTCGCAGTTGTAGAGGGTGCAACCATCGAGCTCGCCAGCAATCAGGCCCCCCTCAAAACCCGCATTGGTAATCACATTGAGCATGTTGTTGGCACACGTAACGTGCAGGGTGCTCTCCATGACCATAACGTTTTCGAAGTGGGTGTTGATCGCCCTGCCCACGATAATGCCGCCGCGGAAGTCAGCCCAAATGTTGGCATCCTTGACCAGGAAGTTCTTAATGGTGGCGCCATCGGTCTCGGCAAAAAAGCCCGTATCGCGCTCGGGATCCAAGACCTTATTCTCGTAGTTCAGGCCCTTCACGGTATGGTTTTGACCGTCAAAGACGCCCTTATAGGGATGTTCTTTGTTGCCAAAGGAGAGGTGCTTGACCGTATCCTCAACAATGGCGTTCATATCATCATCGTTAAGAACGATATCGTTATCGAGATAGACGCGCCACTGCGACGTGTCGCGCTGTCGCGACAGCGCGACACACGCCAGGAAGTCGTTCCTGTTTGTGATATGGAATTCGGTCTTGTCCTCGGGCACATCCTCGGCATACGCTGCCGCCGGCAGCGCTACAACGCAGCAAAGGGCGATTGCCACCACAGCGATCAGCCTGCCGAGCACGCCTCGGTTCATGTTCTTAATCTCCATGGGCTAGTTCGCCTCCGGCCAGCCCACGACGTCGAGCACGTCGAGGACGGTATCGTTTGCCTGCTGGTTTTTGGCCTGCACGGCCTGGACGTCGATATCGAGCCTGTATGAGCCGCCGTGCGCGGCATCGTGGTAGTCGCCCACAAATCGCAGCGAGTCCATGAGGCTTTCCGTCATGGAGCCGGGGTCAAGCACGCCGCCACGTCCAGCCAATCCGCGGTAGTAGTACCACCCGTCGCCGCCATCGATCCACGGGGACCCCTCGCCCGCGTTTACGTTAAACGCAACGTTGCCCGAGGCATCCGCGCTCGAACCGTCGGGCGCCACCGATACCATACGCAGGCGCGCGCGAACGTACTCAGGCTGCGCGCCAACGTTCTCTACACGCACAATGCGGCTGATGTCAGAGCCCCCGGCCTTGGTATCGGGATAGTCGCCGCGCTCGTTGGCCTCAAACGGAATCTCCTCGCCCTGCTCGTTTAGGGTGTATTCGCAGACTCGTACCTTCACGCTGCCAAACGATAGGACGTTGTTCGCCGGAACCATATCAACGGTAAAAGCCAGCGTGCCACACAGGCACGCCAGGGCCAACAGCGCCATCGCGGCAAGCGCCAAGGTGCGTTTCTGATTGTCGAAAAGATTGTTGAGCATTACGTTCGCCAGTCGTCGATAGGGGGACCGAGATCCCGGCCCGAATATAGGGGTGGGGGTGGGCCGGGATCTCGGTGGGGGATTACTTCTTGGTGTTGGCCCATGCCTTGGCCTGAGCAACGGCGTTGGCGGCAGGAGTAGCTTCCTCGCCCTTCTGGTCGGCACCGAAGATGTAGGCGGAAACCGTCATCTTGGGGGTCTCGGCAACCTTGGAGCCCTCCAGCGTGCTAGGGAACATAACCTTGCTAAAGAGCTCGCCGGTGTAGACGTCCGCAGCAGCGTTCTTGGCGCCTAGAACGGCGGGACCATCCGCGGCGTCCTTGGCATACATGAACAGGCCGCTTACGTACTGGCCCTCGGTACCGTTGTTTACGGTCTCCTGAGCAACCGGCTTCCAGTTGTTGTTAAGGGTGAAGTACGGGGTGTTCGCGACAGCGGTACCACTCTTAACCATTGCGTTCTTCACATAGATGAACACGTAGGCGTCGTCGGAACCCTTCTTGATGCCAACGTTGGGGTTCTTGTCGGCGGTGGCGCCAGGAACGATCTTGGAGTTTTCAACCCACTTGGTCTCGAACAGGTAGGCTTTGCCGTCATTCTCTTCGGTGCCGGGCTTCTCGGGATCAGTCGGATCAGGTTTTTTGTCCGTAGGGCCAAAGCTGCCCACCGTAAACACGTTCTCCAGGTCCTGCGTAGCCGTCAGCCATGCATAGGTGCCAACGCCGGCGGCCAGCACCAACAGCAGCAGGGCGGCAACGATGCCGTAGCGCTTTTTCTTCTTGTTTTCCATCGTTCTCTTCCTTTCGAGAATCGCCTTCCCCGGCAACGGTCCTTACCGCTGCCGACACTTCTCCCTGCCGCTATGAACGCCGCTCCCTCGCATGCACGCGGGTATGCTTGCCCGCAGGCTCGTCGGGAACCATCCGATCGAGCACTATCGACGCCGCGACCAGCAGCGCCAGAACGGCCACCACAACAAGCAAACCGGGCATCGTCGTGCAATATGCGTTGACGAAGCCCAGGTAAGGGACACAAAAAGAGACAGTGCCGATCACGCGCGAAAAAGGTGTCTGCTCGGCATCGTGCATGATGCTTCCATCTGCATTTTTGTTCGCAATTCCCTGCGTGCCGATCATCTGCGCCGCAGGGTCGACCTCGTACACCTGGTGCGTCACCACGGCGCCGTCCGATCGGTAAAACGTTGCATTGTCGCCCACGGCAATATCCGTTGGCTCAACCTGGCGAACAAACACCATGGAGCCAACGGGAAGCTCGGGCTCCATAGAGCCCGAGAGCACAGCAAAAGGCATGTATCCAAATGCACGAGGAACAAAAGAAACGACGGCAAGGGCCATGACGAGCACAAGCGCCATGCTGCTAAGAAGCGCAATAAATCGTTTGAGTCCGCGCGCCGCCATAATAATTAATTCATCCCCATCGAGGCCTTAATTCGACCAATCCAAGGGTCAGCAAGTTTCAGCAGAAACCGCAAGGCGCTTGAATAGCGAGTCCGAAATAAGCCAATTTGGAATCTTTTCGTAAGAAAAACATAGCGATGTGCTACACATTTTTCAATGTTTTGTCGCTAAATGCTACTTATTTTGGCGTAAGTGGTCATTTATCCCCATACCGGACTGCCATATCCAATATCTACTACTAACCCCCTACGCATCTTCTTCATAGGGGGTCTGTTTTTTTGAATATCTAAAAGAATGCGCCCCCCCCCAACATTAAAACATACTGCCCTATGTCTCATTTATTTTTAACCCTCCCTTGCGGGTTTAAGGCAGCCCAATGTAGTTCGCAGCCCATACCTTCTGGAAGGCGTGTCCCGATCTTCAGGTCCGGAGTGGGATGCGGTTTCCGGCTGTGGCCCCGTCGGGAAACCACATCCCACTCCGATCACAAATTCCGGGTCACATTTTCCGCCAAGGCTTCAACCGGAAACTGTGTCCCGTTTCCAGGCCGAATACTAGGATGCATTTTCCGCTGAGCCCCTCAACCGGAAAGTGCATCCCATTCCATAGCCAAATTCCGGGATGGACTTTCCAAAACCCCGCCCATCCGGAAAGCCCGTCCCGCTCTGAATACATCCGGGCATGGAATATCCGCTTATTAGGCCTTCCATCAATAAAGGGGCGCCCGCCCGGCGGCGGAATATAAGGTTTATCGCGAGTTCCGCACGAGCCGGAGAGCACTTAATGTGCTCTCCGTGCGAGCAGGACTGTAGAGCAGGAAACCTTATATTCCGCCGCCGGGCGGGCGAAGCATTTAGAAGATGGACCTAGCACTCCTTCTTCATGGCGTTGTAGCCAATCAGCACGGTCCAGACGTACGCGCAGGTCTTCGGAATCATAAGCATGCCGATAGCCGGGACAACCTCGGCCCACAGGACCACGGGAATGTAGAAGCCAAAGCTCAGCACAATGGTGAGCCACATCCAGCGGAAGGCCTCGTCGTTATCTTCCTTCGCACTGCGGTAGAACAGCACGATGACCATCACGCCCATGATGGCAAACGGGATGTTGCGCAAGATGCCCCATGCAAGCGGAGTCTGGTTGGTGAGCCACTGGTTTTGCGGCAGCATGCAAAGCGCGACGCGCATGGCGGCTAGTGCAAAGATCGCCGCGGTCGTTCCGACGTGATTCTTAACCTGATAGCGTTCGCGCCACACGTAGTAGAGCAGTACGTAAAAGACGGTCATGGTAATCGAGGTGATCCACTTGCCCAGGCCCAGCTGCACGGCATAAGCGTCAAAGCCCGTCGTGCAGAGCGCCAGTGCGCGAGGGACCAGGTGGAACGAGTCACCGGCGCCCAAAACGACCGCCATCCAGCCAAACAGCTGGAACTGGCGATTGCCTTTGCTGCCGCGAATCATACGGATACCGACGGTGATGACCGTCGCCAAATACACGATGTCAAAAAGCGTTTCGAAGATAGCGCGCATATATATGTCTCCTTAAAAGAATGGTTGCAGAGTACGGTTTGGTTTCCTGGTGCCGGGCATCACCTCCATAACATGAACGCTGTTCACTTTCTTACCGTAAAAATCCCCGCCTTGCGCGGGGACCGTTAGTAGAGGGTTCGACGCGTGATCTCGAGCACGGCACTCGGATCAAAATCTTGCCGGATCACGGCAGAGAGCATGAGCGAGAACAGGACCTCGGCAAATTGCTCGGCAGAAAACTGATCGGTAAAGGCGTCCGGGCGTACCCGAGGATCGCGCTTGAGCACCACGCACAGCTGGTCGAGAATGTGCTGCCAGGCATGATGCATGCGGCGCTTACCGTCGGCAGTATCCTGTTGCATGAATCCCAGCGAATGGTGCGTAAAGAAACCCGGATACGTTTGGCAGCCGTGCTCCATCTGGCGATACATCCAGCGAATGCACTCGAGTGCATCGTCCAAGACGGCCTCGTCATCGGGGTGATGGAAAATGTCGCCCCACACGCTTGCCACGGTCGCGCCCACGAGCGCTGTCTTAGAATCAAAGTAGTTGTAGATGCATCCGACCGACACGCCGCATGCCGCGGCAACCGAGCGAATGTTGACGCCGGTCCAACCGTTTTCCTGGATGAGCTTACGGCTCGTCTTCAGGATTTCCTCCTTAGACGTCGCTGTGTTATTCATGCCCTCACCTCCAATATGAACAATGTTCATTTTGCCACGACGCAACCTTGTGCCAAGAAAAAGCCTCGAGAATTTCGAGGCTTTCACACTTGTACTATGGAGCGCTCGACACCACGAGCAGCAAGCTACTCTCCCAGCACGGCCTTCTTGGCCGCCGCCGCCATGTTATCCATATCTTCCTTGGTGGGATGGTCCTTCGCGGCAACCCAGTTGTCGAGCAGCATCTTAAATCGGGCGTTGTCGGGATCTTGTTCGAGCATAGCCTCGTAGCGCTGCTTAACCGCGGGACCCATCTTGCCCTGGCACATCGCCCAGCCCGCAAGCTCGGCATCCTCGGCCAGATTGGAAGTTACGCGGTCGACAATCTGCTGGTAATAGCTCTGGTCGGCCCCAAAGCCGCAGGTGCCAAACAGGAACACGCGCTTGCCGTGCAAGGCAGAGAGCAACGCCGCGACCGAAGGCGTGCACGCGCCCTTGTCGCACCAAAAACCGACGAGCACCGTGTCGGCCGCGCAGGCGCCCTGCGCCTCGAGCGCAACCTGATCTGCATCCGCATCGTCGCTCAACGCCGCGGCATGGACAAACTCAACGCCCGCAGCCTGCAGAGCGCGCTTGATCGCGCCCGAAACCATCCTGGTATTACCGCTCTTGCTGTTAACCACCAAAGAGCACGTCATAGTCACGTTGCCTCGTTTCCCCCAAAATTAAAGCCACTAATGCAATTTATTAGATGAATATCTTAGTACTAACGTGACAGATGTAAACCACCGTCTGTCGATTGGCGACGCAGACGACATCTTTGGACAGATTTCGAACAGTATGTACTTCGGATTGAAACCGCCGCAGAACGTTTCACGAATGGCCAAAAAACTGTTTCACAAAACGCCGTCAAATTGTTTCACGAAATACCGTCAAATTGTTTCACGCGCTGGTAGAACGCTATATAACACGGTCGCTCTATGGGACAAACAAACCTGATTAATTTGCCTCACGGGCTTGCTTACTGGGCGAATTGGCTGCGGTAGAGCTCGGCGTAGAAGCCGCCTGCTGCCAGCAGTTCGTCGTGCGTGCCGCGCTCGATGATCTCGCCGTCGCGCATGACCAGGATGCAGTCGGCGTTACGGATCGTGCTCAGGCGGTGCGCCACGACAAAGCTCGTACGACCGGCCATGAGCTCGTCAAACGCCGCCTGCACCTGCAGCTCGGTGCGGGTATCGATGCTCGAAGTCGCCTCGTCCAGCAGCAGAATCGCCGGGTCGGTGAGCATGACGCGCGCGATGCACAGCAGCTGCTTTTGGCCCTGGCTAAACGTGCCGCCGTCCTCGCCGATCACCGTGTCGTAGCCCTGGGGCAGCTGCACGATAAACTTATGCGCATGCGCGCGCTTGGCCGCCTCGATAATCTGCTCGCGCGTGGCGTCGGGGCAACCGTAGGCAATGTTCTGGGCCACCGTGCCCTCGAACAGCCAGGTGTCCTGCAGCACCATGCCAAAGGCGCGGCGCAGGCTTGCGCGCGTGTAGTCGCGCGAGGAGCGACCGTCGACCACGATGCGCCCGGCATCGATATCGTAAAAGCGCAGCAGCAGGTTGATGAGCGTCGTCTTGCCGCAGCCCGTGGGACCGACCAGGGCAAACCGCATGCCGGGTTTGGCATCGATGCAGATGTCCTGCAGCAGCTTGCGGTCGGGCACGTAGTTAAAGTCCACATGCTCAAAGGCGACCTCGCCATGCGGGGCGGTGAGTGCAACGGCATCCACAGCGTCGGGCTCCTGCTCGCGCGCATCGAGCAGCGCAAACATGCGGCGCGCCGAGGCATAGGCCGTCTGGATCTGCGTGATGACGTTGGTGACCTCGTTGAATGGCTTGGTGTACTGGTTAGCGTAGGACAGGAAGATCTGCACGCCGCCCACCGTGAGCGCCGCGGGCACGCCCGTGATCACGCCCACGCAGCCGATCACAGCGACCACGGCATAAATGATGTTGTTGATAAAGCGCGTGCCGGGGTTAGAAAGCGAACCCATAAACTGCGCGCGCTCGCCCGCCGTATAGAGCTCGGCGTTGAGAGCATCGAAGCGCTGTTGAGCGTGCGGGCCGTAGGCGAAGGCGTCCACGAGCTTTTGCTCACCCACATACTCCTCGATATGACCGCCGAGCTGGCCTTGGATGCGCTGCTGGGCAGTAAAGCTCTTGTTGGAAAGCTTGGCGATGGCGCCGGCTGCAAAAATGGAAAGCGGCGTGACGAGCACCACCACAAGCGTCATGGTCAGGTTGATGGAGAGCATAAACGCAAGCGTGCCCACGATGGTGATAACGCCGGTAAAGAGCTGCGTGAAGCCCTGCAGCAGACCGTCGCCCACCTGATCGACGTCGTTGACCACGCGGCTCATAAGGTCGCCGTGGGCATGGCTGTCGATAAAGCTGAGCGGCATGCGGCTGAGCTTGTCGCTCGCCTCCACGCGCATATCGCGCACCGTTTCGTAGGACAGGCGGTTGACGCAGTAGCCCTGCAGCCACTGGAATGCCGCAGCACCCACCACGACCAGCGCAAGCTTGGTGACGAGCGGCAGCAGCGCGTCAAAGTCCACCCGCCCGGCGGCAACGATGAGGTCGATGCCCTCGCCGATAAGGATGGGCGTATAGAGTTGCAAGATCACCGAGATGGCGGCGCTCACAAACGACGCCGTAAACGAAATGCGATGCGGACGGACGTAGCCCAGCAGGCGGCGAGTTACCGCACCGGCGGGATAGCGGTCGGGGTCGCCGGGTTGGCGCGGACCGTCACCCAGGTCGTTAAGGTTATCGTTGCCGGACACGTTGGCCGTCATCGTGGCGACCGAACCGGAAGAAGTATACGGATTCATTTAGCAGCCCTCCTTTGCGCAGGTGGATGCCGGGGCAGCCGGGGCAGACGCGGGACTTGGGACAGACGCAGGCATCGCGCTCCCCTGCTGGCCCTCGAGCTCCTCGCGGCGGAGCTGCGACTGGCAAATCTCGCGGTAGAGCTGGCAGCTTGCGTACAGCTCGTCGTGCGTACCTAGGCCCGCGACCGAGCCGTGGTCGAGCACGCAAATCATGTCGGCATCGCGCACAGTCGAGACGCGCTGGCTCACGATGACCGTGGTCAGCGGTAGCCCGCCCTCGGCGGCACCACGCACGCTGCGCTCGCGGATGGCATGACGAAGCGCCGCATCGGTCTTAAAGTCGAGCGCCGAGGCGGAGTCGTCCATGATCAGGATCTGCGGCGAGCCCACCAAGGCACGCGCAATGGTCAGGCGCTGGCGCTGGCCACCGCTAAAGTTCTTGCCGCCCGCCTCGACCGGCGCGTCCAGACCCTGCGGCTTGTTGCGCACGAACTCGCTGGCCTGCGCCATATCGAGCGCCGCCCAAAGCTCCTCGTCGGTCGCCGACTCGTCACGCCAGGTTAGGTTGCTGCGGATCGTGCCGCTCACGAGCGACGCGCGCTGCGGAACAGTCGCGACCACATGGCGCAGCTGATCGAGCGGCCAGGCGCGCACGTCGGCACCCATTACGCCCACGCTGCCGACGCCCGCATCGTACAAGCGCGGGATGAGCGAAACGAGCGTCGACTTACCGCTGCCCGTGCCGCCGATAATGCCGAGCGTTTTGCCCAGCGGCAGCTCCAGAGTCACGTCATCAACGGCGTTGGCCGCGCCCGCGCCAAAGGAGAAGCTCGCATGGCTCAAGCTCAGCGCGGGAACCGGAACAGCGTTGCCCATCGCGCTCGGCTCGGGCAACGCGACCGGCTGGTTGCCCTCGTCGGTGATGCTCGGCACGCAATTGAGCACCTCGTTGATACGCGACGCGCTGGCGCTCGCCTTGGTAAAGACCACGACCAGATTGGCAACGTAGACGATGGAGGTGAGGGTCTGCGTCATGTAGTTGACGAAGGCCATGACCTGGCCCTGCGTGAGATCGCCCACGTTGACCTGGATGCCGCCCACCCACAGGATGGCGCACACGCCCAGGTTCATCACCAAAAACGTGACGGGGTTGAGAATCGACGAGAGCTTGCCCACCGCGATGGCGGTATGGGCCTGGTCGTCGGCCGCCTGGGCAAAACGCTCACGCTCGTGGTCTTCGCGCACAAACGCCCGGACCACGCGGGCACCCGAAAGTCCCTCGCGGCAAATAAGCGCGATGCGATCGAGCTTTGCCTGCAGCTGCTTGTAGTACGGGATGCAGCGCGCCATGACAAACCAAAACACCAAGCCGATGGCGGGCGTGCAAATCAAAAAGATCATGCCGAGCTTAAGGTCGATGGCAAGGGCCGCGACCATGGAGCCCACCGCCAGGAAAGGCCAGCGGATGAGCATACGCACGCCCAGCGCCACGGCGAGCTGCACCTGGTTGACGTCGTTGGTAATGCGCGTGATGAGCGACGGCGTGCCAAAGCGATCGAGCTCAGCATAGCTCAGCTTGTTGATGTGCTTGTAGAGTGCGCCGCGAATGTCGGTACCCATGCCCTGCGAGGTGAGCGCCGCCATCTTTTGGCAGACGAGCGTAAACGAGATGCCGATTACAGCCATGGCGGCGAGCACCGCGCCGTAACGGACGACGGCGTTGACATCGTGTGCGCCGATGCCCTTATCGATCATCTGGGCAATCACCAGCGGCGTAAGCAGGTCAAAGATCACTTCGATCAGCTTGCACGCAGGGCCAATCACCATATACCGGCGAAACTTACCACCAAAACGCCTGAGCAGCTCAATCATGTATAGGCGCTCCTTATCATCATCCACATTCAATTCGAACCATGATAGTACCGCCACCCCAAAAGAAGCGTAAACAACTCGTCATTTCTAACGGGATTCAGTTTTCAGAGGGGTATACGCGCACACCCAGCCAGTGTCGGGTCGACCGCTTGGTATACTTACATTAGTGCTACCAAGTTAGTCGCCGACCCTTGAAATGAGGTGCCGAGATGAACGACATTCTCGCAAGAAGAGCAAGACGAGCAACCATGGGCATCGCCCTTTCCGCGGCACTTGTCGCGGGAATCGCCCCCGTAACGGCGATCGCGGCAGAAACCAGTTCCCCCACCGGTGCAGTTGCCTTGCAGACGGAAGATGCGGCCGCCGCAAAAGAAAAAGCGTATGCAGCCATGCAGGAAGCGCTCAAAAACCTCGAGGCCGCAAAAGACGCCGCAAGTCCCGAGAAAATTGCGAGATTCAATGATGACATTGCCCGTTTTCAAGAGCTCCGCGACAAGATGGCGGCGCAAGCCGTCGAAGAGAGGGAACTCCTTCCCACCATGCAAGCGGACATCGATGCAGCCCAAGCCAAATACGACGGGGCCATCAACCGGGTAAGCGAGCTCCAAGCAGAATTAGACAAGAAACTTGAGGTGCTTAAGGCACTCGAAGCGCTCGGCGACGAGGAGCTTGTCGAAACTGTTAAACAGCAAATAAAGCAGTTGCGCCAAGAGATCGTAACGGCAAAAGCGCGAGTTGACTTTTGCGAAATGGAGCTCCGCGAGGTCAAGGGCCGCCTCGAAAGGCAGGAAAGACAAGTTAATGACTGTGAACGTGCTGCAGAGAAGTATAAAGCCCATACCGACCAGTTCATAGCCTGGCGAGATGCGCTCCTCGACAATTTGAAAAAAGCGCAAACGGCCTATGACGACGCCTGCAAGGCATACGAAGAGGCGAAAGCCGCGGCAGACAAGGCCACCTCGCCCGAGATAACGCAACCGACCGAGACGACGCCTCCCTCCAACTCGGCGCAACCGGCCAAGGCGACACAGCCCACCGGCTCGTCCGCGACCGGCAAAAATACCCCGCCAAGCTCCACCAAGCAGGCGAACTCGAGCAGCGGCAAGCAAGCAGATACGACCGTCGGCAAGCTTGCGAACACGGGCGACACAGCGCCGAGCGCAATCGCACTCGCAGCAATCGCCGCCGCAGGCCTCGGAATAACCGCCACGGCCACACGCCGCATCAAGAACTCAAAATAGCCTCCGACCCTTGAAATGAGGTGCCGAGATGAACGACATTCTCGCAAGAAGAGCAAGACGA
>ERZ1034984.3109-NODE-3109-length-12456-cov-3.731715_pt1 | contig 12456 bp, 14 predicted proteins | sample MGYA00520589_ERZ1034984 | MGnify/ENA primary metagenome ERZ1034984 (study PRJEB33766, sample SAMN09781790) | gut metagenome | biome: gut microbiome | host: Homo sapiens | place: Madagascar | study: EMG produced TPA metagenomics assembly of the PRJNA485056 data... | reverse complement strand
AAAATAGTCATTGCTATAATCCGACTTACAACAAAAGAGGTGATGCAATATGAATGAGATGCAGACAGCATCCATACTGACACTGTACATGATTTTATTTACTGCAGTGATTCAGGATTTTATGTGCATGAAGATCAGTAACCGGCTGATTCTCATGGGACTGTTTTGTTCGATCGCATTTGGTATATCAATAGGCGGAGTACCACAGATCATCTATATTCTTTGGAATATATCTTTTCCGGTTATCATTTTATATCTTTTATACGTTCTCGGTATTTTGGGAGCCGGGGACATCAAACTTTTTTCCGTAATAGGTGGATTTACAAATTTCAAAACGTTGACAGACTGTATACTTGCTGCATTGCTGGTGGGGGCGATTATCTCAGTTGGGAAGATGTTGCATAATCGTAATTTGCAGTTCAGCTTATTCAAAGGCAGTGTGTTTCTTCGGGAACTCTTACATGGAAATTTTATGTCGTATCGAAAAAGTATGGCTCAGAAAGAAAATCTGATGCATTTTTCGGTGGCAATTCTTTTGGGATTTATGGTGGTGAGAGTTCGTATGTATATGTAGCAGATACAGTTGGAAAGGAGAAGCTATGAAGAAAGTTCGGTTAGGGCTTTGTATTGGGGACAATGAATACAGTTTACGATTTACGAACTGCATAATGAATCATTATCAGGAGCAGGTAGAACTGCATATTTATTCAGAGAATGCGGAATTAAAGAGAGACAGGAAATCTTATGATATCGTGTTGATGGATGATGTGAAAAATGCAGAAAACTGGAGTGGAGAAATTCCCGTAATATGCTTATATGATGGGAAAGAAGATACAGAAAAACAAGAGGAAGGAGGCGTGTATTGGGTGGAACGGTATCAGGAAGTAAACCGCATTGTGGATGAGATATTAAAACAGGTGGGAGAAGAAATACAATGTGTGTGCCAGGGAAATCGGTTGCCGGGAAAAGCACAGATTTTAGGGGTATATTCTCTTGCAGAAAATGAATATCAGCTTCCGTTTGCAGTTACACTTGCAACTTTGATCGGGGAACATGAAAAGGTTTTGCTATTGGATCTGCAGGAGAACAGCGGAATTTCACAATTGGCAGGTGAAGATTGCAGAATGGGTTTAGAGGAATTGCTGGTGATGGCAGAGAAGGGAAGATATGCTACGAACCATTTGGTTTCCTGCATTTCTCACCTGGAAAATATTGATGTAGCCTATCCAGTGTACAATACCGAGTGTCTATGCGAAGCACAGATGAAAACCTATCAGAAATTGTTTCATATTCTTGCAAAAGAAATGGGATATGAGACGATCGTTTTAAATTTTGGAACGCGTTTTGTTGGTTTTTTCGAGATACTTGGCATTTGTCAGGAAATTTATCTTATGAAAAGCCGGGGTGGAATTGGTCAATGGAGAGAAAAGGAATTTTTTGAGGAACTTGAAAAAAGAGATTTGGAACGGGTTCGACAGAAAATTCAAAGCGTGGAAATTCCGTTGATGGCAACGCCGGTTGTATCCTGTGAACGTCTTGTGGAACAGTGGAAATGGAATGAGTTCGGGGACAGGATTCGAAATCTGATGCCGGGGGTAAGATCTGTTGGATGAGTATATAAGCCAGATCAGAGCCAGGGTTCTTCAAAGAATGGATTTATCCCGCGATATGCTTGATGAAGAAATCGAAGAGTTTATCGCAGAAGAGACGGCGCAGATGTTGCAGGGAAGGATTATTTCCCTGCGGGAAAGAGTACGGATTGAGCAACAGGTTTTCAATTCGTTGCGAAAACTGGATGCGCTTCAGGATCTGGTGGATGATCCGGAAGTATCCGAGATTATGGTAAATGGGCCACAGAATATATTTTATGAGAAATTTGGATGTGTTCATAAATGGGAGCAGAGTTTTGCCAGTGAAGAAAAAATGCAGGACATTATCCAGCAGATTGTAGGCAGACATAACCGAGTTGTTAATATGTCAAATCCTATTGTGGACACACGTTTGAGTGATGGTTCTCGTGTAAATATTGTATTGTCACCGATTTCACTGGATGGATCGGCAATTACGATACGTAAATTTCCGGAGCATCCACTGGACATGGATGCTTTGATCGAAAAAGGGGCTATTTCAAAAGAAGCTGCAGATTTTCTTAAATATCTGGTGCAGGCCAAATACAGTCTGTTGATTTCCGGAGGTACAAGTTCCGGAAAAACAACATTTCTTAATGCATTATCGCAATATATCCCAGAGGATGAAAGAGTAATTACAATTGAAGATTCCGCAGAGTTACAGATACAGGGAATTCATAACCTTGTGCGTCTGGAGACTCGGAACGCGAATATGGAAGGCGTTATGCCGGTGACAATTCGAGATTTGATACGGAGTGCGCTGCGAATGCGACCGGACCGGATTATTGTCGGAGAGTGCCGTGGTGCAGAGGCTTTTGATATGTTACAAGCTTTAAATACTGGCCATGACGGGGGACTTTCTACGGCACATGGAAATTCCAGCCGTGATATTTTAAGCCGTTTGGAAATGATGGTACTGATGGGGATGGATTTACCATTGCATGCAATTCGTCAACAGATTGCATCGGGAATTGATGTTATTGTCCACCTTGGAAGATTGCCGGATCGCAGCCGGAAGGTTCTTGAAATTACAGAGGTAATCGGGTTTAAGGATGGGGAAATATTGTTATCTCCGCTGTATCAGTTACAACAGGATGGAGATAAAAGTGCACTTATTGCGATGGAAAAATTAAAGTGCACAAACAAACTTATAATGTCAGGTCTGGAGGATATAGCAATCAGGGAAGGAATTATGCATGGATTACAGACAATATAAATTAGTGTGGAAAGAAAAGGGAAAGTGCCTTTTATTGTCAATTGGAATTGGAGTGGTCATTGCATATTTGTTTTATGATCATTGGCTGGGTCTTGTCCTGATTTTTCCACTATTCGTTTTCTTTTACAGAAGCGCAATGGCAAAGGGGAAAGAGGAAGTACAAAGTAGGTTGGCAAAAGAATTTTTAGATGCGCTTCGAACCATTAGTGCGGCGCTTCTTGCTGGATGTTCTATAGAGAATGCATGGAGAGAAGCGGAAAAAGAAATAAGGGAGTTATATGGAGAAGATGCAGCAATGTATCAGGAGCTTGTTCAGATGAATCAATCTGTGCGATACAATATGCCGATTGAACGCTTGCTGGAAGATTTTGCCGTTCGCTCTGGAAATGCAGATATCTCCAGTTTTTCAGAAGTGTTTTCGTTTGCAAAGCGAAGTGGAGGAAATTTTCAAACAATCATAAAGGGAACGGAAGGACATATGCGTATGCGATATGAGACGGAACGGGAAATACAGGTTCTGGTTGTATCTAGAAAATTGGAACAAAAGGTAATGAATTTTATTCCTATATTGATACTGGCCTATTTAAAACTTACATCGGCAGATATGTTAGACAGTATGTATGGAAATCCAACAGGAATTTTGTTTATGACAGGATGTCTGGCAGCCTATGCAGGTGCCATTGTGCTTGCAAATCGCATTCTCGCAATACATATGTAAATAGATTGAAAAAGGAGAATGGAAGGGGGAATTTAATTGCAGAAGAAAAAATGCGCGGAAATTGCAATCGTATGTGTACTATTGCTTTTTCTGGCAGGCTATGTTGAAGCCTCTGAGCAGAACATCAACAGCAAAAATCAGGTAATCCGGGGGAGCCCGGGAGAATATGATCAGGAAGTGGAGTTACAACTTGACGCAGGTGATGTGGTGAAGAATTATGATTATACACTTGTGGTTCCAGCCGTTGATGTAACAAAAGAAGAGGCGGACAAGTATTTTGATGCTGCGAAAGAAGAGATTTCAAAGTCTTTTTATGCTGAAGGTGATAATGAAAATGCAGTGACTTTGCCGGTAAATATGCAAACCTCATACCAAAACGGAATGGTCAAAGCAGAATGGACATTAGACAGTTACAGAATCGTGGATGTGGACGGTGTCATTATAGAAGAGGCTGTGCCACAGAATGGTTCCTTAGAACAGGCAACAGTGCAGCTTACCTGTGGCAATTACACACAGGAGTATGTGTTCTCTTTTATGGTATATCCAAGAACTTTATCAGAGAGTGAGAGAATTTTAAAAGATGTGAAGGAAGCCATTGATAAAGATGCAAAAAAAGAGGGAAATCAATTGCTGACACTTCCAAAAGAAGTAAATGGTGTTTCTCTGCACTGGTCAGAAGCAAAAAGGCATTTGGTAATCAAAATGCTCTTCTTTGAGATAATTGTGCTTGTTTTATTGTATTTCGTTCGTATAGAGCGAGAAAAAACAAAACGCAAGGAAAGACAGGATCAGATGATGCTGGATTATTCAGAAGTTGTCAGTAAATTGCTGATTTTAATGGGTGCTGGAATGTCTTTAAAACAGTCATGGAATACAATTTCCGCTCGATACTCTGATAAAAGGAAGAAAAAGGAAATTCCAAAGCGTTTTATTTATGAAGAAATGGTTTATACAAATCATGAGATTCAGGATGGAGAAACGGAATTGGCAGCATATCAGAAATTCGGAGAAAGAACTGAAGTTGGCGCTTATCAGCGCCTGGTTCGCATCTTAATACAGAATGTACAGACCGGTAGTCGTGGGATTTGCCAATTATTAAGTCAGGAAGCAGAGGGTGCTATGGAGGAAAGAAAGGCACTTGCAAAGCGAATGGGGGAAGAAGCAGGAACAAAGATGCTGTTTCCGCTTTTGCTTATGCTTGGAATTGTTTTTGCAATCATTATGACACCTGCATTGCTTGCATTTCAAATATAAGGAGGGAAAATTATGTTAGGATTTAAAAATTTTTTGATGGAAGAAGATGGCGTTGGAGTAGTGGAAATGGTGCTTATCGTGGTGGTTTTAATCGGTATTGTCATCATTTTTCGCGATAAATTAAAGAAGGTTGTGGGCGATATTTTCGAAACAATTGAGGAGCGTTCAGGAACAGTGTAATGAGAAAACAAGACATAAAGACAAAACAACAAAAATATAAAGGAAGTATTACCGTATTTGCTGCTTTGTCATTTATGCTGATTGCGCAGTTTATTTTTACAATGTTGGAAGTTTCCCGGACCATTGAGGTGCGAAAAGCATTGCAGATGAATACAGAATCTGTTTTAGAATCGATATTTGCCAATTATTGTAACCCTCTCTGGGAAGAATATCGTTTACTCGGGACCTCAGTTGTCAATTCGGATGGAGATTTGTCATTCAACAATGTACAGGCACAGCTGCAAAATCTGACAGCTGTAAATCTTGGGGGCAGAGAGAAATCTCTGCTCGCAGGAACATCTCTGCTGACAGCAAAAATGACAGATGCAAATTTTGAAGAGTTTTTGTTGATGACAGATGACAATGGTGCTGTATTTCAGGAAGTTGTCTGTGCATATATGAAAGAGAATCTTACATATGAAACAGCACGGACAATTTACGATAATCTGAATGACATGAAGAATGCAAAGGATCAGTATGGCGATGCAGAGAATAGTATTGATTCGGCTCGTGATTCTATAAAAGAAGCTCGCGAAGAAGAAAGCAGAAAGCAGGAAGAACTGCAAAAACAGACAGAAGATACGAAAAAGAGTGGAAAAGATTCTTCCAAAAAGAAGAAACAATTACCAAAGATGAAAGGTACATCTGGAGGAAAAGTGCGAACAACAAGCTCTAAATCCCAAAAAGTGTCAGCGGATGAGACATCAGTGGAGATGCCGAAAGAGGAGGAAAATATACTGGACATTGTGTCGGAGACAAAGAAAAATGGAGTATTGTCGCTTGTTTTGCCAAGTGATGTCACACTCTCCAATAGTGCCATTTCCTTGGACAGTAGCGTTTCTCATCGAACATTAGAAAAGGGGAATGCAAAAAGAGAGGGTTCGGATGACTGGTATTCCAATGTCCTTTTGAATCAGTATTTTAATAATTACTTTTCCTGCTATACAAATCAAAAAAGCGGTCATCACATGAAATATGAATTGGAGTATCTGATTGCAGGAAAAGGCGAGGATGCAGAAAATCTAAGAACGGTGATCAAAGAACTCATGGTGGTAAGAGAGGCTGTAAATATGGCCAGTATTGTGACAATGGAAGATAAACAGGCAGAAGCACTCGCTATGTCTGTTACATTGGTGGGTTTCACTTTGAATCCGGCTATTATTGCATTTGTGAAATATGCGATACTTGCCGCATGGGCTTTTGTGGAAAGTGTGCTGGATTTGCGGACGTTATTGCAAGGCGGTAAAATTCCCATTATTAAAACACATCTTACATGGACATCAAATTTGTCTGAACTGCCGTCACTGCTTTCCGGATGGAGCAAGGCAAAGGAGTCTTCAACAGGTTTTGATTATCAGAGTCATATGGCTGCGTTATTGTTTTTACAGAATAATGGAAAAATATGTATGCGCGCAATGGATATGCAGGAAGCCACAGTTTGTAGTGTGGAAGGGTACGAGGACTTTAAGATGGATCGGGTTATTGTTGATGCAAAAGTATGCGCAACCTACGAGTATTCACCAGTATTTCTTGGGTTTGTCACTATAGTAGAGAAGAAGATGAACAATTTCCGAATGCAGCAAACTTCACATTATAGCTATCTTGTGGGGAAGGAGGGTGTATGAGGGTGTCTTTTTGTATGCAAAAGTTACACGATACATCAAAAACTCTCCCAGAGTCTGCAAGCAAAAGTGAGAAAGATTTTGTACCGCAAACAAAATCATCCTATTTTTTAAACTATTTTATTAGCAGTGTTACATCCTGCATCAAAAAGACACCCTTGTACATCCGTGTTAAGGCATCGTATACGTTAGAAGCCGCAGTCATCATTCCGATGGTAGCAGGATTTTTTGCAGTTCTCCTTCTGTTTTTCCGTATTATGCAAATAGAGATACAGGTGCAGGAGGCATTGGTATATACCAGTCGGAAAGTTGCAACAGAAGCATCTATCGTGGAATCGCCGACGGCGATTCTTGCATCTGCTGAAGCAATGTTTCAAAAGGAACTTCGTCAATATTCATTGCCGGATAAATATGTAAAAAGGGGATATCTTGGCGTTTCTCTTTTGGAATCATCATTTGATGGGGGATATGTAGAATTAAATGCAGATTATACTATAAAACTTCCGGTAGGATTTTTCAATAAAAAAGGCGTTCGTGTGACGCAAACAAGCAAAAGTAGGATGTGGACGGGAGATGCAGATCCGAATTGTGGACAAAATGAGGACTATGTCTATGTAACAGAGCATGGAACAGTGTATCATCGGAGCAGAGAATGTAATTATCTGGACTTGACTATTCGTGCAGTAAATTACGCAGATGTAGGCGGCAAAAGAAATAAAAATGAACATAAATACTACGCGTGTAGTAGTTGCGTGGTAGAAAAAACAGGACTTGGCAATGTATATATAACGGATTATGGTACTTGTTATCACGCAAGTCTTGGGTGTAGTGGATTAAAAAGAACAATTTATTTAATACCGATCTCAGAAGTCGGTGGTAAGGGGGCATGTTCAAAATGTGGAAGTCATTATTAGAAAATATTCAGGGAATTGTTTTAATGGTTGGGTTGGGATTTTTGGCGTTAGAGGATATAAAAACTCGCAAAATCCGGTCAATGTCAATTATTGTTTTTGCGCTGGCAGGGGCAATTCTTTCATTTTTAAATGGGAACTGGTTTGACTGGAGGCTGATCCTTGGCTTTATACCGGGGATCTTCGTGCTTTTTCTCGGTTTACTTACAAAGGAAACAATTGGTTATGGGGATGGCCTGGTTATTCTGGCATTGGGATGCTATTTAAATATTTTCGAGATTATCGGATTAAGCATGCTGGCATTGACGTTAGCGGGGTTGGCAGCAGTATTTTTGATTGTTGTATACCACAAAGGAAAGAAAGAGTTACTGCCATTTGTACCGTTTCTTTTTGTAGCACACTTGATAGTGATTTTGTTATAACGGCAAAAGAAAGCTGGTGCGGAATGTCGTTTATCAGAAAGAAATGGAAAGCAAGCTATACCGTAGAAGCAGCATTTATTGTTCCAATCCTTCTCGGTGCGATGCTTCTTGCAATGCTGATTGGTTTGGATTTATATCAGGATATAAAGGGAGAACAGGAGCAGAAAAAAATCATGCAGATGTGGCAGGTAAAAGATTTTTACAAATATCAGATTGTGGATGAGGTGATAGATAATGAATCATGAAATTGTATATGAGAGAAATCCAACAGGAAGCTATATGAAAATTTTTTCCAATCAGGAGGAAAACCTGGATGAAAAAATTCTTTTAAGACGAAAAATTCCGGGATTGTTATCAATGGAGAAAGCATACCTAGATGGAAATGGACAATATTGGTACAATATATCAGGAAAGCAATCCTTGGATACTTATTGCAATATTCAGAATGTTGGTATAGATGTGATTAAAAAAATTATCATTAGTATTTGCAGTCAAATGGAAATATTGGAATGGAATCTGATTTCTACGGGAAGTTTGCTTTTAGAACCGGAATGTATTTTTATCACAAACAGTAACCAGGAGTTTATTTTCACCTCTTATCCTGGTGCGGATCAGAATATAGAAGAGGGGTTTCGGCAGCTGATGGAATATTTGCTGACGAAGGTGGACCATAAAGATGCGTTGGCAGTTCATGCCGCATATGGTGTGTATGAAAAGTCTTTGGAAGAAGGAATGGCAATTTGTGATGTGAGAGACTGGCTTACCCGGTCTGAACCTGTGGAGCAGACAGAGAAGAATATACCATTTGCAAAACCACCAGCAGATATTAGGAATCATAATGTAAATGAGGGAGAAATTCCAGCAACTTCTATTTTTATGGAAGATAAACCGATTGTACAGCGTGTGCAGGAAAATTATATATATTCTAGTGCAAATCTCAAAAAACAGGAGCAAAGCAGGGATAAGAAAAAACAGTGGGATAGTTTTATAAAAGAAAAATTCAGCTCGTTTGGTTTTAAAACTGTTGAGAAAACAAAAAAGAAACAGGCGAAAAGAATAGAAGTGGTGTATCCGGAAGAGCAGGTCTATATGGTTCCACAACCAACGATTCATCCGACCGTTTGCTTAACAGGAAATGAGGGACAGGTGAGAGGTGTTCTTCTGTATCAGGGAACAGAGCAACTGCCAGATATTTATCTGGATCAGAAACCTTTACAGGTGGGAAAAGGTACAGGCGCAGATGTTAAAATTGATAAAGAAACCATTAGTCAGTTACATGCGAGAATCTGTCCGGAAGGAAACTCCTTTTATATAGAAGATTTGAATTCTACGAACGGTACATTTGTAAATGATGAAGCATTACCATATAAACAAAAGAAGATACTTCAAGTGAATGATATTGTGCAGTTCGCAGATGTACGATTCCGTTTTTGTTAGGCTTGTAATTCCACTGATTCATGCGTATACTAAAACTAAGAAACTTATATTTACCATGGAATGAGGGATATGCGATGTCGGAACGAAAAGACAGCAAGCCTGTTATGACAATTATATTTGTTGCAATCAATGTATTGGTGTTTGTTGTGCTGGAAGTTATGGGAGATACACAGAGTTCTGAATTTATGGCAGCGCATGGAGCCGTCTGGCCGCCATATGTCAGTGAGGGACATGAGTACTGGAGACTTCTGACAGCTACATTTATGCATTTTGGATTTGAACATATAGCGAACAATATGCTGATTCTTGTATGTGCGGGAATGATTTTAGAGAAAGCGTTAGGCCATGTGAAATTCACGATTCTGTATTTGATTGCAGGAGTAGGAGGAAATGTACTTTCTTGTGCGCAGATGTTGTATACAAAAGATTATGCCGTGTCAGCCGGAGCATCCGGCGCTATTTTTGGCATTGTCGGGGCGTTGCTTTGGATTGTGATTTTACATAGAGGACGATATGAGAGCCTGACAGGAAAAGGATTACTGTTTATGATTGTAATTACTCTGTATTATGGAATCACCACTGGTGGAATTGATAACTGGGGACATATCGGAGGCCTGCTTATGGGCTTTGTTATGGGAATTATTTTGTATCGAAGAGTTGATTTTAGAAGAGAAAATCCATATACTTAAAGGTAGCAGAATAAGGAGAATGTGCGGATGAAGATTGTAGTTTATTATGGTGGAAGAGGGTTGCTGGATGACCCGACGCTTTATGTATTAAAGAAAATGGAAGATGTATTGCGGGAACTACGTGTATCGATTGAGCGTTACAATATCTATGAGCACAAAAACGAGATTGCAACATTGCCACAGACTTTCAAAGAGGCAGATGGAATTATTCTCGCTACGACAATTGAATGGCTGGGAATTGGTGGATATATGCAGCAATTTCTGGATGCCTGCTGGTTGTATGGGGATAAAGAAAAAATCAGCCATACGTATATGCAGCCGATTGTAATGTCTACCACATACGGAGAGCGAGAAGGTGAGATGACTTTATCGAATGCCTGGGAAATCCTTGGGGGCTTGCCATGTCCGGGATTGTGTGGATATGTGGAAGATCTGACAACTTTTCAGATGAATAAGGATTTTGGCCTTATTATAGAAAAGAAAGCAGAGAATCTATATCGTACGATTTCACAGAAAATCAAGAGTCTGCCAAGTAGTAATCAGGCAATCAAGCAGAATGTATCAAGAACGCAGAGCATGAATCTGACACCACAGGAGAGTGAGCAGCTTTCCAAGTATGTATCGGATGATTCTTATGTGAAACAGCAAAAAGAAGATATCGAAGAACTTGCATCGATGTTCAAAGATATGTTAGGACAGACACAGAGCGATGATGATATGCCGTATATCAAGGAACTCGAAAGTCATTTTATTCCAACAGAAGGATTTAAAGCAAGATATTCTCTTATTATTGAAGATATTAAGAAACCGCTGTATATTGGTGTGGATGGAGAAGAACTTGTTATGCATTATGGACAGGAGAATGATGTGGATGTAATTGCCAAGATGAGCAAAAATGTTCTTCAGTCTATTTTGGATGGACGAATGACGTTCCAGAGAGCCTTTATGACAGGAGAAATGACGGCGCGGGGAAATTTTAAAACGCTTCGTATGTTAGACCAGATTTTTGTATTTTGACAGATAGGAGGACAAAAATGAGAGACGATAATTGTATTTTTTGTAAGTTGGCGAATGGGGATATTCCTACAAACAGTATCTATGAGGATGAAGATTTTAATGTGATTTTGGATGCAAGTCCTGCAACAAAGGGACATGCGCTGATTTTACCAAAGCAGCATTATGCAAACATGTTTGAGATTGACGATGAAATTCTTGCTAAGGCAGCAAAGCTTGCAAAGCGTGTTATCACACATGAAAAAGAAGTGCTTGGTTGTGATGGATATAATGTATTGCAGAATAATGGAGAAGTTGCTGGTCAGACAGTATTTCATTTCCATATGCATCTGATTCCAAGATATGACGGAGAGAAAGCAATCATTGACTGGGAGCATAAAGACTTCTCAGATGATGAGATGAAAGCTATTTGTAATAAGATGAAATTTTAAACAATAAGTGAAGAGTTAAACAGAAAGCAATGTAAGAGTATTATTGCATAAATAAAAAGAGGGCAGGTATTAGCGTGCCTGCTCCTCAATTAAGTTTATGATAGTACCGATGGAATCCATCTGTCCGCTCTCGGACATTGCTTTTTTATATTTTTCCCTGTTTTCATATACTTCTTTTACAGCAGAAAGAAGTGTCTTATCCGTTAACTGTTCTTCTTCAAGAACGTAAGAAAATCCCTGTTTTGCAAAAGATTTTGCATTCAAAATCTGATCACCACGGCTGGCAGCAGCAGAAAGTGGAATCAGGATATTTGGTTTATGCAAAGCCAGTAATTCGCAGATGGAATTTGCTCCGGCGCGGGAAATAGCCATATCTGCAAGTGCAAACATATCTGTTAATTCAGCACTTGCATATTCGAATTGCGCATATCCGATGATGCCTTTTAATTGCTCATCAAGATTTCCCTTGCCACATAGATGAATGACATAAAATTGTTCAAGCAATTCCGGTAATACTTTACGAACAGCTTCGTTGATTACCTTGGAACCAGAACTTCCACCTACAATTAAGAGAACTGGTTTATTATGGTCTGGAAAACCACAGTAGCGAATGGACGCTTCTGCATTTCCGGTAAAAAGTTCCCGACGAATCGGAGATCCTGTCAGGACAGCTTTTTCTGCAGGAAGATATTTCATTGTTTCCGGGAAGTTGCAGCATACTTTCTTGGCACCGCGGATCGCAATTTTGTTTGCAAGTCCCGGTGTAATGTCGGATTCATGAATGATTGCCGGGATGTGACAATGTTTTGCAGCCAGTACCACAGGAACAGATACAAATCCACCTTTGGAAAAGACAACATCCGGTTTTATTTTTTTTAATATAGAAATAGCCTGA
>ERZ1034984.3108-NODE-3108-length-12456-cov-5.736634_pt1 | contig 12456 bp, 17 predicted proteins | sample MGYA00520589_ERZ1034984 | MGnify/ENA primary metagenome ERZ1034984 (study PRJEB33766, sample SAMN09781790) | gut metagenome | biome: gut microbiome | host: Homo sapiens | place: Madagascar | study: EMG produced TPA metagenomics assembly of the PRJNA485056 data... | reverse complement strand
GATTCAGCGCCTGCGTTGCGCCGGTTCATGGTAAACGCCTAGCACTTTGGTACAATTATGCAGTTAAACGGCATAATTTGGGGGCTAATGCTATGACAGCGAAAGAGTATTTCGAGGGCGTGAGGGCGTGCCAGAGAGCCATTGATAGGCGCTTGGCCGTCCTCGCGTCGATGCGCGCCCGCGAGGAGGTGCGCGCCCAAACCTACGATGCAATCGGACATGCCACTGGCAACAAGGACGTTATGCGCGCCACAGATATGCGAATTGACGCGGAGAATGCTGCCCTTTCAGACCTCGCCGACATGCGCGCTGAAGTGGAGGAGGGCCGCGAGCTCTGCCGTGGCGTTAGAGCAGCCAACGCAACGCAACGCTGGGCGGACGCTTTAGAGCTACATTACGTAGAGGATATGACCTGGTACCAGACGGCCAACGCGCTAGGAATCTCAGAGCGCCAGGCCCAACTTGATATATCGACCGCGCTAGACTGGATTGATTCAGTAGGCATAGCGCAAGCCCGCTCAGGCATGGGCCAAACAGCCCTATTCAACTAACATATAGCCCCGTGTGCTCAGGCATGCGGGGCTTTTTTTGTTTTAATGACCCCATGTTTCATTTCGCACTATTGCGCACACATGCGCTAACCTGCGGTAACCTGCGCTCAATTTCGCTGCAATGCGTACCAGCAATGCCGTATAAATATGGTGGCGCGCGTTTGGGGAGTACCCGACACGCCCTTATCTCAAAGGGGAGGGCTGCGCACATGCACAGCAGTCTATACAGCGGGCTATCCCTCCATAAGCGCGCCCCCCTCGCGCATATAGCCCGCTCCCTTTCGGTGGTGATACGCATATCCCGTAACGATCGCAACGGGCACAGGCGGCGCATACTACGTGCCCGTATCAAGGCCCTTGGCTTACCGTGCGCCATATGCGGCGCGCCCATTGATTACACACTGCCCGCGCTAGACCCATGGAGCTATGAGCTGGATGAAATCATTCCCGTTTCACTCGGCGGCTCAGAGCTTGACCCCGACAACGTTCAACCAGCTCACCGCATCTGCAACGAGCGCAAGGGAAACCGCATAGGTTACGTTGCCGACGCGCCCGCGCCCAGCGCGCGCGAACCGCAATTGAAACCGAAAGCATCGCAAGATTGGTCATCCTGACCTTTCATCGATAATGCCTAATTCCCACTAGTTTACTAGTGTTAACAAAACCCAGTGCAAAAGCGGGGTGGGGGATGCCCTCCCCCTGGGGTTCACGGCCCCCTTCGCGCATGGGCCGAAATACCCCCCAAGTGTGGAAAAAATCGGGCCATTGAAGTTTTAGCAGCTCAGAGGTGGTGTTCATGCTCATTTCAGAGATTATCCCGTATGAGCGCAACGCGCGCCACAATGAGCGTGCGATTCCGAAGGTTGCGGAGTCCATCAAGGAGTTCGGGCTACGCGGAACTATCGGTTTGGAGTCGCCCGAGAACCCCGTTATCGTGTTCGGCCACACCCGCGTGGCGGCATGTAAATCGCTTGGCTGGACGGAGATACCCGATTCGAAAATCGAGTATTGCGACGATTTGAGCGCGGAGCAAATCAAGGCGTTCCGTATCGCCGATAACAAGACGGGCGATATAGCAACATATAACAAAAGCATGCTGCGCGAGGAAGTTCGAAGCCTTAAAGACTTCGATATGACGCGATTCGGCATTGACTTTAAGAGTAAGAAACTCGATTACGGCGCGGAACGTTTGAAGACAGACCGCGCCTATAACCTCGATACGATCAATCGCTGTTGCTGCGGGCGTGACGGGTTTCCACCACTACCTAACGTGGATGTGGAGGGGCCGCGCGAGCTTCAAGGCTTCAATTACGCGAAGACAACCAAGGCGGAAGACAAAGCCGACTTAGGTTGTCATTTCTTCATCGACGATTACCAATTCGAGCGGCTTTGGCAGCGCCCCGCGCGTTATCTGGACGTGTTGAAGCCTTACAAATGCGTGCTCACGCCGGATTTCAGCCTGTACATGGACATGCCCGACGCGATGCAGAAGTGGAACCGTTACCGCAGCGCGGCGCTTGGCTGGTTCTGGGCGCAGAACGGTATCACGGTTGTTCCTACGCTTTCGTGGGCGCAACCGTCCAGTTACAGGTTCTGCTTCAAGGGCATTCCCAAGCATTCGACCGTGGCGACGTCTACCGTGGGCGTGGCGCGGGACAGGGACGCTCAAAAGGTATGGCACGACGGGATGCGCGAGGCGATGAAACGCCTAGAGCCGTCACGCGTGCTTCTTTACGGAAAGAATATCGGATTCGATTTCGGCGGCTGCGAGGTCGTCGAGTACAAGGCGGGTGGATTTCATGGGCGGTAGAGGGTCAAGTTCCATGAGCGGAATTGCGAGAAAGACATCGGCCTCTAGCATCGCCGGTGGCCCCGTTGCGAAGATGAGCGACAGGCAGCTTGATAGCCAGCTTAAGAGCATCAATGCCAACATGGAGAAAGTTTCAGACGTTATGCTGAAGACCGCCAGCGGCCACACGGGTTATCTTCAGGGAACACCCTTTGGAAACAAAGCCGATCATGAGGCCTATGTCAAGGCATCCAAAGAGTACGGATTGCTTAGAGAGCGAAGGGGCGCGATTTTGAGCGAGCAAGCTAGACGCATCCATGAGAGCGCGATGACCAAGCCTTTGAAGCCCAAGACGTTTGTAAACTCATTCGGTGAGGCGACAACGAGGGATATCACAAGCGCTAGTTACAAACGAGCGCAAAAGCGTCTAGATAAAGACGTTTTAAGAAACATGGGGTATTGATGTGGGCGGCAGAGGAGTTGCTAGTTTTTCGAATAATGGCCCGCACCGTTTTTCTAGCGGGCTTGGAACAAGAATCGATGAAACGTTGAGGCAAGCGCTCGGTGTTAAGGGAGAACCTGAATCCATTGCTAGTGCAATGCGCAATGCTAATCCGCATTATTCTCGCGAATACTCGGAGTATTCTGAAAATTGCCAACGGGCCGTTGTTGCATACGAGTTGCGTAGGCGTGGCTATAAAGTCTCCGCTCAGCCAACATATAAAGGTGACAAGGTTGGTGAGATCGCTTATGTTGACCGCAAGAATGGCATTTATAAATCACGATGGACTCGCGCATTTTCAAACGCAAAAACAGAATACGTTGGAGCTGGTACTGGGCAAAAAATGATTGCTAAAGTTGATGGCAAAATGGCTGAGTACGGGAATGGCTCAAGAGCCGTTCTTCAGGTGATGTGGCGCAACGGCGGTGCGCACGTCTTTAATCTTGAAAGACAAAATGGAAAGACGCTATACATAGATGCTCAAAGGAATAAGCGGTATACTGCTGCTGAGATTCAGAAAAGAGCGAAGCCGGGAAGCGTGAACATCGTTAGGACGGATAACCTGCGGATATCTGATAGGGCGAAAGATTCTGTCACTTCACGCAAGTATTAAAGGAGTGCTCTATGGTTGATATCAACACTGCAAGAGATATAGCGCTTAGCAAGATGAGCGATAAAGCTTTTTTCGACTTTTGCACTGAGTATGAGAACGCATTTGTTTTCAGTAAATATGATGACATGAGCATTGGTGGGAACGGGCCGTGTGCTGTCATGAAGAACGATGGCAGCGCTTTGAATTTCGCTGCCGTTCTTGATGAAATCGGTGATGAGCTTCACGATTACAAAATGAGCCTAGATGGCAAATTTACAGAAATCCCTATTGAGCAATTTGATGGTGATTAGCCATGCGTGATTACGAAACAATGCGCTCATTGCTCACATTAATCTCCAAAAGCAATGAGCTGTCGTTCGATGAGTTCTCTGGTTTCATTGATCGCTCCACCGTGGTTGATGAACTTAAACGCATGAAGCGCGAGGGGCTTATTTCCAGTTCGCTAGAGTTCAACGGCGATATATGCCTAGGAGGTTCGGTTCACGGGCTTACGGATGGCGGTGCCGATTTCCTGCGGATGATTGAGCAGCCCGATGTTTGGCGTATCTGCATTCACACTCTCAAGGCTGCTGGCGTTGACATGCCTTATCCGCTTCTAAAAGACATCTGCGAGACGATCGTTCGCCGCTATGTCGAGAAGTTCATCGAGTAGCGAAATCGCCAAAAAGCACAGTTAGCAGTCCCCTTGTTGGAGAAACCCCGGTGCAATTCCGAGTGCTTTCCAACAGCCGTCCTTCGGGGCGGCTTTTTATTGCCGATTGGATGTGATCGCATGCCCATCGCAAAGCCCCCCGGCATTGAGTCGGACGCTTTCAAATCCGCTAAATGGGACGAGCTGACGCAGGGGCGCACGTTCTCGCAGTCCGACGCGCCCGCGCTGTCCCTGCTTTGCCAATGGTACAAAATCGCGGAGACAGCTCAGGAAGAGCTAGACAATTTCGGCGGGCAGACGGCCTACTCGAACGACATGGGCGACCTGAAGGCGTTCCCGCAAATCGGAACTTTGAAAACAGCATCGGCGGAGATTCGGCAGCTGAACAAGCAGCTCGGAATCTGTGATACCCACGAGGAGGCGGAGAGTGGCGCAAAGCAAACCAGCATCCTCTCCATCGTCTCGGGAAACCGCGCGCAGAGGCAGGCAAGAACCGCGTAGGGTCTACCGTGAGGGCGAAGTGGCCTATACCGAGGTGGATGATGCAATAGCCCTTGGCGAAGACTTGGGCATCTCACCTTTTCCGTGGCAGCGCTACATCCTGTCGGATTGGTGCGCTTGCGATCAAAACGGCAAGCCCGCCTACGTGACGGCAGGCTTGGACGTTCCGCGCCAAAACGGCAAGAATGCGGCGCTCGAAATTTACGAGCTTTACCGCCTTGCTGTTTGCGGCTGGCACATCCTCCATACCGCGCACCGCGTGAAGACCGCTAAAAAATCGTTCATGCGCCTTGTGCGCTATTTCACTGACGATAGACACCCTGAGCTTGTAAATCTGGTTGAGAAAATCCGCCGAACGAACGGCGAGGAGGCCATTTTCTTAAAGAATGGCGCATCAATCGAGTTCATCGCCAGAACGAACGGCACGGCGCGCGGTTTCGATGACATTCAGCTAGTCGTGTACGACGAGGCTCAGGAGCTTACGGATACGCAATATGACGCTATCGCGTACACCCTGGCTGCGTCTTCTACGGGCGAGCGCCAAATCCTTTACATGGGGACACCGCCGAACGAGCGCAGTGCGGGTACTGTCTTTGCCCGCGTGCGCAAGTCTGTACTGGATGGCGGTATGCGGCGCATGTGCTGGGCATCGTGGGCTTGCGAGAAGCTACCGCCGAAGGATTGCACGTTCGCCGACATCATGGATGAGATTTACGAATCGAACCCATCCATGGGATATGTGCTGGATGAAAGCTATACGGAATCCGAGTTTGCAGGCGCGAAGGGAAATATCTCCGGTTTCGCTCACGAGCGCTTGGATTGGTGGAGCGGTTCGAGCAGTGCGAGCGCTATCGACGAATCGCTTTGGCTGTCTTTGGCTATCCCGCGTGCGCAGGTGCCCACAGAGGGCAAGAAGACCTTCGGCGTGAAGTTCTCGCCGGACGGTAGCCAAATCGCGCTGTGCGCTTGCAGATTGAGTGAGGAAGGCAACGGATACGTTGAGCATATCGGGCAAGGCACTTTGGCTGACGGCCTTTCCTGGCTTACTGATTTTCTCTGCACCGACGATATGGCCGATACCACCGCAGCCATTGCAGTGGATGGGCGGAACGGCGCTGCGGCGCTTCTCGACCGCTTGCGCGAGTATTACCCGCGCCAAGCCCTCTTTTCCACCACCACCAAGGACGTTATCAACGCAACGACGCTGTTCTCACAAGCGCTCATCGATAAGACGTTGACCCATTGGGACGGCGGCGAAGACAACGCGCAGCAGGCATTTAACGCAAGCGCGCTCGAAGCCCGCAAGCGACCGATTGGCTCAGACGGTGGATGGGCATACGGCGGCGATTCGTCCACACCGATAGAAGCGGCTGTTATCGCCTACTGGGCCGCAAAAACGACAAAACGCGACCCTGACGGGGGATGTGTGATTCTATGACGAACGATAACCCTACGCTTTACCAAGTTGACCCGTCCATGATGAACTTGACGGGCGAAGAGGTAAGCGTATTCAACGCCCTCTTGGCGGAATGGCAGCGCCATATAGGCTCGAATATCCGAAACGAAGCCTATTACAAAGGCGAGGTAAAGCCGGTTACGACAGACTCATCCATGCCAAAAGACCTGGTTGACCTAAACATCGTTATGGGCTGGGGCGGCAAATGCGTCGATGTTCTCGCTAATCGCTCCGTTCTCGCCGGATTCGATGGTGAAAATTCCGACGCGATGGCGGACATCGTGACGCTTGACAGCCTTGTCGAGATTTACGAGCAGGCGGTAGCGTCTGAGCTCACCGATTCGTGCGCGTTCCTGACCGTCTCGAAGGGCCTTGAAGGCGAACCGAATGTGATCGTGTCGGCTCATTCCGCGCTCGACGCGGCGGCTATCTGGGACGAGCGCAAGAAGCGAATCAAGGCCGGTATCTGCGTCGTTGATATCGACGTTGATTCAAGCGGGCTGCGCGTGCCCACGTGGGTGAACATGTACACGGACGAGTACACGTATTCGTGCCGTAAGGTTGGCGATTCCTGGATTGCCGAGAAAGTGGCAAACCCGTTTGGCCGCCCGCTCATGGAGCCCTTGCGATACCGCCCGTCTTTGACGCGCCCGTTTGGCAAGTCGCGCATTAACCGCACCGTTCGCAGCCTGATTGACCGCGCGCTGTGCGTTGGCGCTCGAACTGAAATCGCCGCTACATTCTATACGTGGCCGCAACGCTACCTGTTAGGCGTTGACAAGAAGACCGCCGAGAGCATGAGTAAGCGCAAGGTCGAGATGTACGCCGATTCGATGCTTTTGGTCACGCCGAACAAGAACGGCGATGTCCCGCAGCTCGGGCAGCTATCGCAGATGACCATGCAACCGCATATCGACCACTTGGAGATGTTGGGCAAGCAGTTCGCTAGCGAGGCGTGCATACCGCTGGATGAGGTGGGAATCGTCTTCGATAACCCCACATCTTCCGAAGCTATGTTCGCGGCTCAGCAGCGGCTAATCGTCGAAGCGGAGCACGTTAACCGCATGAACGGCATCGCACTCGGCAACATCGCGCGAATGGCGCTAGGTGCCGTCGATGCTGCGGATTTCGCCACGGCAGACATCACGCCGCGTTTCGCCGACGTGCTGCGCCCGTCCAAGGCCGCAAACGCCGATTTCGCTATCAAGGTCAATTCGGCTGTTCCCGCCTATTCCGGCACCCGTCAATTCTGGCGCGACCTGGGCTATTCCGAATCCACCATCGATTCGATTCTGCGCGACGTTCGATATACGCAAATCGTGCAGGCGGCGGCTCAGGCATCTGCTCAGGTTTCCCAACAGCAGGCTACACCGCAGGCAGAAGGTATAAGCGATGCAGATACCAGCGAGTAGACTTGAAGCCTATACGCAGGCGCTCAATGCGCAGCAAAGGGCCGCGTTCAACTTCATGCAAATGTCGCTGCGCACCTTTTACGAGCTGAACGGCGGCGGTATCGATGATGAGACCATGCGCGAGTTCGCGTTGGAGACGTTCATCACGTGCCGTAGGGAGTTCGGCGACGCGGCTGCTTCAATTGCGTGCTCCGCTTACGATGTGACGATGGATGAGCTGGGCATCGATACCAGCCCGGCGCAAATCCATAACCCGGTGAGCGTGCCCAAGGCGCAAGCGACCGTCAATTATTTCGTGCATAACGTCACGCCGGATAACTTCAACGCTTTTGCTCAGGCTATGGCAGAGCGCGCCTATAACGACGTCGGGCGCGCGGCGAACGACACGACGATCAAAAACGCAGAGCGCGACTACTCGAAGGGCGCGCGATACGCCCGCGTGCCCACGGGTAAAGAAACGTGCGGTTTCTGCGTCATGCTCGCGTCTCGCGGGTTCGATTACAAGAGCCGTCAATCGGCGGGCGATATGGGTTTCGGTTTCAACCGATTCCACGACCGCTGCGATTGCCGCGTGGTCGCGGGCGATGAGTTCACAGAGGTGGAAGGCTATGACCCTGATTGGCTCTATTCCGTCTACTTGGACGCGCGAAAAGCGGTAGACCCTGAGCAAATCCGCAAGGACATGCGCGGGGAGCACGCGGACGTTGTAAACAAGCGAATCACCGACTCGATTTGCAACGAAATCAACAAGCGCGCTAAGGCGTGGAGCTGGGATAACAAAGCCCCAGCTTATGAAGACAACGAATATTCGCCCGTCACGTCGCAGCTTGCGGCGCATGGGTTCGCCACGTCCACAACCACCAAGCCCGGCGCGCCGGTGCGCATGAACGGCCTCTCGTGGGGCGTTGACGATATCTCAGGCGGCGGAAACGTCGGTGAGAGCATTTCATCCATGCGGCAAGCCCGCGTCGATGGAGGAACCGCAACGGCGGGCCATTACGCAATGCTTGTGGATGACATAGACCAGGCGCGGAAAGACGCGCTAGAAGCCCTTACCCCGGGCGAGACGGCGATTCTAATCGACCCTAACCGCATCGATAAGGACACCGGTCTAACGCCCATGCGAAGGGTTACACGCTGATTAAGGCCGCTTTCGAGCGGCTTTTTTCATATCTATCCGTATCCCGCAGCCGAACGGCAGCGGGGGACAGCGCCGAACGGCGCGGTAAGGAGGTCACTCATGGACGAGACCAACAAAAAGATGGATGAGCAGGCAGAGCCGAACGGCGAAGCTACATCGTCCGTCGATTGGGAAGCCAAGTACAACGAGCTAAAGAAGCATTCCCGCGAGTGGGAGAAGCTCGCAAAGCAGCGCAAGGGCGCGGCTGACGAGCTGGCAGCGCTCAAGGAATCCCAGATGAGCGAGTCTGAAAAGCTTCAGAAGCAGCTCGCGGACGCGACGGCACGGGCTGACGCGCTCCAGGCGGAAAAAGACCGCACGGAATGGGTGAACGAGGTTTCTAAAGCTACCGGAGTTCCCGCCGACCTTCTGAGCCTGATTTCCGCAAGTGATCGTGATGACCTCATGAGCAAGGCCGAGGGTCTTAAAGACCGTTATTCGACCACAAACACTGCAACCGTGCCCGTGGTGCTCGGTGACGGCAAACACGCCGACATCAATGAAACGGGTAGCGCGAAGGACGATTTTTCGCGCTTTATGAAAACCGCCTTTAACTAAGACAAGGAGAAACAACCATGGCTGAAGGCATCAACAAGACCTCTATCACCCTGCCATCTTCCGTTTCCAACGAGATTTGGGCAAAGACGCTCGAAAATTCTGCAATCATGCAGCTCGCCCAGCGCATCGACCTCCCCGGCAACGGCTTGACCATCCCGGTTATCACCGGTGAGCCTGCCGCTGATTGGGTTTCCGAGACTGACAACAAGCCCGTTTCCCAGCACACCCTCTCCACCAAGGAGATGAAGGGCTACACCCTGGCTATCATCGAGCCGTTCTCTAACCAGTTCCGCGACAACACTGAGGCGCTTTACAACGAGCTTGTCTCCCGCCTGCCGTTCGCTATCGCCAAGAAGTTCGACGAGACGTGCATGTTCGGCACCGCTCCCGGCACCGGCTTCGATACCCTCGCTGGCGTGACTAATTCCGTCGATGCATCCACGAAGACCTATGACGCATTCGTCGATGCGATCGGCAAGGTTGCCGAGAACGACAGCGACCTCAACGCCTTCGTCCTCTCCCCGCAGGCAAAGACCCTGCTTCTGAAGACCAAGGACACCACCAACCGACCGCTGTTCATCAACAACGTCCAGACTGACGGCTCCGTTGGTCACGTTTTGAGCGTTCCCACGTACTTTACTAAGTCTGCTCACAAGGCGGCTGTTTCTTCCGGTACTAAGGCTGCTGAGGTTCTTGGCTTTGGCGGCGATTGGACCGCAGCGCGTTACGGCGTGGTCAAGGACGTTAATATCTCCATCTCCGACCAGGCAACGCTCACTAGCGGCAGCAAGACTCTCAACCTGTGGCAGCGCAACATGTTTGCCGTTCGCTGCGAGTTCGAGGTTGGTTTCGTCATTCGCGATGTGGCCGATTTCGTGCGCATCGACAACGGCACCGCATCTGCCTAGGAGTGATTCACGATGGCTATCAAGGCATTTGCTACACCCGAGGAATACACGGCGGCATATGGCGCGGTAGCCGACGAGAAGCGGCTTGAAGCGCTGTTGCTTCGCGCAACGGGCTACCTTCTCGGCAAGATGGACGGGTATACGGCGGGTGCGGATGAGGTGCTAGACCTCAACGCCGCCACTGTGTGCATGGCGATGGTCAATCGCGCGCTCTCCACGCCCGCCGGGCTTTCCGGCGTATCGCAGTATTCGCAGACAGCAGGAAGTTACACGGCTTCCGTCTCGCTGCTTGACCAGTACATGCGCCCCCTTCCATCTGAGCTTGACTTGCTCGGGCTTTCCTCCGGCGCGGTTCTCTCGTGCCGGATGATGGCGGGTGATTGAAATGAATCTAATTAGAGGCGTTTCGGTTGAGGTATTGCGGCGAACTGCCGCTAGCAAGGATTCGCACGGTAACGCTGTGCCCGGCAGATGGATGGCTGAAACCGTCGAAAACGTCTTGCCGCAGCCCGGCGCGACGAGCGACCTCGAAGCTTCTAGGCCGGACGGCGTAAAGGTTGCGATGACCTTCCATTTCCCGAAGACCTACGAGCGGGCTTTGCGCGGTTGCAGGGTCAAATACCTTGGCGCTGAATACGCGGTTATCGGAGACCCGCAACCGTACCTTGACGCAAATTGCCCGGGCGATTGGAATCGCACTGTCGAATGCGAGGTGTGCAATGGGTAGCGGATTCACGTTGAAGATGAAGCTCAAAGGCCGCGTGAAGCACATAGACAGCGGCGTTGTCTCCATCACGAAGAGCGACGGCGTTACCGGGATGCTCTACGAGCAGGGCGCTGGGTATGCGGCGCGCTGCAATTCGCTGGCAAGCCTTACGCACGGGCACCCTGAATACGATGTGCAGGTAAAGCCGTTGAGTTGGTGCAACGGCGTGCGCGTGGGCGTAGCGAACACAGACGCTTATATCGACAACCTGCGCAACAACACGCTGAAGAAAGGTTGTGGCATCTGATGTTTGACGTTATCGCCGCAACCTGCGCGGCGCTCGAAAAGGGTCTGGGCGTGCCGTCCAGCTCTATCGTCCCGGCAGACAGACCGCAGCGCTTCACGACGATTGAGCGCACGGGCGGCGGCTATTCGCTTTGCCGCGATGCGCCGAACCTCGCCGTGCAGTGCTGGGCGGAGAGCGAGGCGGAGGCCTACACCCTCGCCCTTATGGCCCGTGAGGTGCTGACCAACATGCGCGAGACCTGCCCGAACGTCTGCTCATGCTCCGTGGGCGGAATTTACAGCTTTCCCGACCCCGATAGCAGGTGCTACCGCTATCAACTCGATTTCACGGCCGTTACCAGAGCGTAGCGGCTTTCTTTTTTAGAAAGGATTAGCAAAATGGCTGAAACTATGCTCGATGCCTCCAACGTCGGTATCGCCAAGGGCCGTGAGGGCGGTTACGCCTGCGTTGCCCCCGCCGGAACTGACCCCACTGCTTTTATCGATATGACCAAGACCCTTGCTGAGCTTTGCAAGGCACCTAGCGCGGTGCTCAAATCCCTTGGTTACATCTCCGAGGATGGCGTTACGATCACGACCGATACCGACACGGACGATAAGACCGATTGGAGCGGCGTGACCATCGTCTCCCCGATGACCTCTTATTCCGAGGGCGTTGAGGTCACTTTCCTCGAAGCGCGCGACACCGTGCTCAAGACCGTTTACGGTGACGCTAACGTGACCACCGAGGGCGGCACCACCACCGTTCGCCATAACAAGAACTTCACCGGCGCGCATCTCTTCATCTTCGATGCTGTCGTATCCGACACCAAGGTCAAGCGCGTCGTTATCCCCAACGGCGTTATCACTGAGCGCGACGATCAAGAGATGAACAATTCCGACCTCGCCGGATACACGCCCACCATCAAGTGCTTGCCTTCCGATTTCTTCGAGGGCGACTGCATGCGCGAGTACATCTACGACACGACCACTGTTGCCGCCTAGGCTGCAACTACCGCTTTTCCGCATGGAGGGCGGCAACGGCGGCTTTGGTAGTAGGCGCTAAAGCCGTCCTTGCCGTCCTCCGTGGGCCTACCGAAAGGATTTGAAATGAATATCGAGGATATGACCCCTGAGCAGCTCCGTGAGTACGCCACCGCGAAGGAAATGCAGCGCGAGACCATTACGGCGCGTTACATGGACCGCAAGCCCAACTTGACCGTTGTTGAGGACGATAAAAAGCCTTATGAGAACGATGTCGAGTTCGAGGGCGAGACGTACCGCGTCGATATGCGCCGAATCAAATCGCGCGAGTTCATCCGCATGTTCGCTCAGTTCCAGGA
>ERZ1034984.3107-NODE-3107-length-12457-cov-26.102000_pt1 | contig 12457 bp, 12 predicted proteins | sample MGYA00520589_ERZ1034984 | MGnify/ENA primary metagenome ERZ1034984 (study PRJEB33766, sample SAMN09781790) | gut metagenome | biome: gut microbiome | host: Homo sapiens | place: Madagascar | study: EMG produced TPA metagenomics assembly of the PRJNA485056 data... | reverse complement strand
ATTTTACATAAAATATATTAGAAGAATATGAGGAGGAATGAAATGGAAAATATTTTAGAAGTAAAGAATATAGGCAAGAAATATCAAAATAAAGAAGGAGAAATATTAGCCCTTAAAAATGTAAATTTTAGAGTAAAAAAGGGGGAATTTGTAAGTATTATAGGACCAAGTGGATGTGGAAAATCCACACTATTATCAATTATTGCAGGACTAGAAGAAAAGACAACAGGAGAAATATACATAGAAGGAGAAAAAGTAAATGGAATTTCTAGCAAAATAGGATATATGTTACAAAGGGATTGTTTACTAGAATGGAGAAATATTTTAAGCAATACAATGTTTGGGCTAGAGGTAAAAGGAAAAAAGGATAATGTAAATAAAGAATATGTATTAGAATTACTAAAAAAATATAATTTATACGAATTTAAAGATAAATATCCTTCAGAATTATCAGGAGGAATGAGACAAAGGGTAGCACTTATTAGAACACTTGCAGTAAAACCTAAAATCTTATTATTAGATGAAGCATTTTCAGCTTTAGATTACCAGACTAGAATAATGGTTACAAATGATATTTATTCTATTTTAAGAAAAGAAAAAATCACAGCAATTATTGTAACACATGATATTTCAGAAGCAATTAGTATGTCGGATAGAGTGTTAGTATTAAGCAAGAGACCAGGGACAATAAAAGATATTCATAAAATTAATTTTGGTATAGAAAATAGAACACCAATAAATTGTAGAGAAAGCCCAAAATTTAGTCAATACTTTAATACTCTATGGAAGGAGTTGGGAGTAGATGAATAAAACAATAATTTCAAAATAAAAAAAAGAAAATATTTAATTTTATTAACACAAATATTAATACTTGTATCTTTTTTAGGAATATGGGAAATTTTAGCTGATAATGGTATAATAGACAGTTTTATAACAAGCCAGCCAAGTAAAATATTTGCAACCTTTATGAATTTGACTTCAAATGATTTATTAAAACATATAGGAGTTACAGTATATGAAACAGTAGTAGGATTTTTAGTAGGAACAACTTTAGGAATAGCAATAGCAATTATTTTATGGTGGTCTAATTTTTTGTCAAAAGTTGCAGAACCATATTTAGTTGTATTAAATAGTTTACCTAAAGTAGCACTTCGGACCAATAATTATTATTTGGGTTGGAGCAGGAACACCAGCAATTATTGTTATGGCAGTAGCAATTTCTTTAATTGTAACAATATTAGAAAACCTAAATGGCTTTTTAAGAACTGATAAAGAAATAATTAAAATGGCAAAAACGTTTAAGGCAAGTAAATTTCAAATACTGACAAAAATTATTATTCCAGCCAATATATCAACATTTATAAATTCACTAAAAGTTAATATTGGACTTTCTTTGGTTGGAGTTATATCTGGAGAATTTTTAGTATCAAAAGCAGGATTAGGATATTTAATTGTGTATGGAGGGCAAGTATTCAAATTAGACTTAGTTATGACAAGTGTTATTATATTAGGAATTGTAGCGGGAATAATGTATTTAGCAGTGTTGTTACTTGAAAAATTTATAGTAAAATCAAAAAATTATTAATATATTTACCATATATAAAGATTACAATTATATTACAAAAAAATTACAAATAAAATAATTTTATTTATGATGTTGACAAGTATTTGGTGTTACTGATATATTTAAATTGTATTTTTAAAATGGTAAAAGGGAAAACAAAATTTTTTCATTTGTTTTTTCAACTGATAGTACAAATAAAATATGTACTACAGTAAAAGAAAGGGAGGAATAAATATGGCAAAAATACAAAATGTTGATTATGAGGCAATGCCAAAACAAGCAAAGCAAATGAGGTCATATGGACAACAACTAAATACACAAATGACAAATGCATATAAAAGTATTGAAAATATGCATAATTCTTGGTACGGAAAGAGATACAACGAATTAGTAAAACAATTTAATAATCTTACAACACAAATTAATGAAATGTTAACATTAGTTGTAACTGATATACCATATGCACTTGAGACAGTTGCAAATAATTATTCACAAGCAGATAGAGGAACAAATGCAACATCAGCACAAAAAACATCACCTAAAAAAGTGACAAACTTAACAATACATAATGATGTTGGAATGAAGTTTGTAACAAGCAATGTTGAGTCAGTACAAAAGAGTGTATCAACTAACTTTAAAAATGCAAAAGATCAAATGAATAAGATTCAAGCAGAATATACAAAAATAAAATGGCAGAGTGAGGCTTCAGAAGCTTTTAAAAGCAAATTTAATAAATTAAAACAAAATATAATTTCATCTTTTGAAAATATAGAAAGTCAATTCACAAAACTTATGACTCAAACTAAAAATGATATTGAAAAAACAGAAAAAGCAAATACAGTATCATAATTATAAAGCACATAGTATATGTGCTTTCTCTGGCAATTTTAAATAGATTGCTAGAGAAAACATATATATTATAAAGTGAAAGGATTGAGATAAAATGGCAGATAGGCAACAAATATATAGTGAAATGTTAAATTTACAACAAGATCAGGCAGCAATGAGACATTTTAAAGATCAAATATATGATGCAATACAAGAGTTAAAAGATGGAAGAAATAATATTAATAATGCAATAAATGAATTTAAAAAAGTATATACAGGAAAAGCTGCTGAAGAAAAGAGAAAAATATTAAACAAAAAGGTAGAAGAAATTAATAGTGTAATAAACGAATTGCAGGAAAGCTTAGGAGAATTAAACAATAAAATAGATTATTTAAATCATCAGATAGAAATAAAGGAAACAGAGCTAAGAAATGCATAGTTATATATGTATAGAAAGGAGGATATAATGTCAGAATTAAAAGTAGATATTGATGGTATAAATAATAAAGTTATACCTCCATTAAATAAAGCAATAACAAAATTAGAATCAGCAGCAGATAGCTTGAAATATATAAGTTATTCCCCAGATTATTATAAATTTAATAATAGAAGTAGAGTACAAAATATTTTACCTCAAAATATAAGAAGTATAAAAGTAAATGTTAATGATGTGAAAAAATGGTTAGCAGATACTTCTAGTAGATTTAAACAAGCTGAAAAAAATAGTGCTAAAGTAGTAGACTCATTACAATTGCCAACAGGAAATATAGGAAGTTTAGGGCAGGTATCTAATAAAACAAGTAATAAAGCTAAAAATGTATCTCAAAAAACGAATAAAAATGTAGACGATGTTTCTATATTTAAAGAGACACCAATTGGGCTTTTTGGAGATCTCTTTAATGGTAATACTGAAAGTATATATAAATCTAAATATGAAGGAGATTTAAAACTTACTCAAACAGAAATTATAGGAGAAAATAAAAAAGGTACAAAACTTAAAGATGATCCTGAAATACAACAAGGATTAGAAGAATTAAATAATATTTTAAATGCACAGAACAAAGATTTAAAAGATAATGCAGAAGAGATAAAAAATAAATTACTTAATGGAAAAATTAATCCACATATAAGAGGCTTTTTAGAAGATAGTGAATTATATTCTTTTGAGGATCCATCAGATGTAAGTGAGTTAATTTCAGCATTTCAAAAAGCAAAAGAACATTTGGAAAAATTGGATTATAATGAAGTTAAAGATGCTGATTATTATAGTTGTATTAATGGTACTATAGGATTAGAGTATACAAAAGAGGATTGGGACTTAGTAAAAAAATATATAGAAGATAACAATCTTTCTTGGAAAGATTTTTTGTCTGAATATGATGAAACAATCAGCAGTTTAGAGACATATAGAGATGAATTATTAGATAAGAAAAATCAAATATATCAATTAGAAAGATATATTGATTTATATCCATATACTAAAATTACGCAAAATGCTGATTTTAAGGAATATTTAGAACGAGATTATTCAAATGTTGATGTAGAAAGTGGATGGAGTAAGATTGCAAGTTTCTTTACTTTTGGGTTTGTAAGAGCAGAAGTAGGAGAGAATTTTAATGAATTTACTCAGGAAGAAAAGGCTATATATTTTTATTTAAAAGAACAGTATTCAGAAGATGAAGCAAATGAATATTATACAAGTTTAGAAGATATGGTTAATCAACGTAAAGGAATGAAAGATGCATTAGAATATGTGAAAAACTTAGATATAACAGGAATAGAAACAGTAGATGGAGTAAACAATTTTTTAACCACTACAGGAATGGGATTTACAGATGGTGTATGGTCTTTTGGAGAAGGACTATCTAATTTATTTCCTGGAAATGGGGAAATTATGTCAGAATTGCAATATAAACAGTCATTTTTAACAGCTATGTTGACTCAAGATATTAATTTGGATGAAATTGAAAAAAGTTATGGTAAAGATTCTGAAGAATATAAGTTATATGAAAAATTATACAAAATGCAAGATATATATAGAAAATCATTGGGAGTTAATTATAATGTAGCTTCATCTATTGGAAGTGAAGCTATTCCGATGGCTGTAAGTTTAATTCCGGAAGTTGGACAACCACTGGGTATTGCACTAAGTTCTCTTTCAGATGCAGGTAACGCAAAAGCAACGGCTTATCAAAATGGAGTAACTGGATGGAATGCATATTTATATGCAGGTGTTAGAGGAGTTACTTCTGCAGTTATAACAAAATCTTTTGCAGCTATCCCAGGTCTTTCAGACAATGCAAGTACTACATTTAAGGGAATAATAAAAGGTTCAGTACAAGCACGGACTTTCTGCTGTTGCTCAACAAAAAATAGATTTATTTACACTTAAGGTACTTTCTGGAGAAGAAATTAATTTGGACGAATTTTTTGATATAGAAAAAGACACAGAAACATTTGCAACGGCATTATGTACAGCGTTCATTTTAAATGGTGGAAAAGCATTAACGATTAAGATTAAGGGTAAGAAAACGACTGTGACTGCTGAAGAGGTAGAGAAATGTATAGATAAAGATGGAAATTTAGACGCTAAGAAACTTGTTAATCTTAAAAATGATCAATCCAATAATAAAGGAAATGTAGGAAAAGAATATGTAGATAATATACAAGAGTATTCAGCTAAAGGAATAACAATTGAAGAATATTTACAGAAAAATGGAATTAATATAGTAGATAATAATACTAAATTATCAGCAGCAGTAAGTCTAGGGGATAGTAAGTTATACATATTATCATGTGTAGAGGAAATATTAAATAATAAAAATCTATCAAACTCTAAAAGAAAAAACCTAAATGATTTATTGGATAGTTATAAAAAGATACCAGTAGGGAATCTTAATACAGAAACCATGTTAAAAAGCTTTAAAAAATATTTAAGTAAGGAACAAATTAAAACAGTAAATAATATTGAACAGAATGGAATGTCAGATAAATTAGCATCTAGCTATACATATGAACAATTAGCTGCAGTATTTAACTATACGGCTTGTGGAGGGTTGGAAATAAATGCATGGTTAAATAATACTAATTTACCAAAAGCTCCGGGCGATTCATCACCTGCTGTTAAAACAAGAGATCAGTATAATAGTATTAGTGAAATCCAAGATGCTATTAGTGGCTATAGGTACAATAGAAAATTTGATAGTAATCAAGGTGATATAATAGATTGCTTAGATTCTGTAATTTCTTCTGCAAATTATGATAAAGCTATAGTTTCATATAGAGGAATTAAAGAATTATTTGATAATAATGTAAAAATAGATGTTCAAGGCTTAAAAATAGGTGATTCATTTGAGTCTGCAGGATATCAAAGTAGTAGTGTTGTAATGGAAAATTGTTATGGAGTTAAAAGGGGAGATACAAACATAATATTAAAAATAATAGTTCCACCAAATTCAGGAACAGGTGCATATATAGAGAACATTACAGGTGTAAGTGATTATAATCAAATGGAGATGCTAATAAAGAGAGATGCAAAAATGACTGTAGTGGGAGACTTGGAATATGTAGAAATAAATGGTATGATGAAAACAATAGTACCAGTAATGGTTGAATAATTTAGGAGGTATAAAGAATGAATAAAATGAATGAAGAAGAGAATAAAAAAAGATTTGTTGCTGATGTAAGAGAATATACAGTTAAAGTAAATGGTTCATCGGAAAATATTGGCGAAAAAATTCAACAAAGGAGTAATGAGGAACTGGTTAACGCAATGAAAAAATATATGCCAATAGGAAGTATAGTGAAAATAAGAGATTCATTTAAAAAATACATGATAATGGGGTTTAATTCAAAATTTGATGATAAGATATATGATTATTTAGCCTGTGAATATCCATTTGGATTAGATTCGGAACACAAAAGTGATGTATTTAACCATAATCAAATAGAGAAAGTATTTCATATAGGATTTGTAAATAACCAAGAAAAGAATTTTAAATTAGAATTGCTTAAAAGTATAAATAATAATGAACCAGAAAGGTAAAGGTATTGAGTATAATGTTAGGAGCAATATGTGGAGATATTGTGGGCTCAATATATGAAGCTAACAATATAAAAGAAAAAGATTTTATTTTTTTTAAGGATAGCTGTAGATTTACTGATGATAGTGTAATGACAGCAGCAATTTCAAAGGCTTGTTGCCGATATGTAGAAAATAAAAATCAAGAGAGTTTTAAAAATGATTGTATTAGATATATGCAGGAATTAGGGAGAAATCATATTAATGCGGGTTATGGTGGAACTTTTATATATTGGTTATTAAGTGATACTCCAAAACCTTATAATAGTTATGGAAATGGATCTGCAATGAGGGTATCACCAGTAGCATGGGTGTCAGAAACTTTAGAAGAAGCAGAAAGACTTGCGAAATTATCTGCTGAAGTAAGTCATAATCATCCATATGGAATAGCAGGAGCTCAAGCTGTTGCAGGTTCTATATGGATTATGTTACATGGTGGAAATAAGAGATTGATAAAAAAGTATATAGAGGACAATTATTATAAACTAGATTTTAAACTTGATGACATAAGAGAAAAATATGAATTTGATGTAACATGTCAGGGATCAGTACCACAAGCAATAGAAGCTTTTATAGAGTCAAAAAATTATGAGGATGCGATTAGAAATGCAATATCTATAGGGGGAGATTCCGATACAATTGCTGCTATTACAGGAAGTCTTGCTGAAGCTTACTATGGTATGCCTAAAGAATTAAAAAGGACTACAATTAGTTATTTAGATAATGACTTAAAAATATGCGTGAAAAATTTTTATAATAAAATATTAAAGCAACAAAAAGTAAAAAATAAAAGTTCAGAAGATAAGGAGGAACGATAGTGAACAAAATAGGAGAAAAATACCTACCAATAGGAACGGTAGTAATGCTAAAAGGAGCAAGCAAAAGAGTAATGGTAACAGGATTTTGTGCTATCAAAGGAAATAACAAAAACAGAATGTGGGATTATATAGGATGCATGTACCCAGAAGGATTTTTATCATCTAATCAAACATGTTTATTTAATCATGACCAAATAGAAAAAATATATTATTTTGGACTTATAGATGAAGAAGAAGAAAAATTCAAAGCAGATTTAAATAAAATGTTAGATGAAACACAAAAACAAAATAAAAAATAGATAAAGTTAAACAAAAGAAATAAAAGGGAGGTAATTTCTTTGATTGTAGCATTAATAGGAAAAAACAAAATGCTAAAAACGAACTTGCCAAAATTCACAATAGGAAATTATGCTATTAATGATGAAAACGGAAGAAAGATAATAAATATAGAAAGCAAAAATGGAAATTGGCAAATTGTAAACAACAACTCTATAAAAATAGTAAATGCTGAGCATATTAATAATAAAGAAAAAATAAATCTAGATAATATTAGAGAAGTAACGTTAAAAGAACATAATTTATATTATGTTTCTTTTAGCAATATGAAAGAAATTTTTATTTTATATTGTTCTCCAGACTGTGAAAGTTTTACACATTTAGATGTAAAAAAATCTTCAGAAATTACAATTGGGAGCAACAAAAATAATAACATTTCTTATAGTAGTCCATTAGTAAAAAGTAAGCATGCACGTATTTTTTATAGTAATGGAAGATTAATGTTAGAAAACTTTGACAAAGACTATGGATGTTTTATCAATAACAAACCAGTTTTTAATGAAAATAAACTATTATTTAATGGTGATGTAATTTTCATTATGGGACTTAAGATAATTATAATGGGAAAAAGTATTTTTATAAACAATCCATTAGAAAAAGTTGATTATGATAGGAAAATGTTTAGCATTAATGAAAAGGAATATAATCTTTCTAATTTAAAAGAAGAAGATGAAAGCGATTTAGAAATATATTCAGAAAAAGACTATTTTGCTAAAGCACCTAGAATAAGAAATATTATAGAAAAAGAAAAAGTAAAAATAGATGCACCGCCTCAAATACAAAGTAAAGAAGGAATGCCACTTATTTATGTTTTAGGAACAACATTATCAATGGGTGTAGTTATGATAATATCTACTTTTTCAACTATAGATGGATTAATAAGTGGAACAGCAACTTTCAAAGATACAATGTTTTCATTACTAATGTCTTTAGCTATGTTAGTAAGTATAATTCTTATTCCAGTATTAAATGTAAGATATGAGAAAAAACAAAAAATAAAATACGAAGAAAAAAGACAGAAAAGATATAAAGATTATATAAATTCAAAAATAGAATTAATAGATTCTATTATGAAAAAGCAAAGAAAAATTTTATTTGAAAATTATGTATCAGTAGAAGAATGTAACAATATAATTGCAACTAAAAATTCTAGATTATGGGAAAGAAATATAGAAGATTTCGATTTCTTAACAGTTAGGTTAGGAATAGGAGATGTACCATTAGAAATAGATATAGAATATCCAGAAGAACAATTTGCAATGGAAGATGATAATCTAGTAGAAATGTTAAGTGAAATAGGAAATAAATCTAAAATCCTAAAAGATGCGCCAATTACAGTTTCTTTAGCTAAAAGGAACATTTCAGCATTAATTGTACAAGATAATCAAAAGCTTGTAGAAAAATTTATTCAAAGTTTAATAATGCAATTAATTACATTCCATAGTTATGAAGATTTAAAACTAGTATTTTTATTAAAAGAAGATAAAGACAATAAGTGGGAGCACATAAAAATGTTACCACATGTTTGGAATAATACAAAACAAATTAGATTTTTTGCAGACGATTACAATGAGATGAAAGAGATTTCTAGATATTTGGAAGAAGAGATTAATAGTAGAACTACAAGAGATGACGAATTAGACTATAAGGCATTTATGCCATACTATTTAATTATTACAGATGATTATAAGAAAATAGAAAACTTAAAAATTATAACAGAAATACTAGAAAAGAAAGTTAATGTAGGATTTAGTATATTATGTATTAGTGATAGCTTAACACAATTACCAAATGAATGTAAGACATTTATTAGTTTAACAAACAATGAAGGCATGATGTTTGAAAGTGAAATATCATCAACAAATCAAAGTAAGTTTAAATTTGATGATTCATATACATTTTTCTTTGAAAAAATATGCAAAGAAATATCTAACATTCCAATTAAGTATACAGCTTCAGGACAAAAAATGTTACCAAGTAGTTACGGATTTTTGGAAATGTATGATGTAGGAAAAATTGAACAATTAAATATATTAGAAAGATGGAAGAGAAATGATTCAACAATATCCTTACAAGCGCCAATAGGTATTGATAGTGCAGGAATGCCAATTGTATTAGATATTCATGAAAAATTCCATGGACCACATGGACTAATTGCAGGTTCAACAGGTTCTGGAAAAAGTGAATTTATTATAACGTATATTTTATCATTAGCAATCAACTACCATCCAGATGATGTTGCATTTATATTAATAGATTACAAAGGTGGAGGATTAGCAGGGGCATTTCAAAAAAGAGATATAAAATTACCACATTTAGTTGGAACAATTACTAATATAGATACAGTTGGATTACAAAGATCACTTGCATCTATCCAAAGTGAATTAAAAAGAAGACAAGTAATGTTTAACGAAGCTAGAAATAGAATTGATGAAGGAACAATAGATATTTATAAATATCAAAAACTATATCATGAAGGAATAGTAGAAGAACCAATTCCACATTTATTAATAATATGTGATGAATTTGCAGAATTAAAACAACAACAAGAAGAATTTATGGATGAATTAATAAGTGTAGCAAGAATAGGACGTAGCTTAGGAGTACATCTTATTTTAGCAACGCAAAAACCAGCAGGTATAGTAAATGAACAAATACGTAGTAATAGTAAATTCGGTATTTGTTTAAAAGTACAATCGACAGAAGATAGTACAGATGTAATAAATAGACCAGATGCAGCATACTTAAAACGTGCAGGTCAATTTTATATGCAAGTGGGAAACAATGAATATTTTACATTAGGATTATCAGCATATTCAGGATTGCCTTATATGCCATCTGATGTTACAAAAAAGAAAATAAATAACTCACTTGAAATTATTTCTAATATAGGGACTGTTTTAAAAGAAGTAAGCAATTCAAAACAAGTTAAACTTGATAATAAAGGAGAGCAGTTAACTAATATTGTAAAATATATGTATAAATTAGCAAAACAAGAAAATATAGAATCTAAGCAATTGTGGATGGATAATATTCCAGAAACAATATTCTTAGAAAATACAAGAGAAAAATATAAAATAGAAAATGAAGAAAATATAATAGCTCCAGTTATAGGAGAATATGATGACCCATATAATCAACGTCAGGGAGTAGTAAAATTAGATCTTTCTAATAATGGAAATACCATAATCTATGGTAATGCAGATAGTGGAAAAGAGACATTACTTAGTACTATCGTGTATGATACTATGACAAATTACAATCCTGAAGATGTGCAAATGTATTTATTTGATTTTGGAAGTGAGGCATTAAAAATATTTAAAAAGAGTCCACATGTTGGAGACATTGTATTTATGAATGATACTGAAAAAGTAGATAGATTTTTTGAAATGCTTCAAAAAGAAATTAGAGAAAGAACTGCTATTTTATCAGATTATGGTGGAGATTATAATTTATATATAAAGACAAGTGGAAATAAAATGCCAATGCTAATTGTAATAATAAACAATTATGAGGCTTTTTCAGAAAACTATGAAGATAAATATGATGATATATTTTTAATGCTAACCAGAGAAGGAACAAAATGTGGAATAGTATTTATTATTACAACAAGTGCATGCAATGACGTTAGATATAGATTAGCTCAAAATTTTAGACAAAAAATAGCATTACAATTAAACAATGAAGATGATTATTTTAATATTTTTGATGGAATAGGAAAGAAAAGACCATCAAATATATTTGGTAGAGGATTAGTAAGACTAGAAGATATTTATGAATTCCAAACAGCTAAAATTTGTGAACCAGAAAAATGGAATCTAACTATAAAAAATAAAATAGACGAGTTAAATAAAATTTATAAAATAAAGGCAAAACATATACCTACTTTACCAGATAAAGTAGAGATGAATGACATTAAAGATTATTTGAAAGACTTAACTGCAGTTCCAATAGGAATTAGTAAGAAAAATCTTGATGTATATACTTATAATTTTAAAAAGAGTTTTGTTAATATTATCACTTCAAAAAATATAGAAAGTAGTATAGAATTTGTTTCTCATATTTTAGAGGAAATAAAACAATTAGAAGATACTAATATAGTGCTTTTGGATTCAGAAAGAGTATTGCAAAGTAAAAAAGTTAATTTAGGTTTGAATTATAAAAATTTTGTTCTTGGAATAGAGAATAATTTGAACAAAAATAAACAGGTAATATGCATAATTATAGGAATAGACAAATTTTTAAATGATTTAGAAAATGGAGAAGAAGATCTATATGAGACTTTTAAAAAAGCAGAAGAATTAGAAAATTATAGTTTTGTTATTATAGACAATGCAAGCAAGTTAAAAAATCATGAATATGATGAATGGTATAAAGAATATATTTCAGGAGATACAGGAATTTGGATAGGAAATGGAATAAGTGACCAATATTTAATAAATGTAAATACTGCCAATAAAGAAGTGATAAACAGCTGTGGAGATAGCTTTGGATATGTAATTAAACAAGAAGAGCCATATTTAATAAAACTTTTAGGAATGAAACAAAAAGGAGAAGAAAATGGATAAAGTATTAGTAAAAGTATATGTTCCTATGCTTGAAAAAATATATGATGTATGGATTCCTTCACATAAGAGAATCTACAATGTTATTGATTTATTGATAAAGGCTGTAAATGAATTAAACGATAATTGTTATAGACCAGATAAATTACCTATGTTATATGACAAATTAACAGCTGAAGTATATGATATTAACTTAAGTATTAAAGATTCTACAATTAGAAGCGGGACAGAATTAGTTTTATTGTAATAAATAAAAAGATAGGTG
>ERZ1034984.3098-NODE-3098-length-12486-cov-8.712976_pt1 | contig 12486 bp, 13 predicted proteins | sample MGYA00520589_ERZ1034984 | MGnify/ENA primary metagenome ERZ1034984 (study PRJEB33766, sample SAMN09781790) | gut metagenome | biome: gut microbiome | host: Homo sapiens | place: Madagascar | study: EMG produced TPA metagenomics assembly of the PRJNA485056 data... | reverse complement strand
AGGCTTCCTTTCTTAAGACTAACCGTGTCTCAATGCTAACTTAATGACATTGCTCGCAAGCCGACCTTTCCAATTTCAAATTCCGTATCTCCCGGCACCGCTACTCCGTGTCTCCCAGCATAATCTTCAGGGAATCATCCCCGAAGAAGGTGTTAGCGTTGTACAGGAACAGCACGTCCGTAACCTTTTCCGACTGAATCAAATCCTCCAGATTCTCAAAGTAGTATCGCGGATCCACCACTACAATCTCCCGGTAGTGCTGCGTCAGGAACGGAATAAAACTATTTGCGTAGGAATCCTTAATCAGCAGCAGGCGTTTCCGGCCGGCCACCGGCGTTTCGATGGTATACATCGGATGGTTACTTCCCCCGAACACCGTGTAGGCATCCTTCTTCTTCAGATTCTTCAGCTGATAGAATTCCGCTGTCTTCTCCTGCGTGTCCGTGTAGTAGATTACGGACTTGCGGTAATCCCGATTCGCCGGAAGATAGATCTTGATGGCGTCGTCCATCCCGTTCACGAAACCGCTCTTGGAATACAGCGTGCCCCGGAAATCATTTTTCACCACCTTCGGCGCAAAATCCTCCGGCTTATCCCCGGTAAGGGCGCCGATGGAATTCCGGTACGCCAGATACGCGCCGTCCGTCGTCCAGTGGTGGTCCGTCCGGTAGTACAGCTGCACGTCGTCTTTTGCTTTTATAAAAGCAGACCGAATGTCAATCGGAGTGATTCCGGACTTCTCCACAGAAGCGTAGAAGTCGTCCATCTGCTTATTCTGATCGGCCATCTGCACCGTGGTCGGCAGGTCCTCCGACAGGATGTTCCCGGCGTTGGGCGCCAGCAGAAAATGCATCTTCAATTTGGAATGGCTCTTGGCAAAGTCCGCCAGTGCCGCTTCCGTCTCCTTGAGGTTCTTTGGATCCGGGGTAGTGAGGTTTTCCATCAGATAATCGTTTTTGGCCCGGTAGACCCCGTTGTTCTCCAGAACCCCCACGGTTTTGTCCGCCGCCGCTTTCACCTGAATGAAGCGGTTGCGGCCCGGAATCTGGTCGTTGGCATAATCGTCCATCTTGCTTTCAAACCGGCCGTCCAAGTACTCCGACACCCGAAAAGCGGGGAAGGTCTGAAGCGCCCGGTTCTCCGCAGCGGAGGTCTTCCGGTCCGGAATAAAAATTCCCAGAAGCTGCAGTCCGAAGATTACCGCCAGGAAGCAGATTCCCAATATTTTTGACATTTTTATTTTTCTGTCAACCATAATTTACCTTTCATACATTCTGTATCCGGTGTGCCGAAGCACTTCGTTTTTTCCCTAGAATCGGAAATACAGGAACGGATTGTAGGATCCGAACACCAGGTACGCGATGCTGAGAATGAGAATCAGCATCAGCAGAACGATGCCCTGCCACTCGTGTCCTTCCTTTTCCAGCCGCTCCCGGAACCACTTCATCGGTGCCGGCGTGCTGAGGCACATGCCCAGCGCCAGGAGGATTCCGTGGGTGCGCAGGAGATACAGGGTTTTCATGTTGGCGAATGCGTGGCCGGATACGCCCAGCATCACCGCAAAATATTTTTTCATGGCACCGAAATCCGTAATGCTGAAGAATGTCCAGCCGATCATCACGATGACCAATGTGTACAGATGCCGCACCCATCCCGGCCATTTCTCCATGTAGGGGTGCAGCACGTATTTCTCGATAATCAGGAGCACGCCGTAATAGGTGCCCCACAGCACGAAGTTCCAGCTGGCGCCGTGCCACAGTCCGGTGAGGGACCACACAATCAGCAGGTTCAGAATATGTCTCGGCACCGTAACCCGATTGCCGCCCAGCGGAATGTACACGTACTCCCGGAACCAGGTGCTCAGGGAAATGTGCCATCTTCTCCAGAACTCCGTGATGCTGTCGGAGATGTACGGATAGTTGAAGTTTTCGCTGAACTCAAAACCGAACATCCGTCCCAGGCCGATGGCCATATCCGAATATCCGCTGAAGTCAAAATAGATCTGCAATGTATAGGCGCCGATTCCGATCCAGTAAGTCACCACGGAAACATCGCTGTCCGGCAGCGCACCGATGGCGGCGTACAGGGCGCCGAAATTGTTGGCCAGCAGGACTTTTTTGCCCAGGCCGAAAATAAACCGCTTTGTGCCTTCCCCGAAATCGATCCAATCCGTGGAGCGAACGCTGAGCTGCTCCTCCACATCCCGGTACTTGACAATCGGGCCCGCAATGAGCTGCGGGAACAGGGACAGGTACAAGGTGAAGCGCAGAAAGCTCTTCTGAGGTCCCACGTTCTTCCGGTACACGTCGAAAATATAGGACAGCGCCTGGAAGGTGTAAAAAGAGATTCCGATCGGCAGGGACAGCGCCGTGTAATGGATGTGCAATCCCGTCAGGAAGTTGAAGGTATCCATCAGGAATCCGAAGTATTTAAAGAATCCCAGCACCAGCAGGTTCATGAACAAGGCAAAGAGCATGGACCCTTTGCCGGAACGTCCCTTTTCCTGAGCTCTGCCGATCTGCAGGGCACTGTAGTAGTTCAGGAACGCACTGTAGATCATCAATACGATGTACACCGGTTCGCCCCAGCTGTAGAACAGCAGGCTGGCCGCCAGCAGCACGAGGTTCCGGGCTTCGATATTTTTTCGCGGCACCAGGTAGTAAATCGCCAGAGTCGCCGGAAGGAAATACAATAAGAAGAGGATACTACTGAACAGCATGTCGGAACACCTCCTCGTATTTTCCCGGGTTCTCGGCAACGCAGTAGAACAGGTAGTTTCCTTTTGTCTCAATCACCGCATTGGCCAATAACTTCATCTGGTTGGTTCCGTAGCCGTCGAAGGCCTTCTCCTGAGACTGCACCCGGTTCTCCGCGGCATCCTTCAGGCCGTCCAGATCCGCGGCGCTGCGTACTTTTACCACCAGCACTTCATCCACACCCAGGGATTCCTTGCTCTTGTAATACAGATAGGAATCGTAGTTCTCGTAGTTGATGCCCATGAACTGCATCAGCTTCCGATTGTTGCACTCTTTCATTTTGCCCATATCCGTATTCTGCAGCATGGCGCTTCGGATATCCGCCATATCCACATCCCGGGCGCTGGCGGAAGCGTATATTCCCCGCAGAAACAGGAACAGCACCAATATCAGTGCCAGTCGTACCAGCACCGGCGGGATTCGATTCAATTGTTTATCCATCGTTCCTCTCATCTATAGATTTGCCTTTTCTATCATTTTATCCATCCACATCGGATAGTACGCGCTGGCCGCATGAATTCCGTCTCCCGCATAGAGATCCTTATGCGTCGGCAAAATCCGGCTGGCATCCACGTAAGTATAGCCCTTATCATCGCACATCTCCTGCAGGGCCTTGTTGAATTTCTTATAATTTCCCAAAGATTTCTTCTGCTTGATGGCCTTATTTGTCGGCGTAGAGATGCTGCAGATATAGATCTTCGTCTTCGGACTCTTCTTGTGCACTCCATCCAGCAGTTTCTCATACCGCTTGATAAAAGCTTTGGAATCGCCTCGATAGTTGATGGTGTCGTTCATTCCGAATGCAAAGAACGCCGCCTTCGGATAGGTGGCCGCCGCCTTCCGGAACAATTTTTCATCGTTGTTCAGGGAGCCCCCCACGGAACTGAATACCTGCTTCTTCGAAAGCCACTGATAGACACTTAAACCTTCGGTGAGAGAATCTCCCACCACCACGCAGTTCCGGAATCGCTCCATGTACCAAGCTCTCTTCCCACTGAGGGAGTCGCCGTTCTTCAGACTCGCATCCACCAGGGAAATGTCCTTCTCAATCTTGGCCACATCCCCCTTCTGTTCCCGGGCTACGATTTCCCGGTTGACCTCCACCTCATAGCGGGTGTACCCGTCATAGGGCCGGTTCCAATCAAAAAAATTAAACACGAAAATAAGCAGGAGTGCATACACTATGACTCCTGTCCATTGAGGTTTTCGCTTCTTTGGATCTTTTGCTATGATAATCTTCACTGTTGTCTTCTTTGTCGTCTCCATAACTGCTAATAATATACCGCAAAACGGCTCCACATTCAACCTTACTCCGGTTTCAAAATTCAAAACATCCCCATTAAAAAAATGGGATAGTTACCGGTAACTATCCCACAAATATTCGTAACGAACCGTTTTTTAATGCTTATTTGTTCGGATTGAACAGGTCCATCGCGCCGATTCGATCGAAGGCCTTGCCCAGCTCCTCGCAGCCGCAGGTACATGCGATTCGCAGGAAACCTTCGCCGCAGTTGCCGAATGCGTTGCCCGGAAGGGTCAAAACATGCGCTTCGTCCAGAATCTTTTCCGCCACTTCCATGGAAGTCAGGCCGGTATCCTTGATGTTGATGAAGAGGTAGAACGCACCCTTTGGCGGATACAGCACGTGCATGTTGTTCAATGCATTAATTCTCTCCGCTGCGTAGAACACTCTCTTCTTGTATTCATCTACCATTGCCGGCTGGAAATCCTTGTAGGTCCGATATGCGGCCAGTGCGGCTCTCTGAGTCGGTGCCGCTACCGTAAATGCAACGTTCACGTTCACGTCAGTCATCACCTTGATGAAGTCCGCCGGAGCAATGATGTTGCCCACACGCCATCCGGTCATGGTGAAGTTCTTGGATACGGTGTTGATGATAATCGTGCGCTCTCTCATGCCCGGCAGGGATGCGAACGGCACGAACGGGTTCTGGTAGCTGAATGCGGTGTAGATATCATCGCATACCACCAGCAGGTCGTACTTCTCCGCAATGGCTGCAATCTTCTCCATGGTTTCCACGGTGAGGCAGCTGCCGGTCGGATTGCTCGGTGTGTTCAGAACGATAGCCTTGGTTCTCTCGGTAATCAGGGACTCCAGTCTCTCCACGTTAACCTGGAAATCCTCTTCCTCGTAAGTCGGAAGCTCTACCGGGATACCCCTCGACATCTCCACCTGCTTCGGATACGGTGTGAAGTACGGTGCCTGAAGAATCACTTCGTCTCCGTCGTCCAGAATCGTTTCCATTACCAGATGCATTGCCAGCGTGCCGGCTGCCGTAATGATGATTTCATCATCCGTTACATCCATATCGTATTCGTCTTTATAGAACTTGCAAATCTCAGCTCTCAGCTCCGGATCGCCTCGGAACTCCGTGTACTTGGTGTGACCTGCCAGAGTATCCTTGTAAGCCTGTTCGATTACGCCCTTGTCGGTCAGCAGGTCCGGATCGCCCAGGCTCAGGTTAATCACGTCGTCATACTGTTTTGCCTTTGCATTTACTGCGCCCATCGGGGACGAGCTGTCTTTCCAGTAGCGTTTTGCAATGTACTTGTTTTTCATCTCCATTCCTTCCTTACAGTTCAGATGTTAAAAAAAATTTAGCTTATACAATAAACCAACCATGGTATTTATTGTATAAGCTAACAATATTTCTGTCAAGTCTTCCGGCCGGTCCTTTTTTTAACAAGTCGAAAGGCATTCTTTATTTTTTCTCTCCCAAAAAGAGATTAATACCGTTCGCCGTGTTCCGATACCAGCTGGCCCTTCAAACGTTTGAAGATAATCACGATATACTTGTTGAAGATGTCCACCACGATGAAGCCCAGAGCAATGCCCACGCAAGTGAGTACCAGCGTCACCGCCTCTTCCTTGGCCACCTTATAATTCTCCAGTACCAGATAGTACATCATGTAGTACAGATTCGGTCCCGGAACCAGCGGGAATACGCAGACACACAGGAAAATCGTTGCCGGCGCTCGGTTCACCCTGGCCATAATCTGAGCGAAGATGGCCACAAAGATGGCGCCGAACAATGTCGCCTGGAAGTTGCTGTTGGTCATTTCAAAACATACATAATATACCGCCCAGGTAAAGAACGCTCCGATTCCGGAGTACAGCACCTGAATGCCTTTTACGTTAAACCAATATGCGAATCCTACGCAAGCGATTGTGCAGGATATCAGCTGCGTTGTAAAACTCGAAGCAAGTACCAACATCTTACAGCACTCCTTTCAGAAGCAGAATCGGCAATGCGATTCCCAAAGCAATACCGGTCGCGCCCAGCACGGAATTCCAAATATTCACAATGCCGGACAGGGTATCCCTGTGCAGCAGATCCCGGATACCGTTGGTGAATCCGATTCCGGAAATCAGCAGCATCACCACACCGATGGTGATATAGTTCACGTGGTCGCCCAGTCCAAATGTCACTGCCAGGATGATAAAGGTTTCCACGACGCAGGCGATAATCGCGTTGAAAATCAGCGGGTTGTGCTCGTATTTCCCCAGCACTTCGCCCAGTGCCACGATAATCAGGGATGCCAGCACGGCCACGATGGTGTCCATAAAATTAGTATTGAAGAATACGGCGAATCCGGCACCGCCCATGACACCGGCTATATAGTGTTGCCACCTCGGCTGTTCCGGACGATTCATTACCTCCTGAAGCTTCGCCTGAAGTTCCGGTGCATCCGGTTTGTTTTTACAAATGAAACGGGACAGATTGTTCAGATAATCCAGACGGTCGAAATTCATCTCGCCCCCCGGGACGTGACGGATCTGCGTCAGCGTTTCCCCGTTCGGGGTCTCCACCGTCGCCTGTATGTTGGACGAAATCACCCAACAATTTCTTTTTTTGAAGCCATACGCATCGCACAGCCGATACAAGCTGTCCTCCACACGGCCAATCTCTGCACCGCTGTTAATCATTGCCTCCCCGAGATCGAGGATTCCCTTCAGCACCTTCGTGTAATCCATTTCCTTCCCTCAATTTTTTACCAAAAAATAAAATGCTGTACCACCCGAGTCCGGATATGGAGTCCGGATAGCACAGCCATTACATTATCACATCGAAACCTTGCTTTCAATAGATTTTCATGTTAATCTTTTGATTTATGTTCAAAATTCTTTTGCGTATTTTGAAAACTTTTCACGACCCTTTTACATCAAGTTAATCGCCCGCATAAATGCCGGAATCAGCTGCTTCTTTCGTGACAGAACCCCTTCCAAATAATAGCTTCCGTCGCTCTTCGGCGCATCTTTAAAGGCGATGTCCGCCAGCTCCTCTGCTCGATCGCCGGCGTACAGCATTTCCGACGAGGAGTTCCGAATATCCGTCAGCAGGAAGAAGACCATGGACACGCCGTTCTTTCCGCACTCGTGGCGAAGCAGCGGCTGAATCCGCTTCTTGATTTCCTGAAGCTCGTCCGCACTCATGGAACTGATCTGACCCACGCCGAAGCTGGTGTTTCCGAAAGTGAACTTCTTGTAATCCTGATAGAAGATTTCCTCTTCCGACTTGTTGCCCAGATCCGAGCCCGCTTCGAACATTTCCGTGGCAAAATCTTCAATATCGATGTCCGCCAGCAGCGCCAACGCACCTGCGGCCATCTTGTCCTTCAGCGTGCAGGTCGGAGATCGGAACATCAGCGTGTCCGAAATTACCGCCGCGCACAGCAGTCCGGCAATGGATGGTCCAATCTCAATTCCCTTCTCCACGAACATCTCGTACAGAATCGTCGCCGTACAGCCCACCGGCTGATTGACGAAGTAGATTGGCTGCAGGGTCTGCAGGGTGCCCAGGCGGTGATGGTCCACAATTTCCAGAATCTCCGCCTCGTTGATGTTGTCCACGGCCTGAGATGTCTCGTTGTGATCCACCAAAATCACTCGCTTCTTCTGGATTCCCAGCAGGTTCCGGCGGGAGATGGTTCCCACGTAACAGTCGTTGGAATCCACCACCGGAAAAGCTCTGTGGCGGGTGGACGCCATGGCCGCCCGCACCTTGTCTGTATAGTCGTCCATCCGGAACGTCATGATGTCTTCTTTTAGCATGAAAGATTCCAGAGGCACGCTTTTGTGGATTTCTATGCAAACCGCAAAAGTATCCAGCGATGTCTCGATGATGACCGCCTTTTCTGCCCGGGCCTTCGCGATAACTTCTTCGCTGGCCTTGGCTCCCAGGCAGAGAATCAGTACTTTCGCCCCCTTCTCCAGGGCGCCGATCTGGTTTTCCACCCGGTCCACCATGAGCATCAAATCTCCCGGCTCGATGTGCTCCTGCATGCGCTCCACCATGGCCGCACCCACCAATACCTTACCTTCTTCAAAGCGGTCGTCGCCATCGCCCACCACGATGGTGCCCTTCACGGTATCCGCAATATCCCGGTACCGCGGCTTCATGCGAGACAGGAACTGACTGTCCTCTGACTCCATAAAGGTCTGAGCGATGTCTCCCTTGGTGATCAGTCCGATGACCCGATCCTCTTCCGTCACCGCAAGTGTCACCGCATCCGTCTGTGCCATGAAATCCCATGCCTGCTTGATGGTCATATCCTTGGACGCCCCGGGCGTGCGGCGAATTTCCATGTCGCATACCTGAGCACCGATGTCGCCCAAGTAATTCGGAACCTTCATGTTGAAGCGGTCCAGTACGTACATGGTCTCCTGACTGATTTCTCCCGCCCGCATCGGAACGTAGTAATGACTGTGGGTGGTCATGTTTTTCAAATGTGCATATGCGATAGCGGAGCAGATGGAATCCGTATCCGGATTCTTATGTCCAATTACGATGATATTTCGTTCCTGCTGCATACTGCTCTCTCTTCCCTTTCTTCTCCTGCCGTCCTCGGCCTTACTTCATGCGAATGCTCTTGATCTTCTGATCTTCCAGCGGCTTGTCCATCCACGGATCCCGCTTGGTGTTCACGATGGCATCCGCTACTTCCATGCCCTTGGTAATCTTTCCGAATGCGGCATAATCCCCGTCCAGATGCGGTGCATCCGCTACCATGATGAAGAACTGGGATCCGCCGGAATTCGGATCCATCGCTCTTGCCATGGAGAGAACGCCTCGATTGTGCTTCAGGTCGTTCTTAAACCCGTTGGAGTTGAACTCTCCCGGAATGGTATATCCCGGGCCGCCCATACCGTTTCCGTTCGGGCATCCGCCCTGAATCATGAATCCCGGAATGACACGATGGAAAATCAGTCCGTCGTAGAACTTCTTTTCAATCAGGGATTCGAAGTTCTCCACCGTCTTCGGTGCGATGTCTTCGTACAGTTCCCCTTCCATTACGCCGCCGTTTTCCATTTCAATGATAAATTCTTTCATATCTGTTTCTCCTTATTGGTATATTCAATGATAGATAATTCTACAACATTATTTCCTTTCTGTGAAGTCTTACGGGCAATTCGATTTGCGGGAGTTTTCCCTTCGCTCTCGCCGGAAACTTTCGCGGGGCCGATTTTCTTTTATAAGATTTTTCTATTTGAAAAAACGGGATTTGGTGATACTATTTACTTGTATATTTATGTTTAATAATAGGAGGAATTCATTATGAGATTAGATGCTGCAGGCAAAGCATGCCCAATTCCTGTAATCATGGCGAAGAAAGAGCTGGACAACGGCACTCAGGATCTGTCCATTCTGGTAGATGGTCAGACTCAGATTGACAACCTGTCCCGCCTGGGAAAGACATATGGAAGAGAAATCACCGTTACACCGGAAGGAGAGAAGCTCGTTGCTACATTTGCGGATGGCGACGGCAATATTCCGGAATCCGCTCACGGCTTTGACGAAGGAAGCTACGCGGTATTCTTCAACAAGGAAGGTCTGGGAAACGGCGATGCCGAACTGGGAATGAACCTGGCAAAGATGGCCATCTTCACCCTGTCCGAGAGCGAAAACATCCCGACCTATGTGCTCTTCATGAACGGCGGCGTAAAGCTGACCACCGGCGTAGAGCCTCAGATTATTGAGAACCTGAACACCCTGATTGAGAAGGGAACCAAGGTTCTGGTATGCGGCACCTGCCTGAACTTCTTCGGAATCAAGGAAGACTGCAAGGTTGGAACCGTCAGCAACATGTATGACATCCTGGGTGCAATGCAGGAAGTTTCCAAGGTTATCACTCTGTAGGAGAGGGTGGTGTTCATGACGGATACTTTTTACCTGTACACTTTCGAATCCACTCACGGAGCCATTTCCACCGAGAAGCTGCTGAAGCCGGTGGGCTGCACCATCATGCCGGTGCCTCGGCACATCTCCACCAGCTGCGGAATCGCCGTTCGGGTGGAGCCGGAGAAATTCGACGAATCAAAAAAGGTATTCCTGGAGGGGACGGAGTTGGTCCCGGAGGAATACCATGTCTATCGGATTGAAGAGGATAAGTCCATCAAGCGATTCGATTACGAACCGGTTACCCTTTAGAGGTAACCGGTTTCTTTTTTCTCTACCGCAATTTTCTCATCTCGGACGACGTATTCGCCATCGATGCAGTCCACAATCATCAGATCGCAGTTATGCACATCCTCATCCCAGAAATTTTTCAGCTCCTTGTGCCGGAAATAGAGGAGCATGGCGTGAATGGCCGTTCCGTGGGACGCCACCAGCACATTTCCTTGTTCCCGGGTCTTCAGTTCTTCCAAAAAGTCCGTTATCCGCTGAATCAGATGTTGAAAAGTCTCCCCTCTCCCCGCTGGCTGAAATTCGTCCGGTGCGGAAAAGAATTTCTGCGACTCTCCGGGAAGCTCCCGGTAGGCATATCCTTCCAGCTCGCCGAAATCAAATTCCTCGATTCGATCATCCACGTGAAACGTATCTCGGCTCTGTCCGGTAACGATTTCGCAGGTATCCAGCGCCCTTCTCAGCGGGCTGCAATAGATTGCATCAAAACGAAGGCTTTTCTCTCGAACCACCTTTGCCAAATCTTCTGCCTGTTCAATGCCGGTGGCGTTCAGGTCCACATCCATGTGTCCCTGCACCTTCCGGGCCAGGTTCAGATCCGTTTGTCCATGTCGTAATATAAATAATCTCACTGTTTTCTCCCATCTGTGATACGTATTTTTAAACTGCTATACAGAATACCACAGATGTTTCCGCAGGGTCAACTTTCCGGGTTTCGGCGATGTGCCATTACCAGAAGTCCGCTGCAGCTGAGGATCAGCAGCACCATGGCCACCGCAAAACCATCGTCGCCGGTTTCCGGGGTATCGATTCTTCGAACTTTATTTGTCTCTTCTTTGGTGTCCCGGCTTTCCGTGTCCGGATTGTTGGTGTCCCTCCTTTTCGTGTCCGGATTATCGGGGTCCCGGCTTTCCTCGTAACCGTCTTGTATTTTCTTCCGCGTCCCGTCTTTGACGGAAATGACCTCGTTCTTGTCCAGATCCAGAATGGTATCGTTGGCGGAGTCATCCACCGTTGCACCGTCCTCATCCTCCGGATCGTTTTCCTCCGTCTCAAAATCCCGAGGCTCATCGGAAGTCTCCCCTCCGCTGATTACGTTTTCTGCTGTGTCTTCCGGATGCGGTTCGGATGCGTCCGGATTCGGTTCTGATACGTCCGGATTCGCTTCTGCTGTATCAGACGGATCCGGCGGCTCTGCCGGTCCGCCGTTTTCCGGTTCGCTCACCTCCTCTTCCGCTTCGTATTCCGGGGTGATTTCTTCAAATTCCACCTCGGAAGTTTCGCCCGAAGGCTTTATTTTTTCGTCTGCTTTTACTGCGGACATCGGCTTTGATTTCGCTTTTGCTTTTTTGGTTTTTTTGGCCGTGGCAGCCTTTAAATTTCGAATGCGAATCACCGTGGCGATTTTTCCGTCATATCGGGCCGCCCGCACCTTCGCTTTGGTTTTACCGGCTTTAAAATACCACTTTCCGTTCTTCTTCACACCTCCGTCTCGGCCGGCGGAGTACCACAAAGTTCGGCCTTTGGCATCCCTTCCCGCATACACCGCCGTATGGATATGGCTGTCCCAGCCGCAAATATCTCCTTTCTTGAGGCCGGCGTGCTTCGCTTTTTTATGGGGATGAAGTATCTTCAGCTTATTGTTTTTCGTAATGCAGGTTTTCCGCTTTCCTCGAATGGCACCTCCTTTGTCAATCCAGAAAACCTGCCCCTTCTTGATAATTCCCGCATCTTGGAGTGCCCAGGATACGTAGATAGCACAGTTGGTCACGCGCCGCTTCTCTTTGCTTTTCCGGTAAGATCCCTTCCCTCCGTTTACGCTGTAGTGAAATCCGTCCTTCTCCAGATTCTCGGCTACCCGGTCAAGGGAATGCTTCCAATCCTCGTATGTATAGGCTGATGGGGACGAGGTGGCCGCTTCCGCCGGGAACGCGGTTCCCAGCCGAGACAACATGAGAAACAAAAGGATCAAGAATCCCAGGAATCTGAGGAATCCGGATAACTCCGGATTCCTGCCGGCAATCCGAACACGGATTATTCTTTTCATATTGCATCTCCTTTCATATTATTTCCGGTATTGCAGCGCTGATTCCTTTCCGGTGAAAGTATTATGCCACAGAAAAAATTCCCCTTCAGTACACTTTTATTATCATACGGAAGTTTATAAACTTCCGTATGAGCAGGCGTGGCCGGCGCCGGCGGGCCGGGCGGCGGGGCGACTTGGTGCACGAAATCCCGCCGGCCCTTGTTCCTCCGTTCCCTTTGCACCAAGTCCCCCGCGTTTTTTCGCCCGTGGCCGGCGCCGA
>ERZ1034984.3097-NODE-3097-length-12487-cov-4.724421_pt1 | contig 12487 bp, 12 predicted proteins | sample MGYA00520589_ERZ1034984 | MGnify/ENA primary metagenome ERZ1034984 (study PRJEB33766, sample SAMN09781790) | gut metagenome | biome: gut microbiome | host: Homo sapiens | place: Madagascar | study: EMG produced TPA metagenomics assembly of the PRJNA485056 data... | reverse complement strand
CTACTCCGCGCAGCGTAGCGGATGTCTGAGCCGCAATAGAACGAAAAACAGATGCCTTTCCCTCCTCTTCGGCGAGCTGAAATTAACAGCCCTTCAATCTTATAATATACCCGTGGAAATGTGCTTTACCCTATTAAGACAAGGTTTATGCGGCAGAACAAACGCCCGAATCGTAATTCAAAGTATCGAAATTGACAACCCTCCAAAGCTTACAGTCCCTCTATAGAGAGTCAAGAGGGGATGTGTTTTTCAGTCTGCTCCGGCTCAGACATCCGCTACGCTGCGCGGAGTAGAACTCGCCTCCGAAGACAGAAAAACACATCCCCTCTTGCCTTGCTTTCCACGGCATTGCGGTTCGTTTCGTCAAAAACCCATAGTTTTTTTCATCGGCAGCTTGAATATTTTGGAGCTTTTTTTGTTGTTTTTTCGCGTTTTCGCTTGATTTTCGCTTGAAAGTAGTATATAATAATAAAGTGTGATTTTATCTTTATTTTTGAGAAAAACCGAAAGGAATGATAGCAAATGGAAAAAAGAGAAATGCTTTATGAGGGTAAGGCAAAAAAGGTTTACAAAACAGACGACGAGAACCTTTATATTGTAGATTACAAGGATGACGCAACGGCGTTTAATGGTCTGAAAAAGGGTCAAATCGCAGGAAAGGGCGTTGTGAATAACAAGATGTCCAACTTCCTGATGAAGATTATGGAAAAGCATGGGATTCCGACGCATTTTGTTGAGGAAATTTCCGACCGTGAAACAGTTGTAAAAAAGGTTTCCATTGTTCCGCTGGAGGTTATTATCCGAAACATCGCCGCCGGTTCTTTTTCAAAGCGTTTCGGCGTGGAAGAAGGCAAGAAGCTGAACTGCACCACACTGGAATATTGCTTAAAGGATGACGCTTTGGGCGATCCTATGATTAATGATTATCAGATTATCGCGATCGGCGCGGCAACAAAAGAGGATCTGGACACGATTGCAGATCTGACCTTTAAGGTAAACGACGTATTAAAGGCATACTTTGCAAGCGTGAATATTGAATTGGTAGATTTCAAGATTGAATTTGGTAAAACGCCGGACGGACAAATTATCCTGGCAGATGAGATTTCACCGGATACCTGCCGTCTTTGGGACGCAACCACACACGAAAAGCTGGATAAAGACCGCTTCCGCCGCGACTTAGGCAATGTTGAGGAGGCCTATGAGGAAGTCTTTAAGCGTTTAGGATTATAAAGAAACCGCCCGTCAGCGGCAGAATGGAGATTAGAATGAGTACAAATACCTATGAAAGCCCGTTAAATTCAAGATATGCCTCCAAAGAAATGCAGTATATCTTCTCCCCGGACAAAAAGTTTTCCACATGGCGCAAGCTGTGGATTGCTCTTGCCGAAAGCGAAAAGGAACTGGGACTTGACATCACGGATGAGCAAATCGCCGAGATGAAGGAGCATATTTACGATATTAATTACGATGTGGCAAAAGAACGCGAAAAGGAAGTGCGTCACGATGTAATGTCGCACGTTTTCGCTTACGGCGTTCAATGCCCGAAAGCAAAGGGAATTATCCATCTGGGCGCAACAAGCTGCTATGTCGGGGATAATACGGATATTATTATCATGACCGAGGCTTTGCAGCTTGTAAAGAAAAAGCTAATAAATCTGATCGGTGAGTTGGCGAAATTCGCCGAAGCAAATAAGGATTTGCCAACGCTTGCGTTTACGCATTTTCAGCCGGCACAGCCGACAACCGTCGGAAAAAGAGCAACGCTGTGGCTGGAAGATCTGATGATGGATCTGGAGGATGTGGACTATCAGCTTTCCAAAGCAAAGCTTTTGGGCTGCAAGGGAACCACCGGTACCCAGGCAAGCTTTTTGGAGCTTTTCGAGGGCGATCATGAAAAGTGCAAGGAATTGGATCGCAAGATCGCTGCAAAGATGGGGTATGACAGTTCTTTCCCCGTAAGCGGTCAAACCTATCCGCGAAAGCTTGATTCGCAAATGCTGAATGTCTTGAGCCTGATCGCGCAAAGCGCTTATAAGTTCTCGAATGATATTCGTCTTTTGCAGCATTTAAAGCAGATTGAGGAGCCGTTTGAAAAATCGCAGATCGGGTCTTCCGCAATGGCATATAAGAGAAACCCCATGCGCAGTGAGCGAATCGGGTCATTGGCGCGGTATGTGATTGTAGACGCGTTAAATCCGGCAATCACCGCCGCAACGCAGTGGTTTGAGCGGACACTGGATGACAGTGCCAATAAGAGAATCTCCATCCCCGAAGCATTTCTTGCCGTAGACGCAATTCTGAACCTATATATTAATGTAGTAGACGGATTGGTTGTTTATGATAAGGTTATTTATCAGCAGTTTATGCGCGAGATTCCGTTCATGGCAACGGAAAATATCATGATGGACGCCGTAAAAAAAGGCGGCGACCGCCAGGAACTGCATGAGAGAATCCGCGTTCATTCCATGGCTGCCGGCAGAACCGTAAAAATTGAGGGCAAGGAGAACAATCTTGCGGAATTAATTGCAAATGATCCGGCATTCGGTCTGACATTGGATGAAATTAACGCGGTTATGAAGCCCGAAAATTTTGTCGGCCGCGCTCCGCAGCAGGTTGAAGATTTCCTGAATGATTTCGTTAAACCGGCTTTGGAGAAAAACAAAGATTTACTGGGCGTTGAGGTTGAAATTAACGTTTAATGACAAAAAAATTGATTGCTATCGGCACTGCCGTTTCGCTGATACTTGGCATTGTAAGCACAGTGTTGTATCAGCGGTTTCATGACAGCGTATCCCTTGCGCTTGCAATTACGTTTTTCACCACCTTCTACCACTTTGCCATGCGCATCTTTATTGCAAGCATCGTGACGCTTTGCAGACAGAAGAAAGAAGCGGCGGATTTTACCCCGTTCAAAATCGACAAGGCAGAGAAAGGATTCTATGAAAGGATTCGGGTGAAAAAGTGGAAGCGATATGCACCGACATATAATAAGAAGCTTTTTGATTTAAAAACCACTTCTTATCCGGCACTGATGCATCACATGGTCAATGCCGAAATCGGTCATAAATGGATCGTGGTATTCAGCTTTTTGCCGATTCTGTTGGCAAAGCCGCTGGACGGCTGGACGCCGTTTCTGATAACGTCTGTCTTGGCAGCGGTATTTGATCTGCAATTTGTAATCATTCAGCGATACAACAGGGCAAGGCTGAGTGAGCTGCTTATAAAAATGAATGTCCTTCGGGAAGGATAACAAGAATAATTATGATGAATCTGGAGAAAATTCAGATTTTGTGTGCCTTTGGCACGGAAAGGAATTGATAAATATGGTAAGAGCTATAGTCGGCGCAAACTGGGGCGACGAGGGTAAAGGAAAAATTACCGATATGCTTGCCGCAGACGCGGATATTGTAATTCGTTTTCAAGGCGGAGCAAACGCCGGACACACAATTGTGAATGAATACGGAAAATTTGCTTTGCATCTGCTCCCCTCCGGGTCTTTTAATCAAAATGTAACCAACATGATCGGCAACGGTGTTGCATTGGATATTCCGCAGCTGATTCGTGAAATTAAGGACGTGACGGATAAGGGGGTTCCCGCGCCGAAAATCGTGGTTTCCGAAAGAGCGCAGGTGCTGATGCCGTATCACAGACTGTTTGACCAGTATGAGGAGGAGCGCCTTTCCGACCGGAAATTCGGTTCCACAAAATCCGGAATCGCTCCGTTCTTCTCCGATAAATTTTCAAAGATCGGTTTCCAGGTTTGGGAGCTGTTCGAGGATGAACCGCTGAAAGAAAAAATCAAGAATGTTCTAGAAGTCAAGAATTTAATGCTGGAGCATGTTTACCACAAGCCGTTACTGGATGCAGATGAGCTGTATCAGACCCTGGTAGAATACCGTGAGATGATTCGTCCGTATGTCATTGATTCGGTACAGTTTATGTATGACGCAATCCGTTCGGGCAAGAATATCCTGCTTGAGGGACAGTTGGGTTCGCTCAAGGATCCCGACTTCGGAATTTATCCGTTCACAACCTCATCCTCCACGCTTGCCGGATACGGTGCAATCGGCGCCGGGATTCCGCCGTATGAAATCAAGGAAATTATTACTGTTGTCAAGGCATACTCCTCCGCAGTCGGCGCAGGTGCATTTGTTTCGGAAATCTTCGGCGATGAAGCGGATGAATTAAGACGCAGAGGCGGCGATGGCGGCGAGTACGGCGCAACAACCGGTCGCCCCAGACGTATGGGTTGGTTTGACTGTGTTGCTTCCCGATACGGCTGCCGTGTCCAGGGTGCGACTGCTGTAGCCTTTACGGTACTCGATGTACTGGGTTACTTGGATGAAATTCCTGTCTGCGTTGGCTATGAGGTAGACGGCGAAGTGATTCGCGATTTCCCGACCACCAACAAGCTCAACCGCGCAAAGCCGGTATTAAAGGTTCTTCCGGGTTGGAAAACCGACATCCGCGGCATTACAAAATACGAGGATTTGCCGGAAAATTGCCGAAATTACATTGAGTTTATTGAAAAAGAGCTTGAAGTGCCGATTAAGATTGTTTCCAATGGCCCGGGCAGAAACGAAATGATTATGAAATAAAACTACTTTTAATTTAGGACTGTAAAAAACCAACAAACCCGACTCTTTCGGGTTGGTTTTTTTACAGGCTTGATTTTATGAAAGGGGTTCGTGATAAATGAGAAATATGGGTGTTAATGAAATACGAGAAAAATTCCTGAGCTTCTTTGAGTCCAAGGGATGTCTGCGTCTGGACAGCTTTCCGCTGATTCCGAAAAATGACGCAAGTCTGCTGCTGATCAATTCCGGTATGGCACCGTTAAAGCCGTGGTTTACCGGCGCGGAAATTCCGCCGCGAAAGCGCGTTACGACTTGTCAGAAATGTATCCGTACCGGCGACATTGAAAATGTCGGAAAAACCGCGCGTCACGGCACATTCTTTGAAATGCTCGGAAACTTCTCCTTTGGTGATTATTTTAAAAAAGAAGCAACCGCATGGGCATGGGAATTTTTCACGAAGGTGATGGAAATCCCCGAAGACAAGCTTTGGGTATCGGTTTATGAAAACGATGATGAAGCGGCTGATATTTGGGTGAACCAAGTCGGCGTAAAGCCGGAGCGTATTGTACGGTTGGGCAAGGAGGATAACTTCTGGGAGCATGGAACAGGTCCTTGCGGCCCTTGCTCGGAAATCTACTTTGACCGCGGTGAGGAATACGGCTGCGGCTCGCCAACCTGCGGTGTAGGCTGTGACTGTGACCGGTTCATGGAGGTTTGGAACCTGGTATTTACTCAGTTTGACAAGGATGAGGAGGGCAATTACAATCCTCTCCCGAATCCGAACATTGATACCGGCATGGGTTTGGAACGTTTGGCGGTTGTTATGCAGGGCGTGGATAACCTGTTTGAAGTGGATACGGTTCAGGATGTTATGAAGCACATCTGCCGGATTGCCGATCTGGAATATAAAAAAGACGAGAAAAAGGACGTTTCTCTCCGCGTAATTACCGACCACATCCGTTCGACCGTTATGATGATCTCGGACGGTGTAACTCCGTCAAACGAGGGACGCGGCTATGTTCTGCGCCGTTTGTTAAGACGTGCCGCACGCCACGGGAAGCTGCTCGGTATAAACCGCGCATTCCTCTATGAAGTTGCCGACACGGTCATCAATTGCTCGGATCAGGCGTATCCGGAGCTGGACGAAAAACGCGATTATATTAAGAAAATTATCAAAATTGAAGAAGAAAAATTCGATTCCACAATCGACAACGGCTTGATTGTTCTGAACAAATATATTGAGGACGCAAAGGACAACCACTCCGAAATGCTGAGCGGCGCAGAAGCCTTTAAGCTACACGATACCTACGGTTTTCCGCTGGATCTGACCATTGAACTGGCAGAGGAAAACGGACTGACGGTAGACGTGGAGGGCTTTAATGCAGCCATGCAGGAACAGAAAGAAGCGGCAAGAAATGCCCGTTCCGACGGTTCCAGCTGGGATGCAGACGAAACCTATATATTTGAAAATGCAGAACCGACCGTATTTATCGGTTATGACCGGTTAAGCGCAGACGTACAAGTTGTCGGAGCAGCCGCTCCCGGCGAGGGCGTATGCGATGCAATCGGGATCGGTGAAACCGGACTGATTGTTACAAACGAAACTCCGTTTTATGCGGAAATGGGCGGTCAAGTCGGTGACATCGGAACAGTGCTATCCAATGGAGAATCAATTGCAACCGTTGTAAATACCACAAAAACCGGCGACGGATATTATCTGCATGAGGTTCATGTTCAAGGTGCGCCGATCTGCGTAGGCGATACGGTTACGCTATCGGTGGATAAAGCCAACAGAATGGCAATCTCCCGAAACCACTCGGCAACCCACCTGCTGCATAAGGCGCTCAAAACCGTACTCGGAACGCACGTTGCGCAAGCCGGATCGTTGGTTGAGAATGATCGTCTGCGTTTTGACTTCTCGCATTTTGAAGCAATGACGCCGGAGCAGCTTACCGAAACAGAACAGTTAGTGAACGATGCCATTTTGGAGTCAATGCCGATCACAACACAGGAACTGCCGATTCAAGAGGCAAAGAAGTTGGGTGCAACGGCACAATTCGGTGAGAAATACGGCGACGTGGTAAGAGTCGTTTCCATGGGTGATTATTCGGTAGAATTTTGCGGTGGAACGCATTTGACAAACACGGCCCAGTGCGGCTTGTTTAAAATTCTGTCCGAGGGCGGTGTAGCAGCCGGCGTACGGAGAATCGAAGCCGTAACAGGACGCGGCGTTTTGGACTATATCCGCGAAAATGACGCGTTGATCAGCCGAACCGCAGCAGCGCTCAAAACCAATCTGGTTCATGAAATCGACCAAAAAGCAGAATCAGCAATGGCAGAGTTGAAAGAGGTACAAAAGAAAGTCGAAGCCATCAAGGCAAAAATGGCAGCGGCAAAAGCTTCAGACATCATGACCTCTATTAAGCATGTGGGCGATGTGGATGTGCTGACAGCACAGCTGGACGGCACCACAGCAGACGGCTTAAAGACAATTGCCGATAAATTTAAAGAAAAAGCAGAATGTGGGGTTGTTGTTCTGGCAGCAAACACCGATGGAAAAATCATATTTGTGGCAATGGCAACCAAGAGCGCAGTCGCAAAAGGGATTCACGCCGGAAAGATTATCAAGGATATTACGGCAATTGCCGGAGGCCGCGGTGGCGGTAAACCGGACATGGCTCAGGGCGGTGGTTCGGACGCGTCAAAAATTGACGACGCACTGGCAAGAGTCGATGATTTGATTCTGGAAATGGTAAAATAGGAGATTGCATTATGAACTACAGATTTATGCGTTTTCCGGGCGGCAAGCCTAAGGCTGTTACATTCAGCTACGATGACGCGCCCGCCGCAGACAAAAGACTTGTCGAAACAGCGGATCAATACGGAATTAAATGTACGTTCAACATCCCCAGTGCATGGGTTGGGCAGCCGGGGCGCTTGACCGCTCAGGAGATTAATACGCTTTTGTGCGACAAGGGTCATGAGGTTGCCGTACACTGCGCTCATCATAAAGCGCCGGGGCAATTTCGTCCGATAGAAATCATACAGGATGTTTTAGAGAACCGATTGGAGCTTGAAAAGATCATCGGCGGCATGGTTCGCGGCATGGCATATCCGAACAGCGGTATCACTAAATTGGAAAACGGGCTGTCTTATGAGAACATAAAAGCCTATTTGCAGGATTTAGATATTGCATATTCCCGTACACTGGGCGGCGATAACAATTCATTTGCCATGCCGAATGACTGGCTCGCCTGGATGCCGACGGCGCATCATGTGAATCCGCATGTTTTTGAGTATATCGACAAATTCGTAAAGTTTGACCCCTCGAAGGTCTATCTTTCCAATCGTTCGCCGAAGCTGTTCTATTTATGGGGACACAGCTTTGAATTTGACCGTGACAACAATTGGGACAGGCTGACCGATATTTGCAATCTACTCGGCGGCAAGGATGATACGTGGTATGCAACCAATATTGAAATATATGATTATACGATGGCGTACAATGCACTGATTTACAGTGCAGACACGACAAAGGTCTATAATCCGACACTAAAAAAGATCTGGTTCGAAATCGACGATAAGATTTATGCAATCGAATCGGGAGAAACAATAACAATCGGCTGATACAGCCAAAGGAGGTTCATGACGAATGGATGACTGCTTATTTTGCAAAATCATAAACGGTGAAATTCCGTCAAAAAAGGTTTTTGAAAATGATATGGTTTATGCCTTTTATGACATTGAGCCGCAAGCTCCTGAGCATGTGGTCATTGTACCGAAGGCGCACATCGGGAGCGCAAACGAGATTACGGAGGAAAACGTGAAATACGTTGACGCCATCTGGAAAGCTATTCCCGAAATTGCCAAGCAGCTGGGAATTGATGAAAACGGCTACAGAGTCGTAAACAACTGCGGCAAAGACGGCGGACAGACTGTTCATCATCTGCACTTTCATCTGATGGGCGGCAGAGAATTCGGATGGCCTGCCGGCTGACGAAAATCCGATATGCTCGGTGTATTATCAAAAAGGGGATAAAATTATGGTAGCAATTATCGACTATGGTGCCGGAAATCTGCATAGCGTGAAAAATGCATTGGATTTTCTCGGTGCAGAAAACTGCATTACGGGAGATCCCGATGCAATCCTAAGCGCCGATCGGGTGATTTTACCCGGCGTGGGCGCTTTCGGGGATGCGATGGCGCAGCTTCAAAGCTCCGGTTTGGATCGCACGATCCGCGCGGTTGCCGAAAGCAGCAAGCCGTTATTGGGGATTTGCCTGGGACTTCAGCTGATGTTTGAGGAAAGCGAGGAATCCCCGGGCGTTCAAGGTCTGGGTATTTTCCGCGGAAAATGCATCAAAATTCCGGATCATGGCTTAAAGATTCCGCATATGGGCTGGAACAGTCTGGAATTGGCAAAGAACAGCCGGATTTTGTCGGAAAGCTACGTTTATTTTGTTCATTCATATTATCTGACTACGGAGGATACGGAAATCATCTCGGCGTATACGGAATACGGCGAGCGGCTTGCCGTAGCGGTGGAGCGCGATAATATTTTTGCAACGCAGTTTCACCCGGAAAAGAGCGGAACGGCAGGTATGGAAATTTTAAAACGGTTTATCAATTTATAAGGGGAGGGAACGAATATGTATGCAAAAAGAATCATTCCCTGCCTGGATGTTAAAGACGGGCGCGTTGTGAAAGGCGTTAATTTTGTGAATTTAATTGATGCCGGCGATCCGGTGGAATGTGCTAAGGCATATGACAAAGCCGGCGCGGACGAGCTGGTTTTTCTGGACATTACGGCATCCTCAGACGCACGCGAAACGGTCACTGACATGGTAGAGCGCGTGGCTCGGAACGTTTTCATCCCCTTTACGGTGGGCGGCGGAATCCGAAAGGTAGAGGATTTCCGAAAAATTCTGAATGCCGGTGCGGACAAGGTTTCGGTCAACAGCGCAGCAATCCGCAGACCGGAATTGATTCGCGAAGCAGCCGAAAAATTCGGGCGGCAATGCGTTGTCTGTGCGATTGACGCCAAACGCCGTGAGGATTGTTCCGGATGGGACGTTTATCTAAACGGCGGCAGAGTGAATACCGGGATTGACGCACTGGAATGGGCAAAGCGCGCCGAAGAATTGGGCGCCGGAGAGATTCTGCTGACAAGCATGGATTGCGATGGCACAAAAGCCGGCTACGATCTGGAGCTGACGCGTGCCGTAAGCGAACATGCCGGGATTCCGGTCATTGCCTCCGGCGGTGCAGGAAAGTTAGAACACTTTTTGGAGGCGTTCACCGAAGGAAAGGCCGACGCGGTCTTAGCGGCAAGCTTATTTCATTTTAAGGAAATTGAAATCCGGGATTTAAAGCGATATTTAAAAGCGAACGGCGAAAGCGTTCGGGAAGTTTAAAAATTAAGCGTTTCTTGCTATTTTCCGCAAGGAGCGCTGTTTTTCTATCAACAGATCAGAGGTGTGCTATATTGAATATATCCGATCAAAACATAGACGGCGGAAAGCCGTTTGACTGGGGCAGAACCTCGGCGGATTATGCCAAATTCCGCGACATTTACCCTCAAGAATTTTATGATAAAATTATTGCGCAGAATTTATGCATTGCCGGTCAAAACATTCTGGACATCGGTACAGGAACCGGCGTACTGACGCGGAATCGGAGCCTCGCTTTCGCCCGAAGAAATTGCTTAATGGGAAAAGGAGCATTTGAAAATGCTTGCCGAAACCACCCCGGTAGAATTTGACGTATTGCACTATGCAGCTATGGCAATATTGGAAATCAAAAAAATGGGTCGATGAAAACATCGACCCGCGTCTTTTTAATCTTCTTTAATATTAATAACCACTCCGACAGACGGTTTCGGGAAAATACTGAGCGTTTTTTCCGGCATCTTTTCGCCGGCTGCCGTAACGTTCCGAATCTGATCCATCTTAACCGGATTCAGCATAAACATAATATCATACTGCCCCTCCCGAACTGCGTCAAACAAGGAAATATAGCTCCGTGCCAAATATACGCGTTCATCATATGTTTCGGGCGTGATATGCAGAATATCCTCCAAAAGCAGCTTATTTAATGCAACAACATCCAGCGAACAATACGCTTGGGAGCGATCCGGAAGCATTTCCTTTTTAATATAATCCTTATCCGTAAGCGTCATCCGATAAAAATAATTTCCGCCGCAGTATACGGCAATTCGCGTTTCGGAACGGGAAGTGGCAATCTGCTTCTTCATCGTTTCCACCATGCTGCCCTCGGTTGCGTCCACAATAATTTTTTCAACCTTGAAATGATCCTGCGCACAGGAAACAAAGAAATCCTGCTTAAAGCCTTTCGGGCACTTTACGCCGCGATGCACCGGAAGAATCACAATACCGTCCGAGCCGGTGTTAATCAGCGAAACCATCGTATAATTATACGGCTCTTTCCCGGTATGATTCGGGTTGTTGGCTTTTTTGTAGTCGCGGTATTTCAGACAAGTTTCATACCGCGTTTGTCCCTCCGATATGTAAAGAGGGAGATTTTTAAACTGTTCAACAATCAAATCAATCGTCGGCTGATACGTAATGACCCAAACACGCTGATGCATATCCTCATAGGAATCAAACGTCATATCCGGCTCTTCCTCAGATAAATCATTCATCAGATTCAATAGCATCTTATCACGTTCGGCATACAAGCAGCTGATCATACTCATATCCGCATTGGTCGCAGTCAGAAAATCATACCGATCCTGCATGGAAACCTCACGAATCTCCTCGCAAGACATAATCGTGCCGTTGCCCAACTCCTCAAGTTCCATCAGCGCGATAAAGCTGCGGTTGCTATACTGAACATCTCCCACTTGAATCGTTTCTTCATACATATAAATCGCCGGCTGCTCGTCACGCTTTAAAATGCCGTCCGCAATCCAGCTTTTCAAATATGCCGCCGCACGCGTGAAACGATTGTTTTCGGGCGTATCATCGTCATAACTCCTGCCCGAAAACAGCCGAACCGAATTATACTTACTCATATCAAACAGCGCCGTTTTTTCCTCCGGCTTGATTTTGTAATACGGCGGAGAAACCACCTCGCCCAAATGGTTGATCTTCTCCGTATTATATCTATATCCTTTGAAGGGTTTTATATTTGCCATTCCTTTCTCTTTCCTTTCTATCCCGGAATCCCATAGATGATTATACATAGCTCTTATTGGCATAATCCCCACTTTTTATAATATTCAAACGTATTTGGCAGTATATACTACCGAATAAATTATATCATATATTTCAGTCAAGTCAAGGCGATTTTGATTAAATTTTATTTTTGAGCCAAAGATTGTTGTTTTTCTTTAAAAATGGCACGTGTAATTTGTGCTTTTTGTCGAATACTAAACATGTCAAAACAATTTTCTAGAAAAAAGAACGACGGTTTTTGCCCGTTCGATTCGGAGATTGTCGTTTTTTGACGGTCTCATCCGTTTTACCCGTCTGCGCAAAACGGATTCCCTTTTGACAAATCAGCAGACAGAAGGGGTGATTTTCATGGATATGCAAAGCACAGGAAAATTTATGAAAGGCATGGCAACCGGACTTGTCGTTGGAGCCGCAGTCACGATGGTGACCGATCCGTTAAGCGAACGTCAGCGCCGGAAGCTGCATAAAAAAACCGAAGGTGTTTTTAAAAGCGTCGGAGGAATTATTGACACTGCTGTCGATATGATGAAATAACGCCGGAACTGTAAAAAAGCGCAGACTGTTCTGCACCCTATTTACACTTCCGGCAGAAAAACAGCCGCGGATTCATCCGCAGCTGTTTTTTTATTCCGGCAATATGCACAAAAATAAAATTTTTTCAGGAAAACCCTTGACAAATTCATAAGAGAATGCTCTATAGCCTGTCATAATATC
>ERZ1034984.3086-NODE-3086-length-12518-cov-4.112252_pt1 | contig 12518 bp, 12 predicted proteins | sample MGYA00520589_ERZ1034984 | MGnify/ENA primary metagenome ERZ1034984 (study PRJEB33766, sample SAMN09781790) | gut metagenome | biome: gut microbiome | host: Homo sapiens | place: Madagascar | study: EMG produced TPA metagenomics assembly of the PRJNA485056 data... | reverse complement strand
AGGCAGAGCCGAGAATCAGCCGAAAATGGAAACGGGAATAAGATAAAAATGTTTCACGTGAAACATTTTTATCTTACAATATTGTGAAAGGGGAGGTTTTGATGAATATTATAGAGAAAAAAGAATTTAGCAGTATGCTGATCACACTGATGTCGGTCAAGCTGCTACTCAGTTATCCCTTGATGTTTATCAAAAACAGCGGAAATGCGGCATGGATTCAAATGATCTTTGTAACACTGCTCGGATTGCTGCTGTTTCATCTGACAACAAAGGTGTATGAAAAAAAGATTAATGTCATTGAGCTTACGAGTATTCACGGAAATCGGGTGCTGAAAATTATAGTTGGTATGATCGTATTTGCGGTATTACTGTTAAATATGATTTCGGTCATGAGAATCTTCCCGGAAAGTGTAAAAATTGTCCTGCTGCAAGATACGGAAACGGATGTTATTATCGGCGTATGTGCATTAACGATCTTTTTGGGAGCCATCTTCGGCATTGAATCCGCGGCACGAATCAATTATATCTTTTTGCCGATTTGCGGAATTTTATTGGTTGTATTTATTTTGCTGCTCATTCCGTACTATAAAATCGGAAATATTTTACCGATATTCGGAAACGGCGGATTCAATTTGTTTGTAAAAGGAATCAATGGTCTGTCGGTTTTTTCGGATATTATTATTCTGAATATTTTACTGGGGTATTCGAAAAATTTACAGGATGCAAAGCAAAGCGGTTATAAGGCAATTTTAATCAGCGGCGGTGTGGGTGTGATAACAACGCTGATTTATGGTTTAATTTATCCGTATCCGGTGTCGCAAAATTTTATTTTGCCGGTTTATCAGATCACGAGAATGATTAATCTAAGCAGCTTTTTCAATCGTTTTGAGGCGATTTTTCAATTCATATGGTCGATTCTGGCGTTTTTATATGGGGTAATTTATCTTTATCTGCTATGTTTTGTCTGGCAGATTACGTTTGGATTAAAATATATCCGTCCGCTGTTTTTGCCGATGGTACTGTTAATTGCGGCGGTTTCGATGCTTCCGCGATCCATTATGGAGGCAAATAATGTGGGGATGATTCTGGAGTATATCAGCTATCCGATTGTATTTTTACTTCCTATTATAATAGGCACTGTGGATAAGAAGAAAAGCAAGGCAAAATAGCGAGTTTATTGAGAGGAGTTTGTGATCATAAATGAGAATCGCAAAGCTTTTGATTGCAGTGTTCATGACCTGCCTTTTATGCTCCTGCGGAGGAAGTGAGCCAAACGATGTGGCGTTTGTGGTGGCACTGGGATTTGATAAGGCAGAAGAAAATTATTATCAGATTACCGTTCAGTTTGCAAAGGTTACTCAGATTTCGGGCGGTGCTTCGGAGGAGGGCGGAAAAGCCGGAAGCGAGATTATTCAAAATATTACGGTAGAAGCGCCGGATTTATACTCCGGAATCAACACAGCCAATCATATCATTTCAAAAAAGTTTTCACTTTCTCATACAAAGCTGATTGTTTTTTCGCGTGAGCTTGCCGAGGAGGGCATCGGGGACTTGGTGGACACCATTGTAAGAAGTAACGAAATCAAACCGGATGTGTTTATGACGGTTGCAAGCGAATCTGCGAAGGGATATCTGACAGAGGTCAAGCCCGTTGTGGAGGTGAATCCGGCGAAATACTATCAGTTGGTCTATGGCGAAAATGAATCCGGAGGAATCCCGAAAACAAATTTGCATAACTTTTATTTTGATAAGGAAATCCAGAGCAAAAGCAGCGTGATTCCTCTGGCAGGCGTGACGCAAACCGATGGCAGTGCTGAGGAAAATGCGGAAAATAAAGCGCACGGAAACGCACCGATTAATGAATCGGGATTTGAATATCGGGTAAAAAATTATACTGCCGGCGAGGTGGCTGTCAATGGCGAAAACAAAAGCGAAGCAATGGGTATGGCGGTGTTTCAGGGCGATAAAATGGTCGGTACGTTGGGTTCGATTGACGGAGAATTGTATAATCTGCTTTCCGGAAATTTGAAAAGAAGCTATATCAGTTTCCGGAATGGTCAGAATGATAAATTAATTGTTGTACGCATCTTTCAAGATAAAAAGCCGAGTTATCGGATTGATATAAAAAAGAAAAAAGTCAAAATCAAGCTTTTCGTGGAATCGGATCTTTATTCAAAGCCATCGGAGAACTTTGATGTGGAGGCACTGGAGGAGGAGATTACAAAGGAAATCAATGCCGCCGGAGAACAGTTTATTAAAAAGGTTCGGGATGAGATGGATTGTGATCCGCTGGGTTTGGAGGAAAAAATGGAATATAATTTTTTGACAAATCATCAGTTGGAACAATATGACTTTAAAAATGATTTCAAAAACTATGATATTGAGGTTAACACGGAATTTAGAATCAGAAGAATAGGAATGAAGCTATAATGATTAAGTATATTCTATCCAATTTAATTATGCTGATTTGCATAATACGAATGGTTTCCTATGGAATTTTCACAATAAAGGAAAAAAATACAATAGGAGGAATTTCTCTGTTTGTGCTGGCAGCTGCGGCAGTGGGACTCCATTATTATATTTTTGTGTAAAGCTAAGTCTTATATTTTCAAAAAAAGTAGAAAATATAAGACTTAGCCTTCTTTTTCCGATACAAACATTAAACTGAAGCTGATAAAAAGCAAAACACAGCAAATCCAAATTGCTTTGTCACCAATCATCTTAGTTACAAAAGTACCGATTCCTGCACCGACCGCAAAAATACCGATCACGCTGAAATAGGTTAATGCTTTTTTTAAAATTTCCTTATCATGCACACGGAAATAAGCGCATAAAGCTTCCATTCCGCTTCTCATATTGCCGATACACATCGTGCTGGCATAAGCATGACCGCGCACCTTATGAAAGGTTTGAACCTGCATTGCGCAGACAAATGAAACAAGTGCATTTGCCAGAGGATCAATCCTATGCGGCAGAAATCCGACCGAAAACAGCAATACCATTTCACAAATCAAAATAATTTGCCGCCAATGTATTTTTTCACACGGCTTAAAGCGCAAATGAATCATTTCTGCAGCTGCTGTGCCAACCAAAAAGGAGAGGACAGGGATCAAGTATTTCAAAACCGTAGCCCAGTCACCGATAAAACATGCGGAACTCATCAAAACGATATTTCCCGTCTGCGCATTCGCGAAAACCTCTCCCCGGCAGCAGTAGGTGTAGGCGTCCTGAAATCCTCCGGACAGAATAATAAACAGAGCTGTTCGAAGGGTATCGGACATTTGTCCGTTTAGTTTTTTATGTTTCATAATCCATCATTCCTGTGAAAAAGTAAATAAAAATGCGATGTATGACAGCATAAACCCCAGTGCGCCCGGTATCAGCAGCGCATAGCTTTCACCGGCGATTGCCCGTGAGATGCAGTATATTAAAAATCCTACTCCCATAGTCAATGCAGTGAAACGTTCTGTTGTGTTCCGGGAATTAATTTTATGTACAATGTTCAGAATGAATAGCAGCATTGCAATATCCAGTAAAATTCCGATGATCATCTCAAGCGTAATGTTCATTTAAATACCCTCTTTCTTTTGTCTGTGCTTGACTTTTCGATCAAAATATATTATAATACTTCTTAATATATATGTAAAATGTATAATATATATAGGATAGATATCAGAATGATATATTGGGGGATACTAAAATGAATATTAACTGTGATTATTATAAGGTTTTTTATTATGTTGCAAAATACGGAAGTGTTTCACAGGCGGCGAAGAAATTGATTAACAATCAGCCGAATTTAACCAGGACGATAAAAAATTTAGAGAGTCAGTTGGGTTGTCCTTTGTTTTTGCGTACCAATAAAGGAATGAAACTGACGGAGGGTGGGAAAAAGCTATATGCGCATATTCGGATTGCGTTTGAACATATTGAAGCGGCAGAGGCGGAAATTACAGAAAGCACGAATCTTGAAAGCGGTGCGATTTTTATTGCGGCAAGTGAAGTGGCGCTTCGTTGTTTTTTGCTGCCAATCTTAAAAAAGTATCGTGAGCTTTATCCGGGAATCCATCTCCGTATCAGCAATCATTCTACACCACAGGCGATTGCTGCGTTAAAAGAGGGCGTTGCGGATTTTGCGGTTGTGACAACGCCGACGATCGAGGCGGCTTCTCTGACGGAAACGAAGGTAAAGCAAATTGAAGAGGTTGCAATATGCTCGCCGAGGTTTGTTCCGCTGATTGGGAAAAAGGTATCGCTTTCCGAGCTTTGTCAGTATCCTCTGATTTCATTGGGAAGTGACACAAAATCATTTGAATTTTATTCAGAATTTTTTGAAAGTCATCAAGAGAAGTATCATCCCGATATTGAGGCTTTCACGGCAGATCAGATTTTGCCGATTGTAGAGGCAGATTTGGGGATAGGGTTTGTGCCGAGGGAGTTTATCCATCCATCGGATAAGGTGGAAATCATAGATTTGGAAGAGAAAATTCCTGCGCGCAGTATTTGTCTGATTAAGAGGACGGAGCAGCCGCTCAGTCTTGCGGCAAAAGAGCTGGAGCGGATGATATTGGCATAGACTACAGGGTTAGGCCCCTCTGTTTTTCAGCATCCGTTTCATCTCTTTTGCTTCGGATTTTGAGAGAGGACGCATATCCAACAAAGTAAGGAAAAAGCGCACGATAGAGCCGTCAAAGTAATTTTCGAGAATCATACGGATTTCAGAATTGGCGGCTTTTCTTTTCGATATGGCGGCGTTGCAGAGATAACCGGGATCCATTCGCGTTACAAGCTTTTTTTCGACGCAGCGCTTAATTACAGTATAGGTGGTATTTTTATTCCAGCCGATTTCGGTATTCAGACACTTGGCAATGTCTGCGGCTTTCATTTGCCCGTTATCCCAGAGAACATTTAAAACTTTTAATTCAGAATCGTAAATTTTCACTTGCTTTCTCCTTTTTGCTCAGTCGTTGAAATCATATTTTACAAGGGTCACAGCTTCAAGCTTTCGGAATATTTTTATTATAGATAATCGCTAAGCCTTTTAAAAGAAGCTCATCATCCAAAATAATCTGTTTTTTGCAGTAAGGAATAATCGTTCCGGCAAGACCGCCTGTGGCGATTACTGTCAGCTTTTGCCCCATTTCTTCCTCAATTCGGTCAATCATTCCGTCAATACTGGACGCTGCGGAAAAAATGATGCCGCTCTTCATGGAATCGACTGTGTTGGTTCCGATTACCGATTGCGGCGCCTCCAAACTGATTTTCGGGAGCTGCGAGGTTCCGCCGACTAAAGAGTTTAGGGAAACTTCAATTCCCGGAATAATGACCGTACCGAGATAGTTTTTGCTTTTATCGACTACTGAAATAGTCGTAGCAGTACCCATATCAAAAATTGCTGCCGGGAGAGGATATTCATTAATGCAGGCTACGGCATCCACGACAAGATCAGAGCCGAGCTGCGCCGGATTATCCGTTAAAATGGAAAGACCTGTTTTTATTCCGGGGCCAACGGTAAGAATTTTTTTATCCGAAAGCTTGCTCATGGCATGCTTGATCACATTTGTCAAAGATGGAACAACCGAAGAAATAATACCTCCGTCAATTTCTTCGGGCGTGACGGAATAGATTTCAAGAACATTCTTAAATAAAATTGCATATTCCAATTCGGTGGCTTTATGATTTGTAGAAAGCCGTTCCGTAAATTTAATGGTATTTTCCTGAAAAGAACCGATTACAATATTTGTATTTCCAATGTCAATTGCTAAAATCATAATTTTTTCTCCTATTAGAGTTTGATAAAACATTCAAAATGAATATTATTACACAAGCTTTCCCGAATTGCCTATGTGTTTTCTTCTATGGAGGCGAGTTCCGCGCAACGTAGCGGATGTCTGAGCCGGAATAGAAGAAAATACATAGGCAATTCCAAGCATTTTTATAAATTACATAAGCATAGTGTTTCTCAATGGCAGGTTCCGCACAATGTAACCAGTGTTCGAGCCGGAATAGAAGAAAATACATAGGCAATTCCAAGCCCTTTTATAAATTACATAAGCATAGTGTTTCTCACAGGCAGGTTCCACACAACGTAACCAATGTTCGAGCCGAAATAGAAGGAAACACATAAGTAATTCTGAGCATTTTTATAAATTATATCAGTGTTAGATGATTCCTATTATCTTTTTATGAATTACAGATATAAACCAGACTATCAATATAGTCTACTCCATGTCGGAAAGCAGACCATGTTTTTCATAACGGGTAATTCTGCTAATCTTGTTTTCATCATCCAGAAACAGAACCACAGGCGGATTTTCGGCTGCTTCTTCGGGAGTCATATCGGCATACGCCATAATAATAATCTTATCTCCCTTTTGTACACAGCGCGCAGCTGCACCGTTTAAGCAAATAATTCCGCTTCCGCGTGCACCGCTGATGGTATACGTTTCAAAACGGCTGCCGTTATTGACATCAACAATCTGTACTTTTTGATATTCAAGAATCCCTGCTTTTTCGAGCAGTTCGGCATCTACTGTTATACTACCGATATAGTCTAACTCCGATTGCATTACGGTTGCGCGATGAATTTTGGATTTTAAGACTGAGATTGTCATACGTCATACCTCCGTAAAGGAAAAATTATCAATGAGTCTTGTCTTTCCGATATAAACCGCCATTGCGCACAGAATCGGTTTTTCAATTTTTTCAACCGGCTGAATCGTCATAGAATCTACGATTTTAACATAATCAATTTTTGCGAGTGGTTCGGTTTCAATGTTGGCTTTCATTGCGTCCAGAATGGTTTTCACATCGCGTTCCCCATTCTCAACCAGATGTTTGCCAAGCTGAATCGTTTTGGAAAGAATCAGTGCTGCCCGGCGTTCCTGCTCATTCAAGTAGGTGTTTCGCGAGGATTTCGCAAGTCCGTCCGGCTCTCTGACGATCGGGCAGCCGATAATAGTGACGTTCATATTTAAGTCGTGAACCATGTGCTTGATAATGGCAAGCTGCTGCGCATCTTTTTCACCGAAATAGGCGCGATCCGGCTGCACGATATGCAATAGCTTTGAAACAACGGTACATACGCCGCGGAAATGAATCGGCCGCGAAATACCGCATAAGTCCTCGGTTAAAACGCTCATATCAACATAGGTTGAAAAACCGTCGTCATACATTTCAGAAGGCTCCGGATTAAAGATCAAATCCGCACCGTGTTCCTCGCAAAGTGCGCTGTCATGCTGAATATCGCGCGGATAGCTTGCGAAGTCCTCATTCGGTGCAAACTGCGTGGGATTGACAAAAACCGATACAACAGTTTTATCATTGCCCTTTACAGATGCGTCAATCAGACTGGCATGCCCTTCGTGGAGATAACCCATTGTCGGGACTAATCCAATAGTCTGACCCTCCTTGCGCCATTCTTTTACTATATCTCTTACTTCTTGAATTGTTTTTACTAATTTCATTCTAATACCCATTAAATCCTTTCACAAACCCTGTTCTGTCTTAATACAATTTTTCGATCACATCATCCGAAATCTTAAAGCTGTGTGAATCATCCGGAAAGACCCCGTCTTTGACTTCTTTTATATAGGAAGAAAAAGCGTCTTTCATTAATGCTCCTGCTTCAGCAAACTTTTTTACAAACTTTGGCGTAAAGTCGGAAAACATTCCGAGCATGTCCTGATAAACCAATACCTGACCGTCACAGCCGTTCCCGGCGCCGATACCGATTGTGGGGATAGAAATTTCCTGAGTAATTATTTCGGCAAGCTTTTTCGGAACACATTCAAGTACCACCATAAACGCGCCTGCCGCCTCTATTTTCTTCGCGTCTTCAATTAATTCCCGTGCACGCGCTTCATCCTTGCCTTGTACCTTGAAGCCGCCGAATGCATTGACTGATTGCGGCGTTAAGCCCAAATGGGCGACAACGGGAATCGACGCTTTTACAATGGCTGCAATCTGATCGCAAACTGCTGCGCCGCCTTCGAGCTTTACTGCGTAGGCACCGCCCTCTTGAATCAAGCGTCCTGCATTTTTCACTGCATCGTAAACCGAGGTTTGATAGGACATAAAGGGCATATCGGCAATTACCATTGCATTTTTTGCTCCTCTTGTCACAGCCTTAGTATGATGAAGCATGTCCTCCATCGTAACGGGCAGTGTGGAATCATAGCCGAGCATGACCATACCCAGCGAATCGCCTACAAGAATACAATTTATTCCCGACTCGTCCATAAGCTTTGCCGTGGAGTAATCATATGCCGTAAGCATTGTGATTTTGTCTCCGTTTTGCTTTTGCGCTAAAACGGTTGATGTTGTGTTTTTCATTTCTACAACATTTCCTTTCTTTGCTGTTATCATTCTCTTGACAGAGATACAATACATGTTGTATTATACCATGTTTTCCTGCATATTTCAAGAGATAGATTGATGAACCGAAACTTTTTTGACGTATCTGACTTTTGCTGCCGCAAATTGAAAAACAGAGGGTTAATATTACACAAATATTACAGAGGAAATTCACAAAAAGTATTGAAATAATACAAAATTCATGATATAATTGGCATATAAGCCAAAAACAATTCGGCTGAGATGTTTTTACAGTTTTAAAACCGGCAAAATCACAAAAATTATGTTCGGAAACAGAAAAAATGAAGAGGGGATGTGGTTGATACGGCGCGGAGAAGAGATAGTGAAGAAGCCAGAAAAAGAATTTTGTCTGCCTGTGTACGATTATTTATTGAAAAGGGGTATATCAGTACGACGATGGCAGAAATCATCCGAGAGGCGCAGGTTTCCAACAGCACATTTCAAAATCTGTTTCATTCCAAAGACGGCGTTTTGATGGATTTGGCGGAATTTATGTTCAGCAATCAGTTTAACGTTGCAAAACAGCATGCAACGCAGCAGCTGCCGCCGGTATATTTGTATGCGGTGGAAACTTCCATTCAGATGACGTTAAGCGAATTAAACGAGAATCTTCGTGAAATTTATGTGGAAGCTTATACAAGTCCCAAAATCGCGGAATATATTATTCAAAAAACATCATCGGAGCTTTATCAAATTTTCGGAAGCTATTTGCCGGAATGCAGCGAGAGCGATTTTTATGAATTGGATATCGGAACTGCCGGAATTATGCGGAATTACATGGCGAAAAAGTGTGATAAATATTTTACATTAGATAAGAAGCTGGAACGGTTTTTGAGAATGACGATGGGGGTTTATGCCGTTCCCGAGGAGGAGCAGCAGCAAGTGTTGGCGTATATCATGAAGATTGATATCCGCCAAACGGCGAATCATGTCATGCAGCAGTTGTTTCAGGCTCTGGCGATGCAATTTCATTTTGAATTAGGGGACAAAGAGTTGTCTGAATAACAGTGAAGCCGGATGGCATATGTATAAAAAATGAATTTTGTCTGTAGGTTTGGAATATTTTTTTAAGGGGTTCTTGCAGCAACCGAACGATACCCCCCGGACAGCAGGAACCTCCTTAAAAAAATATTCCAAATCTACAGACGATAAAAGGGAAAATTTAATCATACCACCGCCGATATCGGCAGAATTGGAGGATTATTATGAAAAAAAAGAGGTTTTGGAGCTTTGCTCTTGTATTATGCATGATCATGAGCTTGATTCCGGGAATGACAGCGTCAGCCGACATTCAGGAATGGGAGTATGAGCTGATTATCCAGATCAGTGATGCAAAGGATTCAAAAAGTAAAGACGGGAACATAAAAGCGCGTCTTTATTTTAATATCAAAAATGATGAAGAGGTTTTTACGGTTGAGAATACAAAAACGTCCGGAGTGGAGTGCAGAACGAAGCATGTTTCATCCAGAGCGCCGTGGACGATGGATTATGTACAGATTGAAAATTATACGACGGATGCGTTTAAGCTTTTGCGTATGGATCTTCGCGTGGCGAAAAAAGGCTCCTCAGATTATCATTGGATGCTTAAGGACTATTATCCCAGCGGCAAGGGTGAAAAGGACGGACAATGGATTGAGAATGAGGATGACAGAGATCCGACCTTATGTAAATTGATATGGCCGTGGCCCGAACGAAAGATTTCATCACCCGGAAATTTCAATGATCTGCCGGAAAAGCTATACATAGATTCCGAGAGTGAAAGCGGCGATTTTACCTATGAATATGATGGCAAGGTGACAGATCAGTATAGTGATATTCTGGGAGATAATTATGATTGTATGAATATGAGCGCCGCACCGAGTTTTGATTTTTCCGTTTCCGGCAACAAGGAGCGGGGGACTGTGACAAAGAGTGAACTGACGACAAGCGGCGGTTTCACGCTTATCGAAAAAGACGGATATACACGAGGTTTTAAAATTGACAAAGCCACGTTGGCAAAGTATATGAATCAATATAATGTGAATCAGATTACTGTCGATAGCACATTGACATTTCCGGATGGCAGCGTCAACCGTACTTCCCGGAAACATTCCCGAACGCTTACGATTGTGCGAAAATCGTTTGCGGTTGACAAAGTTAGTATGAGCGATAACTACCATCACTCCTCACAGGATAATAACTACTATAATAGTACGATCAAGGATGACGCCGGACAACAGCGGATTTCAATTACCGCGTCTATCCGGACGGATGGGAATAATAATCATCTCAGTCAATCCAATTTAGATAATGCGGTTATGACATTCAAGAAAGCTTATCTGATTTTGGGTAACACCGGGCAGCAAATTGCGGCTGCTGAAAAGCAGGTGAATATTTCGAACAATTCCTTTACGCTGACTTTCCCTTATAGTAATGGGATGGATTCCGCAGACGGTGGGTTGAGATTGATTCTGGAGCAGGCGAAAATTAAGCCGGAAAGCATGGATAATCAAGAATTTAAGCTGTGGGATGAAGCGGAGCATAAGGTTCAATTCAGCTACTATGCGTCTGCTTATAAGGTGGACGCGGTCAATCCGACGGTGGCGCTTTCTCCGTTAAACAGCGATCAATGGAATCAGTGGCATAAGACGATTTCATTCAATTCAGTGCCATCGGAAACTGTCAGCACAACGCTCGGAGTTTCAAAATACAACGGTCATTACACAATGGCGCTATATAATGAAAACAATCAGCCGGTCAATATCTATGATTACCACGGTGGCGGAGAGGTAGCAACACAGCAGAGAGTTCCGGCGACAAAAGGCAGCATGCAAGAGGTCACGCTTGCCTTAAAGGACGCGATTGAGGGGTCATTTGAATTACGGCTTTCCGGACAGGACGCGGCAGGCAACAACCTTTCCGACCGTGTGAGAGGAATCTTACTGGATAATAAAGCGCCGGAGCTGACGGTAAATGAAGACTGCGGAGAAAGAGCAACCGATGGCAGCAAGGGCAATACGTATACGGTTTCGATTACCGATCGGTCGGGAACCGGAAAAATGTATTACTGCTTTACTAAGGATCTTGCCAATATGCCGGAATGTAACGAACAGACAGCACAGCAGCAGCCGAGCGGCACGATCAGCAGCCTGGAGGATCAGTGGGCATTTATTGATCAGAGCGATGCCGAAAAGGGTGCGGCTGCCTATCTTGCAGCAAAGAAAGGCGAGAATTTTGAGGGGTATCTTGTTTATTTCGGAACGGATGGGTTTGGAAATAAAACGGAAACCACCTACAGGAAAATTGAAATTACCAATGAAGATACGGAATGTAGTATTGAAACAACCAACGATACCGCAAGACCGCATACAGATTATCAAATTACTATCACCACCAATGCGCAGAATACCGTATCTTATCGTTGGAGAGATGCAAAGGGTGAACTGTCTGAGGAATACAAGCCCTATCATCCGGGGGATGACATCGGAAAGGGTACGCAAATGGCGGCGGATGGAAGTATGGTGACACTGGACGGTACATATACGTTAGAGTGTAAGGTTGTTCCGCCATCAGGAACTGGAAAGACTTATGAAAGAGATTTTGTATTCGACCATTCGGGGCCGAAGCTGAATGTGACGGTATTAGCGCCCGATACCTATCGGGAAACCCAGGAGCTTTCTGTTGTCGGAACCGATGCTTCGGGTGTCAAAGAGGGCTTTGCGCAGCTGGTAAACTCCGACGGTTCGGCGATTGCCGGACAGGATGAATTTGCGCTGGAAATCAATCAAGGCGGAATCTCAAAGAATCTTTCTTTTGCAGAGCTGCCGAGCGGCGCATATGCATTATCGGTAAGAGCCGTGGACGAAAACGGCAATGCAAGCAGTGTAACATCGAACAGCTTCTATATCCGAAATGCAGCGCCGAAGTGTGAGACTGAGCTGATCAGCGCATTAAAGTATCATAATCGGCCGCTGATTTCCTCCGATCAATACCAGATTCAGCTGAATGTGACCGAGGACTTCATAAACGCGGCGAATGCCAAGAATCAGACGCTTTATTACAGAGTGAGCGAGGATGAAAGCTCCTTTGGCGATTGGATTGCGGCAGGTGAGATGACGGTTTCGGGGCAGCAGCTGACAAAGACCGTCACGATTGATTCGCCG
>ERZ1034984.3082-NODE-3082-length-12524-cov-9.258321_pt1 | contig 12524 bp, 6 predicted proteins | sample MGYA00520589_ERZ1034984 | MGnify/ENA primary metagenome ERZ1034984 (study PRJEB33766, sample SAMN09781790) | gut metagenome | biome: gut microbiome | host: Homo sapiens | place: Madagascar | study: EMG produced TPA metagenomics assembly of the PRJNA485056 data... | reverse complement strand
TTTTAAAAATATAAATAAAAGCTATTGACAAATAGTTTGAATCGTCATATAATGTAATCACAGTAAAACATACTAAAAAGATAGGAATACAGGAGAATAGAAAAGATGCTTTATATCGACTTTCGATGTTGCCGCGTATAATCCCTAATCATAATCTGAATTAAATAAAAATATATTATTAGAGGAGATAGATATTATGTCAAAAATTGCTACTAAACTTACAGACCTTATTGGAAATACACCTTTACTCGAAATCACAAACTATGAAGCTAATAATAATCTTGATGCTAAGATTATTGCAAAGCTTGAGTATTTTAACCCTCTCGGAAGCGTTAAGGACAGAGTTGCTTATGCTATGATTGAAAAAGGCATTGCTAATGGCAAGATTAACAAGGATACTGTTATTATTGAGCCTACAAGTGGTAATACAGGCATTGGACTTGCGTTTGTTGCTGCTTCAAAGGGTTTAAGACTTATTCTTACAATGCCTGAAACAATGAGTATTGAGCGTAGAAAGATTGTTTCAGCACTTGGTGCTGAGGTTGTATTGACCCCTGGTGCAGAGGGTATGAAGGGTGCTATTGCAAAGGCTAATGCACTTGTTGAGGAATATGGAAACGCTATAATTCCACAGCAGTTTGAAAATGAGGCTAATCCAGAAATTCACAAAAAGACTACTGCTGAAGAAATCTGGAGAGATACTGATGGCAAGGTTGATATTTTTGTTGCAGGTGTTGGCACAGGCGGTACTATAACAGGTAATGGCGAGGCTCTCAAGGCTAAGAATCCTAATGTTAAGATTGTTGCTGTTGAACCTGAATCATCACCAGTTCTTTCGGGCGGAAAGGCAGGTCCACATAAGATTCAGGGTATTGGAGCAGGCTTTGTTCCTGGCGTAATGAATCTTGATATAGTTGATGAGATTATAAAGGTTTCTAATGACGATGCTTTTGAGGGTGCAAGAGCAGTAGCAAAGAGTGATGGACTTCTCGTGGGTATTTCATCAGGTGCTGCAATTCACGCTGCAACAGTTCTTGCAAAGCGTCCTGAGAATAAAGGCAAGAATATTGTAGTTCTTCTTCCGGATACAGGCGAGAGATACCTCTCGACAACACTTTTCTAAGTTAAATAAATTAAGTATAAATAAAGGATACAGCTCAGATTATGAGTTGTGTCCTTTTTATGTGGATTAGATTTACTTACATAAGATAGGGAAAAGTTTTGCTCAAGCTTTTTTAAAAGCAGAGTCTTTGGTCGCTCTCCGTAAAGAGCTAAATCCCTTAACTATTATCTTAAAACAAAATAAACAGATTTATCCGCTACTTGTGTTTTTCGACAATATAAAGTATAATGATAATATAATCGGCTAATTATATAAAAAATCCACAGCCACATTATACTATAAAACGACCTACATATGTCTAAGCGTGCATATGAACTAAAAACGGAGGTAATTGTTATGAAGCGTTTTACGGCTATTTTAGCTGCACTTTTGGCGGCCTCGTGCGTATTTTCTTCTGCCGTAATGGCTATTCCTGGTGAAACCGACCCGCAAACAGGTTACAACCAATATGTACAAGATAATATTAGATATGATGCATTAGGATATGCGTATATTGATGATGAAGACGGCACAAGAATATATTATGACCTTAACTCCTATGGATATTTTGTTCCTATAAATAATCCATATGAAGAACCAAGCCAAGAGCCAAGCTCTGAACCAAGTGTTGAAGAGCCAAGCCAAGAGCCAAGCTCTGAACCAAGCGTTGAAGAACCGAGTCAAGAGCCAAGTCCTGAACCAAGTGTTGAGGAACCAAGCCAAGAGCCAAGCTCTGAACCAAGTGTTGAAGAATCGAGTCAAGAGCCAAGCTCTGAACCAAGTGTTGTAGAATCAAGCCAAGAGCCAAGCAAACAAGAAAGCTCAAAAGAAACCTCTAAAAGAAGTGACAAAAGCGAAATCCCCCTTATCAATTATAAGCTTGACGCACTTAAAATGAATATTGCTCTCCCAAATGATGTTTATGCAATCTTGAGAAGTGGTGAGCAAAACGAAAAAGCCCTTGAGCTTTTTAAGATGACCGCAGAAGAAGCTGTTGCATCTCTTAAAAAATCTAATATGTATCTCAAGGCTTCTCCAGAGGATTTTGCCTATGATATAACCGTAACTATGACACAAGATGAGGACAGTAAAACAATAAATAACTTCACAGAACTTTCTGACAAGGATTTAATTGAAATTACAAACTCTCTTACAAAACAAAAAGAATACACCTCTTGCACACAGAAAAAATATGGTGATGTTCTATATCTTAGCTTAAATTATCATTCAACAGAAGATGGCGATGATATTGCTGGTATTCAAAATTATACTGTTGTAAATGGTCAGAAAATTACCATTACACTTCAAACTCGTGCGAAAGACCTCAGCGACCAACAAAAAGAAATTCTTGAAGCTGTTATGAAAAGCGTTTCCTTTAAAGACATTAAGCCACCTGTTAAAGCAGATACAAATGATGACGAAATCAAAAATATGATGATTCTCATTTATACTACTGCTGGTGTATGTATTCTTCTTTTCATAGTTTTGATTTCAGTTCTTATAAGTCGCTCTTGCAAGAAAAAGAAGCTTTTAGCCGAAATTGAAAATAATAATATTTCGGAGCAAAAACCTGAAAAGAAAAATTCTGAAACAAAAAATAAGGCCGAAGACAAGTCAAAGAAAAAAGATGATAAAAAAGCTGAAAAGTCAGACAAAAAACAGAAGCCTAAAAAGCAAGATAAAAAAAAGGATTCTAAGAAACCTGACAAACCTAAGCTCGAATCAAAAAAAGAAGCAACACCTGTTGAGCCTAAGTACGAAAAAAATTCCGAGTCAAAAACAGATGATAAAAAGACTGAAACAAAAATAGAAGAAAAAGCTGTTTCAGAAGAAAGTGCTTATAAGTTTGATGATTTTGCACTATTTGATGCACAACCAACGATAGAGAAAATTGAGATTTATAATTCAAATGATGAGCAAACTAAAGTAAATCCAAATCTTCCAAAAGCACCTAAATATAATCCTCCTGGAACAGTGGATTATATAACAACTGGTGTTTCTAAAACTCCTGAGCAAGCTGGTATTCAGCTTACAACTGAAACCTTTACCGTTCCAAAGACTAAGAATGATATTAAACCAATCGAGGAAGAAACCTCTGAAAAAATTGAGTCTGCTCCAGTAGTTGAGGATAAGAAAGCTGAAACTATAGAGTCTGCTCCAGTAGTTGAAGACAAAAAGCCTGAAACTCTTGAGCCTGTTACTGAACAAAATGCTCACGAAAATAAGGATAAGTCTTTAAAAAGCTTCCTCGGAAGAATTAAAAAGGCTGTTGTTCCTGAAATTGATGAAGATGCTTTTGAGCATGAAAATACAATAAATGCAAGCACTAAGCCTATCGACAATACTCCAAAGCCAGTAATTGCACCTGCAAAGCTTGTTGAAAAGCCACAGCCTATTGTTGCGCCTGTAGAACCCGTTGAAAAGCCACAGCCTACTGCTAATCCTGCAGAGCCTGTTAAAAAAGCTCCATCTGCTCCAATAAAGGAAACTACAACAGAAAGTGATATATCTTCAAGATACGAAAAACTTTTTGGCAAAAACGATTCATCTTCTGAAAACAGCGAAAGCCTTGATAAAACAGAATCCCGTTTTGAAAAGCTCTTTGGTGTTAAAAATTCAACAGAAAATAACGAGAGCACCGACAATAAACAAACCAATGCTAATAACGAGTCAAAAGATGATAGCATTGTTTTTGAAAAGCCTATTCAAAATGATGAAGAAAATGTACACAACAGAACCCCTCAAAGCACAATTCCTGCTCTAAAAACAGAATCTCGCTTTGAAAAACTTTTCGGAAAAAACGACCCTGAAAGCCTTTCACAGTCACAGACTAAGGCACAGCAGACAACAGATGAAATCAATAATTCCGAGAAGAAATAAACTTATATCAGCTTGGCTGATAAAATTTCAAGAAAGGTTTGATTTCCAATGGATAAACTGCTCATTAAAAAGGTGCATATCATCGACCCTTCACAATCCCTTAACTGCATAAGCGATATTATGATTGAGGACGGCGTTATATCAAAGCTTGGTAAAAATCTTACTGTCGATTGTAAAACCATTGATGGTTCAGGTCTTTATGCCGCTCCAGGTCTTGTAGATATGCATGTACATCTTCGTGACCCAGGCTTTACTGATAAAGAGGATATTATGACTGGGTGTAAAAGTGCAGCGGCTGGTGGTGTAACAAGCTTACTTGCCATGCCAAACACAAAGCCTGCAGTTGATACTCCAGAAACTGTAAAGTATATTCTTGATAAAGCAAAAAATGCAGACGCAAGAGTTTATGTTGTCGGAGCGATTACTAAGGGCTTAAAAAGTGAGGAAATGACTGATATTCCTGCACTTAAAGAGGCGGGAATTATTGCTCTCTCTGATGATGGCAGACCTGTTGTAAATACAAAATTTATGGCAGAGGCTATGCAACTTGCTGATGAGCTTGGTCTTACAGTTACTGCACACTGCGAAGATTTATTTCTTGCAGACGGCGGAAAAATTAACGAAGGCAAGGTTTCTAAACTGCTTGGTATAAAAGGCATACCTGCCGCTGCTGAGGATACTGGTACAGCAAGAGAAATTGCAATAGCTGCTGCATATGGAACTGCTATTCATATATGCCATGTCAGCACGGCTACTTCTGTTGCACTTGTTCGTGATGCAAAGGCTCGTGGTGTTCGTGTTACCGCAGAAACCTGCCCACACTACTTCACCTTTACAGAAAATGAACTTCTCAAGCGTGATGCAGATTTCAGAATGAACCCTCCTCTTAGAACAGAAACAGATAGGCAAGCTATCATAGACGGACTTCTTGATGGCACTCTCGATGCAATCTCAACAGACCATGCACCACATACTCCAGAAGAAAAAGCTGATTTTGAGAAGTCACCTAACGGAAGTATTGGTATGGAAACTTCTTTCTCGGCTTCATATACCGCTCTTGTAAGCACTGGTATTATGTCGCTCGAAAAGCTTATAAAGCTTATGTCAACAACCCCTGCAGAAATTCTTGGAATAAATGCTGGCTCACTAACAGTTGGTTCACCTGCTGATATTATGCTCTTTGACTCTGATGAAGAATGGGTAGTTGATGAAAATAAACTGCACGGAAAATCAAAAAACACACCATTTAAGGGTAAAACTCTTAAATCTCGTGTTAAATATACAATTTGTGGTGGCAGAATAGTATACACTGCAGAATAAAATTAAACGGAGGCTGATTACAATGTCATTTGACAGACTTATCGCTAAAATTATTGAAACTAAAAATCCAACAGTAGCAGGACTTGACCCAAAGCTTGATTATATTCCTGTATACATTAAAGAGGAATCCTACGCAAAATATGGCAAGAATCTTGAGGGTGCAGCAGATGCTCTCCTCACATTCAACAAGGCTCTTATTGATGCTCTTTGCGATATAGTTCCTGCTATAAAGCCACAGGCAGCTTACTATGAAATGTATGGTTTCTATGGCGTTAAAGCTCTATATGAAACTATCTCATATGCTAAAGAAAAAGGTATGTTCGTAATTACAGACGGCAAGAGAAACGACATAGGCACAACTATGGAGGCTTATGCAACTGCTCACCTTGGCAAAACAGATGTTGAGGGTGTTAAGTTTGAGGCTTTTGGTGCAGACGCACTTACTGTTAATGGTTATCTCGGAACAGACGGCATTAAGCCATTGCTCAAGATTTGTGAAGATTCTGACAAGGGAATTTTCGTACTTGTCAAAACATCTAATCCATCATCAGGCGAACTTCAAGACAGAGAGCTTGCAGACGGCAGGTCTGTATATGCAACTATGGGCGAAATGTGCGAAAACTGGGGTTCAGAGCTTGTCGGCAAATATGGTTATTCAGCAGTAGGTTCTGTTGTTGGTGCAACATATCCTGCACAGCTCGGCGAATTGAGAAAGTCTATGCCTCACACATTCTTCCTTGTACCTGGCTATGGTGCTCAGGGTGGCGGTGCAAAAGATGTTGCTCCTGCATTTGATTCAAATGGTATTGGTGCTATTATCAATTCTTCTCGTGGAATTATGTGTGCATACAAAAAAGAAGGCTGTGACGAAAAGGATTTTGCAGCCGCCGCAAGACGAGAAGCTATCCGTATGAGAGATGACATCAATTCTGCCATTTCTGGCTGATAATCTAAGACAGGTTCTAAAGTTAAAAGTTTTGCTCAAGCTTTTTCAAAAGCTTGCGGTTTCCAAAGGCAGAGCCTTTGGTGGGTTTTAAGGGCAACGCCCTTAACATCTCTTTGCTTCTAAAGAGGCAGACTATGGACAAGTCTGTAAAAAACGGAAAATAGAAAAAGATACCCTCTATGGTGGAATAAAGGAAACTACCATAGGGGAATTTTTTATGTCAAGAAGTTACAGATATATAAGCGATTAGAAATAGAAAACAGGTTAATATGGGATTTTCTCTTGCTCACAAAAAGGAAGTGGAGTTATCTATTGAATATCAAGTAGCAAATATTGTGCTTTAGCTGAAAATTTCTTTTTCATACTCAAAACCGAGTGTATCCACAGAATACATCAACTTCTACAACAATTACCGTATTCAAACAAAAACAAAACTGACTTCGCTTGAAAAACGAAATCAGTTTGTTTCTTAAAATTTAATTTTCTATCTTAAGTACACTTTTTGTACTGTCTGCACAATTTGGGGCAGGTTAGGTCACTAAGTTCACCTCTTTTATTTTTCTTATCAGTAACATTAGTTGAATAGAAAACCCTTGATAGAGTTACCTACGAAAAACATTCCACTGGAATATTTTTCTACCCTCCTGCCCTTAACTCGGGGAAAGTTATATCAAATTACTTAGAGGATTTTTTTCTTTTTCTATACATTGCTATTGCAATAATAGAGGTACTTGAGATTAAACCAAGTGTAAACCATATAATCATATTGTCTGCACCAGTTTGAGGAACTTTTCCATTTTGATTGGAAGAATTATTAGGAATGCTCGGGGTAGATGGGTTATCAGGTGTAGCTGGTTCGCCAGGATTGCTTGGTTTATCAGGTGTAGCTGGTTCGCCAGGATTGCTTGGGTTATCTGGTGTAGCTGGTTCGCCAGGTTTGTTTGGCTTTTCAGGATTAGATGGGTTATCTGGGTCAGTGTTTTCTGTTGGCGTCATTACGAGAACATTGCTAAACCATACGAAGAAGCCATCATAATCGTCAGTGCTTATATCATTTTCAGGGTTACTAAAATTGATAGTCTGACCGTTTAATATTAACTTAAACTTATTAGCATCTTTGCTGAAACGATAACCTTCTTTATATGCATTTTTCGTCAGCTTCAGATAAACGCCGTAGGTATATTCTGTGTTAGCAGCAAAGGCTGTAATAGGCATACCCCAGCTTCCTTCAAAATCGCCATATCTTTGATTCCAGTATTCAGATGATGTCCAGCCGGTGTTGTCTGAGCCATCCCATCTTTCATGGTCGATATAATACATATCATTATCAATTTTTCCTGTAAATACAGGAGCATCGCCAACCTTAAAGCTGAGGGTTGCATTATTAATTTCTACTGTGTTAATTTCTTTATCAGCACTTGGAGCTTTAAACTCTTCTGTTTTGATATTCTTTATGGTAAGAGTTTTGCCGTCCTCTGAAACAACAGAAGTTGTACCAGTCATATCTGTGCCGTCCACATTTACTTTATATTCAGCATTTTTGTCGAATATATATCCACTTTTCGCCTTAAGCTCTATGCCATAGGTATAGCTATGGTCGACTTCAAAAGTACCATATTCGTTTTTTCCTTCACTACCGTATGGGTCACTGTAATAATTTACCTTACCATCATCACGAACCCAGAATTCATCTGTAAGCTCATATTGCTCTGAATTTGTTTTTGCACCATAGCCATGAGCGTCAGTGCCGTTTGAAAGAGGACCTCTCGGTGTGTTTCCTGGATAGATATCAAGCATTGTGTTTGTAATCTTGATATTGGTATCTACCTTATTGTCTTGAGTAACTTCTGTTGGTGTCATAGAAATAAGATTGGAAGTCCAAGCTTCAACACTAGCGTTATAATCAATATCTTCAATATTGAAATCTATGTCTTTTCCGTTAATTTTAATCGTAACACTATCAGCTAAGCGATAACCTTCTTCCCATGCGTCTCCATCTATTCTAAAATATATACTGTATTCGTAGTTGACGCCTGACTTGAATTTCTCAATATGTTTTTCAAAAGCCTGATTGAAGAATGGACTTGTACATATACCTTCACCATTGACATTATCACGCCAATATTCTACAATACTATATTTACTGTTTTCGGGTTCTTTGCCTGTGAATTTAGGAGTATCACCCACATTGAATGTCAGTGTAGCATTGTTAACCTCTATCGTATCAATTACTTTGTAATTGTCAAGAGATTCAAATGTCGTTGTGTGCATATTCTTTATGGTAAGAATACTTTCATCTTCAGAAACAGTGCAAATTGCATCATCTATATCTTCAAAATGCCAAGAGTCTTTAATCAGATATTTGTCAGTTTTATTGAACTTATATCCGTCTTTTGCTTTAAGTTCCATACCATAAGTGTAGCTGCGACCAGATTCAAATATATCGTATTCATGTTTGCCTGATGAAGAGTTTACTTTGCCATCGTCACGAACCCAAAATTCGTTTATAATTTCATATTGTTGGTCTGAATCAAGTGTTAAATCACCATAGCCGTAATGGTCATTGGCTCTGTTTAATTTATTGCCAGGACTTATATCTATCCAAGTCCAACCTGGTTTAAAAGCAATAGTTGTGTCTACATCAGTTTTTTGTGTTTCAACAGAAAACTCTGTTTCAGCCGTACCACTTTCAGATACAATTGCGATTGTATGTTTGCCAATAGTAAGAGTTTCGAGATATGAGGCTTTAAGTTTTACAATAGTGCTTCCTGATTCAACAGTATAATTCTCTGTTGAGAGGTCTGCACCATCAATAGTAACTTTGATAAAATCATCATATTCAGCATCAGAGCGGAAGCTTGCTCCTTCGTTTGAAGCCTTTATCCATGTTTGCTTTGAGCCTTCGGTTATTTCAGGCGCTTTAGCAGACTCCCATTTGGCATATAAATCCATATTCCAGTTACTACCCTCAAAAGGTTCGCCTTTATCCTTATAATCATATACACCATCACCATTCATATCATAGGTGCGGTCATCATTAAGACCATAGAATGGACGAGTATAATCGGAATCAAGATACCAGCCTGCAAAGGTATAGCCATTTCTGGAAATGTCCAAATCAGTTTCATCAAAACCTATATATTCAGTGACATCTTTTTCTTTATTATATTCTTTGTCAATTTCGTAAATATAATCACTTTGATTATTTACTGTGCCCTTCATACCATGAAAACTCATAGTGAAGCCTGGTTGATAGTTTGCAACTAATTCGGAATCTTTAAAATCACAAGTACCCAACGAATTATCATCCAAACTCCAGGTGAAATCAGTGTATGATTGTCCTTTTGCCTTACCAGTAGGATAAATAGTTGCACTATTTCCCCATGGAATACTTCCGCTCCAGCGGTAGAAATGTTCGCCTGCCATTGTAGGTGCAGGAATATTAAGAGTATAGTCTTCATTAGTTATATAATATTTATCTGGCAGGTTTTCTACTTGAACTGTACCGCCTTGTAAATCATATGAGAAATTATATTCAGGTTCATATGCTTCTAAGGTTACATATGCTTCACGAAAAACTACGCCTGCAACTTGAACAACATTATTTTCTGCACTCCATATATTATATCCAGCAATACCGCCAGATCCAGTACACCATAGTCTAAGAATCTTACCAGTATTGTTGGTAAATCCGGTATTGGTTTTTACCATATCACCTTTTTGAGTATTTTCTCCATCAATACTATCATAATTTCGGCATTCAGTTGTTGTAAATTCAATTTCAGGTAAGTTTGATTTCAGATATGTGGTATCATATTTTTTTATGCTGAATCCTGCATCTACACTAGTCCATGCAACATCTTGACCATATAAGCCTTTTTCTATAGAATGTTTTGTTTCACCTTTATATACTACACTGTCACCTGGCATAATGACATAATTAAAAGGTCCTCCCAATTCATGGGTCAGCGTCCATGTTTTTGGAGTATGTTCGGGCGGAAGATTTGTTTGTATTTGTTCATTTTGTGTAGTGTCAGTTACTAAAGTAGCCGAAGCCGCTGTGGTAGCTGATAGCAGCATACAAGACGATAACAAAACCGACAGCACTTGGTTTGTTTTTTTGATTGATGTTTTTTTCATATTTTCTCAACCTCGCTTTACTAAATAATTTATTTTAGCTTTGTTTAGTTTAGGCTTTAGTTACCATAGCTAAAATGCACCTCCATAGGCTTGAAATTTTTACACTTTTATTATACTATAAGATATTATAGTGTAGTGAATTATTTCCATAATGTCACTTTCCAATTTGGAAAATAATTTTTATAGTTTAACACGGGGTGTATAATATTATATAGAAGTGTGGGGTTTATAAGATGGAATTTAATGAAAGACTTAATGATTATATAGAAATTATAAATTGTACTGCTAAGGATTTATGTAAGGTTTCGGGTTTATCACCCTCTACTATCAGTCGCTATCGTTCTGGTGAGCGTGTGCCTGAAATTAATAGCGAGGCTTTGGAAAGACTTTGTGAAGCTATTGTTATATTAGCAGAAAATAAACAACCTAATATAACAAAAAAATCAGTTATAGATTCTTTTCTTGAATGTGATGATGTAAGTACAGCAGATAGAGAGCAATTAAGAAAAAATTTTAATACATTGATTTCAATAATGAATATAAATGTATCAAAGCTTTGCAAATATATAAACTATGATTCTTCAACAATATTCAGAATAAAGAGTGGTTCTCGTCAGCCTGCTGAGCCTGTTAAATTTGCAGAGGATGTTGCATGCTGTGTTGCGAAAGAAGTAGAGAACGATTCTCAGATAAAAATACTTTCTGAACTTTTGGAATGTTCAAAAGAAGAACTTTCTGATAATTCAAAGCGTTTTGAAAAGATAAAAGAATGGCTTATAAAAGGCAAGAGTGATAATAACATATCAAATTTTTTAGATAAGCTAAATGAATTTGATTTAAATGAATATATTAAAGCGATACATTTTGATGAACTAAAAGTACCAACATTGCCGTTTCAGCTTCCGACATCAAAAAGCTATTTTGGTTTAAAAAATATGATGCAGAGTGAGCTTGATTTTCTCAAGGCAACAGTTCTTTCTAAATCTATGGAACAAGTTATAATGTATAGTGATATGCCAATGGAAAGTATGGCTAAGGACGCAGATTTTCCTAAAAAATGGATGTTTGGTATGGCTATGATGCTAAAAAAAGGCTTGCACTTAAATATGATACATAATGTTGATAGACCGTTTTCAGAAATGATGCTCGGGCTTGAAAGCTATATACCTATGTATATGACAGGTCAGATTTCGCCATATTATATAAAAGGTATACAGAATAGTGTTTTTTTGCATTTCCTTAAAGTATCAGGAACAGTTGCATTATCTGGTGAGGCTATTTCTGGTTATCATAGTGATGGAAGGTATTACCTTACAAAATCTAAGGACGAGGTTGCCTATTATAATAATAGGGCAAAAGAACTGTTAAGCAATGCACATTCCCTTATGGATATTTATAGAGAGGATAGTGTAAGTGCATTGAATGCTTTTTTATTTTCAGATGTTCACACAGAAGGAAAGAGAAGGAGTATTTTATCTTCACTACCACTGTATACTATGGAGGAGAATTATTTAAAGAAGTTTTTAGAAAAACATTCTCTTTCGGAAGCAGATAAACAGAATATAATGTCTTATGCTGAACAACAAAGAAATATTGCAGGGCAAATTCTTAAAAATAATATCATTGAGGACGAAATTCCTTATATAACTAAAGAAGAATTTGAAAACTATCCTATGTCGCTCTCTCTTTCCGGAATGTTTTACGAGAATGATATACTGTATACATACAAAGACTATCTTGAACATTTAAAGCAAAGCCTGAAGTATGCAGAAAAACACCCAAATTATATTTTTAAGCAGACATCTGCACATACTTTCCGCAACTTGCAGATAATAATACATCAAGGGCAGTGGGTTATGATTTCTAAGGGAAAATCTCCGGCAATTCATTTTATAATTCATCACCCAAAGCTTAGAGAGGCAATAGAGAATTTTACTCCACCAATGCAGGAAAGTTAGTTTATATATAAGAAAATCCTATCTATTGGGCAATTTATTGCTTTAATATAGATAGGATTTTTAATATGACATAAATTAAAAAAATTAAGACTTATTTTAATGGTTTTTTATTTTTTGATTTATCTTTTTAGCTTCGTTTTTATAATAAAGCCAAAAGAAAAAGTAAATTATAAATGAT
>ERZ1034984.3081-NODE-3081-length-12528-cov-11.708731_pt1 | contig 12528 bp, 9 predicted proteins | sample MGYA00520589_ERZ1034984 | MGnify/ENA primary metagenome ERZ1034984 (study PRJEB33766, sample SAMN09781790) | gut metagenome | biome: gut microbiome | host: Homo sapiens | place: Madagascar | study: EMG produced TPA metagenomics assembly of the PRJNA485056 data... | reverse complement strand
ACCATTTGCACCTGCTGGACATCGTTGGTCCCGCGCGTGATCAGCGACGCCGCGCTAAACGATTGAATTTCAGCGTCGGAGAAGGTGACGACCTTGTCGAAAAGCCGCCCGCGCAGGGATCGTCCCACCTTCGCCGCAGTTCGCGACGCGAGGAAACCGATTGCGATTGCCACGACCATGCCGAGCGCGGAGAGCATGAGCATCTTGGCGCCCGTGGAGAAGAGATAGTCCATCTGCATGGCGTCCATGTCGACACCCAGCTGCTCGTATTCCGCTCGAGCTGCGGCGATGCCTTGCTGCGCGATAAGCGTATCCGCCATATCGCCCAACGACTCACGAGACTCATCGAGCATGGACATCACGTCGTCTTTGCTCACAAGCTCGGCATCGAACGCTGCTTTCACCTGGTCAAGGTCGAAATCGGGAATCTGGTCGGCATAGTGGACGACGGAGAGCGGAAGCGTCATCGCCTCGTCGAGGTCCTCTCGCTGATCATAGCCCACCTCGGTGAGGGTATAGTCTCCGCCTGCGGTCTCGTCGTACGCCTCGGCGAAAAGCTGCTCGTCGGATTCGGGCAGCATCATCTCCACAAGGTCGTGGGTGCGCTCGGAAAGCTGCGTTGCGGACGCGTGCTCCACGCCCGATTGTTGGATTCCCACATCGACGATGTCGGAGGTGTACCTCGGAAGCGACAGGTCGCAGAATGCCTGCACAGCTAGAAGCGCAACGATGAGCAGCACCGCGATTTTATGGTGAGCAAGGTTTTTGGCTATTCGCATTGCTCGCCGCCTTCCCCTGAATCGATGCCTGCGAAAGACTCTCCCGAGGACGCCTTCCGCGCAGAATCACCCACAGACTCGCGAGGTCTCTCAACATATGCACTCCAAGGGTGGGTGCTCTCGAAGTCGGACAAGCGCTCGGCGATGCGAGCGAACTCACGCGCATCGTCTGCCCCGAGGAACTCGAGAAGGTCCTCGAGGCGGCGATCGTGCATACGCCTGTTCATCTGCTCGTATTTCCAGCCGAGCTCCGTCAGCCGCACCGTGACGCCGCGGCTGTCGCCCTCGTCGCGATGCCTTGTGATGAAGCCCTTCTCCTCAAGCGACCTCAATGCCTGCGACGTCGCACTCGGAGTGTTATGGCCACGCTTGGCGATATCGCCCGACCGGACGCGCTTTCCATCAGACATAAGCTGCGAAATCGACATCAAAACGAAGCCCTCGGCCGGTGTGATGCCCTCAGGCAAAGGCGGGTGCGATCGGCTTTTGCGCATGCGCCTCGTGGCCGCAAAGAGCCGCTGCTTCAATTCCTCGATGGATTGGTCCACGCAGCAAACCCCTTTCTTCCTCATCTTTTTCACCCTAAATATTTTAGCTTCGAAAATATATCACAGCTAAAACACTCTGCAAGGAATACGTGGTTCGCTGCATCTTTTCATCAAACATGTGCTACCCTTCCGAATCGACCACCAAGGAGAGAGCCATGTCGAAGCAAAAGGAAACGAAAACGAACGCCATGAGGGAAATCGAGGCCGCAGGCGTGCCCTTCGAGAGCCACGTCTTCCCTTGCGAGAAGGCGCTTTCAGGCGTAGAGGTGGCGAATCTCCTCGGCCAGGATCCAGACCAAACCTTCAAGACACTTGTCACCGTCGCGAAATCGGGTGAGCATTACGTGTTCATGGTGCCCGTCGCCGAAGAGCTTGACCTGAAGAAGGCGGCAGCGGCTGTCGGCGAGAAGGCAGTGAGCATGTTGAAATCGAAGGAGCTCTTGCCGCTGACCGGCTACGTGCACGGAGGATGCTCCCCCGTCGGGATGAAGAAGCTGTTCACGACCACCATCGACGAAACGGCACAGCTCTTCGACACGATCACGTTCTCGGGCGGGCGCATTGGGTGCCAGGTCGAGCTTGCCCCGAGCGACCTCGAGAAGGTCATCCCGCTTCGTTACGCCGACATCACGGTAAGCTAGCCGCATCGCGCTGGCAAAACCCACAGCAAGCGAAAAGAGCCTGCCCGCGCATCGACCGAACTGCGCAGGCAGGCTCTCTTTTTCTTACCAGTGCGACACCACGACATCGCCCACAGAGCAAAGCCCGTGCAACTCGGCAGCTTTGCTCGTCGGAAGGTTCACACACCCATGCGACCCCGCACCATCCCGATATCGCGTTCCGCCGAACGCGTATTGCCAGCTGGCATCATGCAAGCCGATCAAGTTCCCGACGAACGGCATCCAGTAAGTGACGGGCGTCTTGTACTTCGATCCGTCATCGTTGGTGCCCTCGAGCGTCGATCCGCCCGAATTCGAGTTGATGACGTACACGCCCGTGGGAGTAAGACTTCCCGAACCGCCGCGCGGCTTGCCGCTCACGATGTCGGATTCCCAGATGACCTCGCCGTTCTCATCGAAGAGTCGCGCATGTTGCGCCGACAGGTCGATATCGATGTAGCGAGCGCCCCAATCGCGACCGCCGACCCCGTTCCATGCGTTCGCGGTCTGGCTGCACGGCAAGTCAGCCTCGCCCGTCTGGTCTGCCTCGATCGCCGCCTTCGCCCAATCGAAGAGCGCGTCGCGGTCGACCTTCCAGCCATACGAACCGCCCGATACGCTGAACTGCGCGCCGTCCGCGCGCGTATAGGAGCGCGTGGAACCGACCGTCGTGTAAGCCGAGGCGACCTCGTCGGCCCAGGCACCGAGCGCATCCTCGTTCAGCGAGACCGAGCAATCCTCCCCAATCGAGATGCAAGGGCCGATAACCGACGCATCGAATACGAGGGCGTTCTTCCCCGCCATCGTAAGCTGCACGTTGGCGAGGATCATGCCGTTCGCTTGCGACGCCGCGTCGATCACGCGCTGGTCGTCCGAGAAGATCGTCGGCTGCGAGAGCGCGCGCTCGTCGAGTGCGACCTCGCTTTCGAGCGTGGCGACGGCCCGCTCCACGTCTTGCATCACCACGTCGGTGTTGATCTGCGTGCCGTACTTCTCCTTCACGATCTTGAACATCTTCGCGTCCTCGTCGAACGCCACCGTGGCGTTCACGGGAGCTTCCGTGCTCTCGTTCACCGCATCGATTGCCTGATGGAGCTTGTCAGCAACGCCGGACTTGTCAAGGGTAGCGACAAGGCTTTCTGTCTCATCGTGCTCACGGAACACCTCGACCGGCCAGGCCCATTCGTTCGCCTGCGCGAACATATCGCTCACGATCTGCTCCGCATTGAACCGCACGCCCGCTTCATCAGCAGAAAGCGTCACATCCAAGCCGTCGCCATGAACGCGCAACGAGTACTTGTCGATTCCCCGCTCGAGGACCGAGGCGACCTCGTCGGGCGTTTGGAAGGAAATGTCGGAAGAGCCGATTGCCGCCTTCGGCCAGAAATGGCCCGAGAAGACGGCAACGCCGACAAGGTAGACGACGAGCAGGACCCCGAAGATGACACCGAGAACGATTCCCGCGATGCGGGCAGCGCGAGGCTTGCTGCCGAGAGTCGGCGCGTCGGCGATTTCGGGGGCAAACCCGTTGCCGTTATGCGGCGCTGGGACGCCAGGTGTCTTCATGCCCGCAGGAACCACAGGGGGAATCGCCTGAGTCTTCCCGTGCGAAGGCGCAACGCGAGGCGGCTCATTGGGAGCCTTTTTGGCGTGTGCCGCATGTTTTCCGTGGGAAGGAGCGGGTTGCTCGTTACGTTTGGTCATTCCTGATTCATCCGGTTCAGCTTGCTTCTTATATCCGACTCATTGTAGCAAGAGAACCCGCCTTGGCAGGACACGTTCTGGCACGTTGCACGAATACTTGACGCACGGCTCAAAAGTGAGCGGAAAGCCAGGCTTGTCGTCCTAATCAAAGCCGCGGAAATAAAACAGGCAGACCCGTTTTCGGACCTGCCTGGCATGTTGTGGTGGAGGCGCGGAGAATCGAACTCCGGTCCATACTATATTCTCGCTGAGGCTCTACAAGCTTATTTCGCGTTCAGGTTCAAGGCCGTCTCGGTCCGCGAACTAACGTTGCCGACCCGGATCGGTTCAATCTTTACCAAAGCCATACCGATTACGTGCTTTGGTGCAGTCCCCTAAAATGACGTCGCACCCGAGTCGGGGACAACCCGGGGTTGACGTGCCAGGTGCTGATTAAGCAGCCATGGCGAGCGCAGGAGCGCTCTGATAGTTCTTCTTGCCAATTAACTTGACGTTACCCCTGTTTTACGTGGCGAGGAGACCACGACCTGCTCCTCAGTTCAAACATACCATGTCGAAACCAGTCGCCCCCGAATTCGTCGGCGCCAATCGCCGACGGGCGGGAACTCATACGTTCCACCTTGTCAAAGTGCGCAAGACGTGCTCTTGCAGAAGAAATATTGTAGCCGAGCGGCCCGCCCTGTCAAGGCGGCGCAGAGAGGTTATTTCTTCTTCGTCGGGAGGATGTCCGAGAAATCGAACGCCTCCTTGATTTCGGAGAGCGCGTCTTTCAAATCAACCGCGATCGCGACGCCATCGCGATAGATGTCGTTCATGTCGCTCGTCGCCTCGGCAACGCCTTCTCGGGTGATGCCCAAATCATAGGGGTTGTCCTCATCGGATTCCCCCTTCGCGGCTTCCTCGTCGTCATCGTAGTAGTACTCGATCTCGTTGCCATCCTCGTCAAGCAGGATAAACCCGATCTCGTTGTCGTCCTCGTCGACGATATAAGCCTCGATGTCGTCTTCAGAGTACTCAATCTCGACGGTTTCGTACCCTTCGGCCTCTTCGGGCTCTTCTTCTACCACGTTTTCCGAATCAGCAAGTTCGTCTTCGCCCGCGGCTTCCTCGACGCCTTCGGAGTCGACGACTTCCCCCGCCCCCTCGGACAGCACCTCACATATTTCTTCCTGCGTCTCCTCCGATGGCGAATCAGCCTCGTCAGCTGTGGTTTCGATCCGATTCTCGCTCATGGCAGTGACCCTTTCTAACGAGAGCGCGCCTTCAGCGCTCGATCGATTTCCCGTTTGGTGTCGCGCTCTTTCATGCTCGCGCGCTTGTCGTAGAGCTTCTTGCCGCGGCAAATCGCAAGCTCGACCTTGACCAGCCCGTTTTCCTTGAAGTACATCTTCAGGGGAACGAGCGCCATGCCCTTTTCGCGCGTCGCCTCCGCAAGGTAGCGGATCTGCTTTTTATGGAGCAGGAGCTTTCGCTTGCGATCGGGGTCGGGATTGTTAATGTTGCCGTGGGAAAACGGCGTGATGTGCACATTGTGCATCCATACTTCCCCGTTGCGCACAAGTGCGAAACAGTCGGTCAACTGGCAGTTGTTCTCGCGCAGCGACCGCACTTCCGTTCCCGAAAGCTCGACCCCCGCCTCAAACGTCTCCACGACCTCATAGTCGTGGAACGCACGGCGATTCTTCGCGATTGTCTTCTCTTCACGTTTCATGGGGCGACGTTACCTCACGTTCAAGCGCCTCGACGCTTTATGCTCAATCGCCGAGGCGCTTCATTCATTCCTTCACAGCCTGCGCGGCCGTGGCCAAAACTTCCATATCATCAGCGCATATGCGCCTTGCTTCATGCGCCCATGATACACCATGCCCGCAGGTTATGCGCGAACCTTCACGACGACCTTCTTCACGTGGACAGGCGCGTCCTCCGCGATGCAGCCCGGCTTGTGCGCGTCCTCAGGAGGGAGCACCGCAATCTCGCCCGCATGAAGCACAACCGATGTTGCTGGCATCGGAGACTCGAACAGCGCGTAATCGTCAGCTTCATCATATTCCTTCGCGCAGGCAAGCCCTTCGACGGGAGCCACTTCGACGCGTTCGATTCCGCTGGCCACGCACTGCACATCGTAGTAGAGCTTGTGGGCCTCGAGCTTCTTCGCCTCCGCGGGGACGGTGTCGTACTCCATGACGTTCGCGAACACGTCTTCCCCGTCGATTTCATGGCGTCCGCAGGAAAGTGCGCCAAGGTCGTTTTCGCGCAGGAAGGCATATGCCTTCTTCAGGCGTTCGGACAGGTAATCGCGCGCTTCGGCGTTTTCAATAGAAGCTACGAGCATGGTATCAAGTCCCTTCGATGCGATTCGTTTGAACGTCACGAAATTGTAGCAGAGCGGCACACAGCAACAGGGCGCGTATTCGCATCGACCCATCTTGTCCATTGCAGTAACTGGTTTATACTGAATTCAGGTGAAAATATCAGCATGCAATCAAAGGAGTTCTGCTATGGAGCACACGCCGGAACCTTCGACAATCGCCTTCCCCGGCACCGACGACCCAGCCTCACCTTGGCGGCTCTACAACCACCTCATCGCGGGCGTCCCCGAGGACATCTTCGTACGCGATTACTGTCTCGGGCTCAACTGGTCCTACGTTGAGGCAGATTGCGGATGCGGCGTCGCCTTTACCGCACGCAACGGCGGTAAGCGCATGTACAAGGGCGATCTGCGCGGGAAGTCACTGCGCGAGGTGGCCGAGCTGTCGAAATCATGGTGCTTCGAGGAGGCTACAATCGGCATCGCGGCCCTGAACGCCTGGTACGCTCGCCGCGAGCTGCTCGATCCTCTGGGCGCAACCTACGACGCCGAGGAGGAGGAAGACAAGGGAAAGCGCGGCGGCACGTCGTCGAAAGACGCCTTCGAGACGTATCGCCCTCGCATCGAGCAAGCGGGCGGCGACGCCCACGTCGTCGTCGTCGGTCACTTCCCCCACGTCGAGAACATCGCGGAATACGCCAAGCTCACCGTGCTCGAGCGCTCCTGCCGCGATGAGTGGGATACCCCCGATCCAGCCTGCGAATACGTTATGCCGACCGCGGATTACGCCTTCATCACCGGCGTCACGCTCATCAACAAGACCGCGCCGCGCCTTCTGACCCTCGCCAAGGACGCTACCGTCTGCATGGTGGGTCCCAGCGTGATCATGACGCCGTACCTTTTCGAGTGGGGCGTCGAATCGCTTTCGGGCAGCGTCGTAGCAGATCCGGAAGCCGTGAAGTTCGCCTGCAAGAACGCTGCGGGCAAGTTGTTCGGCAAAGCGCTTCAGATGACCACCATCAACGCGCAGTAGAGGCGAGCAAAACTGGTCGTGTACAAAATCGACGATTTGTTGTGAAGGCTTTGTGAAGCACGTCAAATTCGGTGTTGAATAATCCCCAATCTGCTTAGATTTGGGGATTATTTTTTGGCAGGATGCCTGATAATCCGCTCATTTTACGAGTTCTTCACAACTTATCGTCATTCTTGTACAGTTTGGGTCCTAACCAGTAATCGCCCTGCTCGCGAAAGCGAGACCTACACGCTATCCTCCACATCCATCAACATAAGGTTCGTGTTGTCGCGCATCCGTTTCGCCTCGGCACGGGTCAGCTCGCCTTCTTCGTAGCGCGACTGGATCTGCTCAAGCTCGAGCAAGTAGCCAAGTCGCTTCACGTCCTCCGCCTTGTCGGACGCACGCATGATGACCGTCGCCGAAGGGGCCGCAAGCTCGGCGGCAAGCATGGCAACCGTGCGCTGATATTCGATGAGGAGCTCGCTCACATACTCGCTCGGGACGTTGCAGTCCGAATCGGCGAGCATGTCGTTCAAACGCCCAATTACGCACTCGCCTGCCTTCTGCTGGATCTTGCGCATCTCCGCCGCCTGGTCGGCAGCCGTTATTGGGGAAGATGCCATATGCGCGACGTAGCGCAGGACGACGCCCTTCACGCGCCTTAAGAACGTACGCAGCACCAGGTAGATGTTCTGGATGGACCAACGCCCCGAACTGTGCTTCCTTAACTCCTCGATATGCTTCAAACGCTTGAGGTACTTGAGCGCGATCTCGCTGTCGATGTCGTCTCGCTCGGCGAGTTTCTTGACGCATTCCCGCTCCCACCCAATAACGCGAATGCGCAGGTCAGAACAGGCCTCGTCTTCGTCCTCGTCGAAACCATGCTGCTCTTTGATGCGCTCGATGCGATCGTTATAGGAGCTGACCACGCTCCTCGTCGCGCGCCGAGTGCCCGGCGTCTGCCTTGCGGTGAGCTCCTCGACGACGCTTCTGAGGATGTCGATCTTCAGCTCCGCCTCGCGTTCGCGTGCCACCTCCTCGCTTTCGCTCACCTTCTTCGGTGAAACAAGCGGAACGATAAACGTCGCCACGAGCAAGGTACACACGATAACGCCGCATCCGAGGAAGATGATGAGATCGCGCTGCGGGAATCGGGCACCGTCCATGAAATACGGGATGGTGAACAAGATCGAAAGCGTGATAGTGCCCTTCGCGCCTGCAAGCGTCGTGATGAGGCTCTTGCGAAAGTCGAGCTTGAACTTCTCACTGTGCTTCTTGCTACGTCGGCGCGTGTAGAGCCAGTCGCTCGCGCAGACCCACGCGAAACGAACCACGTACAAAAGCAACGTGAGCGCGACAACATAGCCGATAAGCGCGAAGTTGCTGAAGGTGACATCGTCCCACGTATGAACCATCGCCTGCGGCAGCTGCGTGCCCAGAAGCACAAAGACGAAGCCGTTCAGGGCAAAGGTGAGCACGCGCCATACGCTCGAAGACACGATGTTCATTCGTGAGATGGAAGGGCCGATTGCATGCGGGGAGATCACATTGATAAGACCCGCAACGACTACGGCGATAATTCCGCTCACGTGAACGGCATCGGCGATCGAGTACACCAGAAGCGGGATGAGAATTTCGAAGAGCACATGAAACGTCGTGTTCTCAACGCCAAGGGAGCGCGCCTTATTGACGAGGAACTTGCCGATGTAGGCAAGAAGCGCACCGACCGCGATCCCCCCGAGAAACTCAACGAAAAAATTTGCCGTCGCATTGAGAAGGGAAAACGACCCCGTCACTGCGGCCGCGATGGCGAACTGGAACGACACGATGCCGCTCGCATCGTTTAAAAGCAACTCGCCCTTGAGGATGCTTCCCTGCCTCTCGGGGATATTGACCTGCTTCGAAAGCGAGGTGACGGCAACCGCGTCGGTCGGACCGAGCGCGGCACCAAGAGCAAACGCCGCAGCAAGCCCGATTGACGGGATGACGGCATGTACGGCAAACCCGATCGCAAGCGTCGTCGCGACAACCAGGCCGATTGCAAGGGAAAGCACGGGACGCTTATGGTGCCAAAGCGCCGCCTTGTCGGCGGATTTCGCCTCTTCATAGAGCAGCGGCGCAATGAACAGCACAAGGAACAGTTCCGGGTCGAGTGTAACTCGAATTTGGGAGGAGGCGAACAATGCGATGAGAAGGCCCAGGCCAATCTGTATGAGCGGCGATGACACCCTCGGAACGACCTGATCGATGATCGAGGACGCGAGAATCGCCGCAAAAATCAGCATGACGAGCGTAAGGGTCTCCACCTAGCAATGACCTCCTCTAATAAAAAACTTGCATGACTACATCTTTTCGGGTGCGCTAACCCCCAGAAGACTCAGCGTTAGGGCGAGCACGATGCGCGAGGCGTCGCAGAGCGCCAAGCGGGCACGGCGGGTCGCCTCGTCGTCGGCAAGCACGTGGCAGTTCGTATAGAACTGGTGGAACAGCGCTGCGAGATCCTGCGCGTAATGCGTCAGGCGGAACGGCGCGCGATCAGCTGCCGCCTGGGCAACCATGTCAGCGAAATCCCCCATCTTGCGCATGAGGGCAAGCTCCGATTCCTCGACCAAAGGCGAAAGGTCCACGTCGGCGCCGACCGTACGCTCGGCAAGCTCGTTAAACGGGATATCGCCCGCTTCCGCCGCTGCAAGATCGCCTTCGCAGGCAGCCTTGCGCAAAATCGAGCAGATGCGCGCATGGGCGTACTGCACGTAATACACCGGGTTAGTGGCGTCTTTCTTCTTAGCAACCTCGATATCGAAGTCGATCGGCTGGTCGGAGGAGCGCGAAAGCATGAGGTAGCGCGTCGCGTCGACGCCCACTTCCTCGATAAGCTCCTCGAACGTGACCATCTCGCCCGTGCGCTTCGACATGCGAACCGCGCTACCATCACGGAAGAGATTCACGAGCTGGCCGAGAACCACTTCAAGCGCACCCTCGTGACCCCACGCGGCGAGCATCGCCTGGCAGCGCTTCACATATCCGTGATGATCGGCTCCCCAGATGTCGATCAGGTGGGTAAAGCCCCTCTGGATCTTGTTATAGTGGTACGCCACGTCGGAGAGGAAGTACGTGAACTCGCCGTTTTCCTTGATGAGAACGCGATCCTTCTCGTCACCGAAAGCGGTCGATTTGAACCAGGTCGCGCCATCTTTCTGGAAGACATAACCCTTCGCGTCCATCGCCTCGAGGGCGCGGTCGACAGCGGACTTCCCGTCCTCATCGGGAACATAGAGCGTGCGTTCGGAGAACCAGGTGTCAAACGTAGTACCGAAATCGGAAAGCACCGCCTTGTTGTGCTCGAGCATCTCGACATACGAGCGCTCACGAAACGCGACGACGCGCTCTTCCTCTGGAACATCGAGCCACTTCTCGCCATCGGCATCGAGAATCTCGCGCGCGATATCGACCACATAGGCTCCGCCGTAGCAGTTCTCGGGCATCGGAACATCGCGGCCGCAAAGCTGCTCGTAGCGAACCGACACCGAGCGACCGAAATTATCCATCTGCGTGCCATGGTCGTTGATGTAGAACTCCTCGGACACGTCGAAGCCCGCATGGCGCAAGACGCGTGCCATCGAGTCGCCGAGCGCCGCCCAGCGCCCATGGCCGACATGCATGGGGCCCGTCGGGTTCGCAGAAACATACTCAAGGTTGATACGCCCTGCATTCGCAGGAGCCTCACCACGCCCGAAATCCATACCCTCGCGGCGCGCCTCGGCGATAACGCTCGCCAACGCAGCGTTCGTGAGGCGAATGTTAACGAACCCAGGGCCCGCAATCTCAGTCGAGGCGATAAGGTCGTTCTCCGGCAGATGCGCCACAACCGCGTCCGCGACATCCCGAGGTTTCATATGCGCAGCCTTGGCAGCACGCAGGGCGACCGTCGACGCCCAATCGCCGTTAGCCGCATCGCGCGGACGCTCGAGCGCTGCAGCGGGGGCCTCCTCCAGGGGGAGCGATCCGTCTGCAACGGCGGCGCTCAGTGCCGCATCGACAACTTCTTCAACTTGCTCACGTAAAGTCATTGCACTATCTTTCAATCAGTCTGTATGCCGCTCGAAAAAAACGAGGGGCTGCGAATTTCACAGTCCCTCATGATATCATCACCCGTCGAGAAAACGGCGCTACTTCAAGGTTGCATAGATAATCGCCTTGATAGAATGCATCCGGTTCTCAGCTTCGTCGAACACGCGGGAGCGCGGACCACGGAAGACTTCATCAGTCACTTCCATCTCAGTGATGCCGAACCGCTCAGCGATCTCGGCCCCGATGGTCGTCTCGGTATCATGGAACGCAGGCAGACAGTGCATGAAAATGCCCGTCGGCGCCATAAGGTCGATCACGCGGCTGTTCACCTGGTAAGGGGAAAGCAACTTGATGCGCTCTTCCCACAACTCCGCAGGCTCACCCATGGAAACCCAAATGTCGGTATACACAACATCAGCACCCGTGCACGCCTCCTCAGCACTTGAGGTCAGCGTCACCGAACCGCCAGACTCGCGCGAGAGCTCCCTGCAAGTAGCCACAAGATCCGCCTTCGGCATACGCTCCTCGGGACCACAGGCAACAAAGTGAAGCCCAAGCTTCGCACAGACGACCATAAGGGAATTAGCAACGTTGTTCTCAGCATCGCCCATAAACACAAGCTTCTTGCCCTTGATTCCCTCGGGAAAGTTTTCCTCGAGCGTGAGCATATCGGCGATCATTTGCGTTGGATGGAACTCATTGGTCAAGCCGTTCCAGACAGGGACGCCCGCATGAACAGCGAGGTTCTCAACGATTTCCTGCCCGTAACCACGGTACTCGATGCCGTCGAACATGCGGCCAAGCACGCGTGCAGTGTCTTCAATCGATTCCTTCTTCCCCATCTGAGAGCTACCAGGATCGAGATAGGTTACGCCTAGCCCAAGGTCATGACCGGCGACTTCGAAAGAGCAACGAGTTCGCGTCGAAGTCTTCTCGAACAGAAGCACGATATTCTTGCCTTCGAGATAACGATGCGGCGTGCCAGCCAACTTCAAAGCCTTGAACTGTTTTGCAAGCGAGATAAGGTAGCGAATCTCGTCAGGAGTGAAATCGAGAAGTTTCAGATAGTTACGACCGCTCAAACTAATCGGCATGAGAATTCCTTTCGCTGAGAATAGGTTTCAAGAATACCCTTCTTCAAATTCATTGAACAGAAGAAGGGCGGGTAAATCCGCAAAAGGAGATTAAAACCAGAAGGTAACAGAGAATAAGAAAGCGAATTGCTAGCGGAAAGAAGAGGCCAGCATCTAGAAGGAGCCGACGACAAGGAACCGCCGCCCTCTCGGGCGCAGGGAAAAGGGCCGTACCATAAAGCATAAATGAAAGAGCAGACCTCCGACTCAAGCGCAAAAAGAAAGGGGGCCGCGGCCGGGTCCCCCCGGGCCGCGGCCCCCCGCGCAAAAGAAAAAGCGCCGCCCATGAGCGGAACGCCCTATCCTCCCAC
>ERZ1034984.3079-NODE-3079-length-12530-cov-8.263968_pt1 | contig 12530 bp, 12 predicted proteins | sample MGYA00520589_ERZ1034984 | MGnify/ENA primary metagenome ERZ1034984 (study PRJEB33766, sample SAMN09781790) | gut metagenome | biome: gut microbiome | host: Homo sapiens | place: Madagascar | study: EMG produced TPA metagenomics assembly of the PRJNA485056 data... | reverse complement strand
CTTTGGGCTCCCCTTGGGGTGCTTTCCGGCACGGAGGAGCTTTGTAGTATCGTTGAAAAATCGTTTACAGAGAAAATGGACTGCCCTAATTATTCTCATTGTTGCTAATAGACTCAACAGATGCTATAATGAAAATGTAGAAAAAACTCCGTGGATTGGATAATTTAATGGTGGGTGACGGATTTGGATAGTTTTGCTTTGGCATATGTTCCTTCAAATGACAAGGATGACGAAAATAACGCGAATAAAGAGCATTTTTCCGTAAAAGTAAACATCAATCTTTGGACCCAGTGCGGATGGGATGATGAAACGCCTGTTTTAGATATAGGGTTAATGCTATCTCACTTGTCAGATGCTAAAAAAATAAGATTGTATCTCCCTTTTCAGGTCGAAAAGGAAGACCTTGAGGATTTATGCGAGTGCTTATCAAAAGACGCAAACTTACTAGGTGCAGTGTTCAATGAACCGTATAGGTCTGCTGATGTCACGTCTAATTCTAAAAAAGTAGAGGTTATGAAGGAGGGCGATGCAAAAAAGACAGAATTTATTCTATATAAATTGGATTTTTTGAGTCCTAATGACGTTAAACTTATTCCGTATAAGGGAAATAAGGGAACATATTTAGAATTTGACCCGCACTTTATAAAAGGGACTACGAATGATGTGTCATGTGACCAATATTATTTGAGATTCAGAATTCGAACGCCATTATTGAAAGAGTGCGTTAGGGAATATAAAGCACCAAATCGGTATTTCGAAACATTAGTTAATTCTACATACATGGTCGATATACGATTTAATAATACTCGTAGTATGGAGCGATCTCTAGTGCAGGAAATGACGGCTCAGGATGGCTGGTCTCTTGCTCCAATAAATGGTCTGCATTTTTTGTTGATGACAAAAGTTGACGTTGATGTTGATGCAAATTTTGGCTCATCAAGAGTCCTAGAAAAGGACATTTGGGACAAGTATGTAAATCTTAGCGATAAAGAGAAAAGAAAAACTGAAGACATTATTGCATATCATAGTAGTAAAAAACTCCAAAAGGATGCCATGAGCGTGAATGAAAAAGGAGACATTGGATCCTGGGAATTTTTTACAAGACTTAAAGCCGGAAAATGTGGTCCAATAACCATTATCCCATATGCTCTTTTGCTAATTCTTTTAAATGTAATAAGTAACCTCACTTTTAATATCTTACTAACTATATTACCACAAGAGGCCCTAAATGGACCATCTATGTATGTACAATTAGCAGCACTTATGGTTTTGATCACTTTGTTCTGTATTGTGCTATTATCACTGAATTGGAAAAATTTTATTGCAAAACTGAAGAAGGAGCATTGACATTTTGTTCGTTGAGTGGTAAAATAATCAACTAACAATGGAGGAGATCTTATGAAATGGGTTCGTATAGGAGCAGTTGAAGAACAAGCCACCACAGCTGTATATGAGTTCTTGAGCGGCCTGTGTGGTGAATATAGCAATTTTAGAGAATGGTACTATGAAAAAATTGTTCCGGGCTTAGCAAGTGAAGAACGATTGATTTATGCCGTCATGGACAATGAAACGATTGCTGCTGTTCTCATTCTAAAGAATACTGACGAAAAAAAGATATGTACATTAAGAGTGGCCGAAGACTACCGCAATCAAGGCATTGCAACGGCACTATTAAAAGTTGCGTTTAAAGAACTTCAATGTGCAAGGCCAATTATTACGGTGTCGTCGTATCATATTGATGAATTTAAATCTTTGCTGGAGAAGAATGGCTTCGTTCTTTATAAAGAATACATGGACTACTATAAGCAGGGAATTGTCGAATATGCGTTCAACGGCCCGTTGAATGAGACGATTGTCTTTAAAAGATGTGCATGACCAATGAATGCAGTGTTTTCAATTAAACCTCAGTATGCTCAGAAAATATTTGAAGGATCAAAATGGTATGAATTTCGAAAGGTTTGCTGCAAGCAACCAATCGAAAAAATATATATCTATGAGACTTCTCCAGTTTGTGCGATAACAGGCGAATGCACTGTAAACGATGTTCTTCAAGAATCACCACGTGTTTTGTGGAATCTCGTATCAGAAAATGCGGGAATACCCGAAAAGGAGTATTTTCGATACTTTAAAGGGCGCGAAAAAGCGGTTGCTTATAAGTTAGAGCACGTAATTCATTATAGCACTCCTAAAAAATTGCAGGATTTTAATTTCAGAACCCCTCCACAGTCATTTTATTATATACGTAACATATAAACTTATCATTAAGTCCTTTGCTTAGTTTTAGTGAGCGGGGGACTTAATTTTTTAAGGACATAAAATGTGATGTAGAGCTTGCTTAAATATAACGTCTTGTTCCTTCGTTCGCTTTGCACATCCCTTTGGGTGTTTCCCGGCACGGAGGAGTTTTTTGTTTTCATAACGCCGCAGCATGAGAGCGTCTATGTTGTCGGCGGTGTACTCCAGACCATTCTGGTTCAGCACTCGTGCGCACTTGGCAAGGCACATACTCGCCAGCCCGTAGTCCTGTGTCACGACAATATCCCCCGGCTTTACCCGGTTGACGAGAGCAAAATCCACGCTGTCCGCTCCTTTGTCGAACACCAGCGTCTGCGCACCTTCCCGCTCGATTTGGTGAGCGGTGTCGCACAGGATGATGACCGGAACGACAAACCGCTTTGCAATCTGCAACGTCAGATCGACGACCGGGCAGCCGTCTGCATCAATCAAAATGGTCATGTGTGTTCCTCCATCGTCCACCGAAAGGCTTTCGCGGTACGCAAATCAGCGTCCTTAAAGTGCCCGCCGCTGTTCCATTCAAGGGTGCAGTCTGCACCGCGCGCTATAAGCTGACTGTGCAGGGCGCGGATGTTATCTCCCACAGCAGCCATTGTCAAATTTTTCGTGCGCTCATCCCGGTCGCCAAGGCTCAGATAAATGCACTGTGCTTGAATGGGGTGCTGCTGTTCAAACTCCATCCATCCCGGAAACCATACGGAAGGTGAAGCAGCCGCAACACCGGAAAACAGAGCTGTCTGCGTGGATGCCCACAGCGCGAACAATCCGGCCAGCGAGTAGCCGTCCAGAATGATCCGGACGTTTCTCGGCAGTGCAAACTGCTGTTTCAGGGCGGGAATCACCTGCTCTGTCAGAAAGCGCAGGGTATCCGCCGCATTGCCGCCAAAGTTCTCCTTTCCCCATACCGCAGGAACTTTCCATGGGGAAAGTTCATCATTCCAGTTTTTTACCGGGACAGCGGCAAATAGAAACGGATGTTCTGAACCCTGTGCAATAGCGGAAACTTCGCTGTCCATGCGCTGTAGTTCTTGTTCGTCCGTCATCTGGAGCAGAAGGTATTCGGCGCAGTTTGTTCAATAAATGCGGCAGGGGCTATCTCCGGTTTGAACTTGCTTTGCGGTCACGGCAACAGCCTCCTGAAAAATTTTTGATGAGTTCAGTATAACAGCTGCGAGCGGAATTGACAATTCAGATAGATGCAATAGCTTCTGCAAGCAGTGCTTCGTGGTACCATTCTGGTACGCCGAAGCTCTCTTGCAAGCAATGTCTTTGTATATACAAAGCCCCTTGCCTTGCAAGAGCTTGTTGGGCACAGCCCAAACCTGTTGTTCTGCATCGTGCCGATGCAGGCTTCGCGTTTCTGCAAAACGCTCTTTCAGCACGCTGTAAGAGTGCACAGCCATCACGGTTCCGTGATGTTCACAGGGATTGGGACTGCATCCCAACAAGCAGAATACGCACGGCAAATTTGCAATGCCATGCGTGTTTGAGCCTTTGTATATACAGAGGCACTGCTTGCTGGAGCAATCCACAATCCAAAACTTGTTTTTTGTGGAAAGAAGAAATTTTGAAACTAGCAACCATTATTACGCTTTTCAGACAGTAATGAGATAGCTTCTCCGAGAAGATTGTGAATCTCAGGTCGGTCTGCTATTTTAGCATATAGACCCTTCATATTTAGCAGAAGATAGTCTAGCCGACAGATTTGACGATCGAGCTCTAATTGCTTATAGAAATCAGTTACTTCACTTGGTTGTCCATCCACAACCCTTATGTAATATAGTTCATCTCTAAAAAAAGCATTCCGTATACCATCGTGATCTGGATGTAATAATGATCGAATCTCAGGTTCTATTAAGAAGTCGCTCTTATTATGGTTGCATGTCTGACAAGATAATACGATGTTGCTAATATCCCCTGCAGCCGCTTTATTAACAAAGCAGTCTGCTGATTGGGGGATAAAGTGATCGATTTCAAACATTGTCTTTGGAATGATTTTTATCGAAGTACCACAATAGGCACATTTTCCATTGTAGATTTTTATAAAGTCTTTCTTGTAGGTGCCCTCATTCTTTGAAACATACGCATGAATATCCTTTGCACGTGGGTGCTGTGTACGGAATGAATCCATGAAAATTTTCTTGTCTTCTAATATGTTGCCATATCCGGGACAATATTCTGTATCTCTGTAATCTTTACTCATTGATTATTTTTGACATCTCCTGAAAAGCGAGTACAAGTTTATCGATATCTGCTGCGGTAAGACTATCATATGCTGCGGTGCCATTCAAGGAACCAAGTACCCGTTCTTTTATAATCGGCTCCCAACTGTCGTTGCTCTTAAATCGAATTGCCAAATTGCGATAAATTTTCACTTGTTCAATTGCATGTTTGATAATATCAGGAAGAATATGATCATAGTATTCCTGTGCAGCTAATCCACATTTGGGATTGAATTTTGCAATGGTTTTGACAGAATCATCCTCACCATTTTGAGTAATAACTACAACTTCGATAAATGGAAATTGCTTTTTTAAAATAATCTTGAACTCTTCTCCGGAAAATTTCCCATCGGTTGCAGAATTGTTTTCAAAAAGCCGCGAGTCAATCAGAATGATATTTGCCGTAGCCACTTGAGGATTTTCTAGTAGACTTTTGTATCCTTCAGCTGGTTTGAATTCGTGTTCAGATATATTAAGGACTATATCACTTTGCAGAGCGTTTTTTAAGTCTTTGTCTAAATATTCGCTTAGTTGTGAATCGATGTCATCATCGATATAAAGTAAATTATATTCCTCCATTACAATGAACCTCCAATTGAAAACTCGGCAAAAAATCCTTTTGTACCGCGAATATCCAAAATTTGACCACCAGACATATTTACGGTGTTATTGACGATCCACATTCCGAGACCATGACCGTTTTTTCGGGTTGTTTCGTGAACCTCTAAAATTTTCATAGGATTGTTCTGATACTTTCGGGCTAAGCCTACACCATTATCGGAATATGAAAATTTCAGCAAACCATCTTCTAATGAACCCTGAATTATAATATTCAGATGGTTGCTCTTTTCATTTTGCTGAATACTATTTAGTATAAGATTGTCAAAAATAACATGAAGCACGTCCTCAGATAGATAGTACTCAATATCAGAAGCTACTCTAATACATATCGATATCCACGCATAATCTCGTTCCCAACTCTCTTTTATACGGTTTAAAAGTACTATTATAGACTGCATTCCAGGCTGAAATTGACGCTTTTCGATTTCTGAAAGCATTGTATCCATAAAAGAAACAATCTTAGCACATTTTTCACGTCCCTTTTCAAGAAGTACGGGAACATTTTTATACGCCTTCTTTGTCTTTTCTGGCGATAAAAGCTCATCCCACATTCCATATTCTTGCAGTGCGGCAATAATATAATCTGTATTCGCTGAAATCGAATTACGATCGTTTCTCATTTCATGGGCAATAGAAGAAGCTTTCAGGCCGGTTGTTGCAAGCACATTTAGAATACGGATGTCATACTTATAACGTTCCTCTACATTCGTCCGCTCTTGGCGAGCATCTTGACTTTCTTGGCGGTAGCTCTTGATTTCGTCAGCGAGTTGCATAGATTCTTGCACGGTAAGCGTAGGAACCAATTTTGGATTTTGAACGACTTTATCTGAAACGGGAGTTTTAGCAGGAATGGAAACAGATTCATTCTTGACATTAATATGTCTCACGATATCTTGACGGTACCGCTCAAACTCCTTAAATCCCAGCAAAATAATATCAACAAAGAGCTGATAATAAATATTTTCATCCAGACCTTGTCTATTAGATAAGTCTTGAAGCATCGCGTTGCGCCTTTTGTCGATTTCTATCTTTCCCGATATCTGGTTTTCACGAACTCTCCAAGCTCCTGTGGGATGTGAAGCTGCAGCGGGTGATTTACGGGAACGTTTTCCAAAACCTAACCAATCTTTTTTTCCGTCATAGGCGGATATACTGAAGGCATTTCTATACAGAATCACTCCGCCTGGCATTGGCGCAGGTAAACCGTGATGTTTATACAAAAATTTTTCACATTCAATGGATGATGGCTTCATACAAAAGAAAAAAGTGCCTGAGAAATCACCTAATTGAGATGCAATGTCTTCCAATTGTTCTTCCGTTAAATCATAATTGGATAATCCGGTTAGCTCGGTAACGATATCAACTTCACTTTCTTTTCTTTGGAGATTTATATTTGGACAATAATCCTGAGCAGAATCCAAAAATTCATCCGAATCAATTACTGTGTTCAGTGTTTTTTCATGGCTGTTATAATTTATAGAAATGCAAGAAAGACAATTCACGCCAAGAACTGGTTGAGGAAGATAGAAGGGAATATCGCCAGAAAAGTCTGGATGTGTCACAGAGATGTTCATAGCCCTGTCATTATAGGTTTTCGACAAGAAATTGACGAGATTTTCAATTTTCTTTTTGCCCCACTTTTCGCGCAATCCAGAGATTTTGATAGTAGTTCCCACGGATAATTTTGTTGAATCCTGCCGCATGGAAGATGAATTCCAATCTGTTTCCCAAATTATTCCTGCATTGGAATCCTTCTTTGTTTGAATCATTACATGATTGCCGAGTCGTGCCAAGGCAAAACGACCAACGCCTTTTGATCCGGCCAAAACTCGCTTCCGATTATTTGCATCAAAAATTTCATAAGATTTATCGCTTTTTCCAACATGCATCCATGCCGTTCTGATATTATTTTCGTCCATTCCTTGTCCGTCGTCAGCAATAACAAGCTGATCTCCTGAAAAAGAAATGTTCACATGCAGAGCTCCGGCGTCATAGGAATTTTTGACTAGTTCAAGAATAGCGGATTCGTCGTTTGTGAAGTTGTTCACACCCAGCAGATACGCAATTGTGCTGTCTTCAATTACATATTGTAAATGTTCCATGAAATCAAATCTCCTCAAACTGATAGTCGTTGATATCTTTGCAAGTTATTCGCTTGGATTTTCCACTAACACTTAAGCCTTGGTTTAAAATATACTCCAAAAAATCTTTGCTTTGAAGGATTGTTAGCGCGTCTTGTAGACTGGATTTACCATCGGAAACGGTTATATAGATACCGGAATATGGGATGTCATCAGCTGCCAAATAATATATCTCAACAGTATTTGTTACTACTGTTGAGAGAAGAAGTTTTTCCTGATGGAGATGGCTTAAAGCCTGTGAGCGACCATATTCGTACCACTTTGCTGATTTGTCAGCATCACGCACAATGAGTTTGTCTTTGAAAGCGAGTAAGTGTTCGTATGTGTTTGGAAATCGAGATTTAAAATCATCTTCTTCATAGCGCATCAGGGTATCTTTTTCATCATAATAGTACGGGAAAATTATTTGTTCTTTTACATTGCGCCGGAGAGAGCGTGGAGCGGCACCTTTTCTTAAACATCCCGGTTCAATAGAGGCTTCTTCTTTTACAATAAATGCCTTATTTAATTGAGTTGCAACGGCTATAGATGCGTGATACCTGCTACCAAACCGGATTGTTTTTTTTCTGTTAATATCAGTATTCAAAAAAACCCATTTATCGCCTAAAAGTTCTTTTTTTACTTGAACGCTATTTGCTTTCGATGTGGCACGATAATTAATAGTTGCTATATTATCTCTGCTTTCATAAACCAGAATGCTGCTTGATGTAAGCGTATCTTCAAATAATTGACTATTGGGATATTCCCATACGGTGCTGATGCCAGGAAGAAGTTTTTTTCGTATATCGTCTGCAAAAACATTCTTGTAAATATTGCTTGGAATCAATTGAACCATCTTTCCACCAGAAGCAAGTAAGTCGACACCTTTTTCTAGGAAAGCATAGCAGTAGTCGAATTTTCCCTTTTTACAAGTTCTAAAATTTTGACGGATGAATTTTCGATTTGTTTCATCAATATCGTGATATGAAATATACGGAGGATTTCCAATAATAAAATCAAATTTAATATCTGTAGTCCACTGAAGTGCATCTGTGCACACAAACGACCAATTGACGGTTGAAATTCCATAACTCCTTACGATTTCATTGAGATCGCTGATGCATTGATCGTACAATTGTGGATCAAGTTCAATACCATAAATGTCAGCAGACAGTCCAGAGGAAATATTATTAACATCGATATTCTGCGTGAGAGCATCCTCAACGTATCGCTTGACAATTTGTTTGATAATATTACCAGATCCAAATGAATACTCTAAAACTTTTTTCCCAAATAAGTCACGAGAATAACCTGCCAAATCGAGCATGTTGTCTACTTTATTTAAGGGGGTAAACTTTTGGCACTTCTTTTTATTGCGTTCATTAGCTATAATTGGATTCATGACTTACCTCGAACTCTCAAATGTATCTCGCTTTTTACATGTATGAATCGACAAACAAGAAATCATGGATGCAAAATTTTCTATTAATAGTTTTTTGTTGACTTTTGAATTACATATGTCAACCGGCATAGAAAGGTGCACTATTATAGTATTGCTTTTTGAATCTTTTCCAGAATCGTCTGATCAGCCGGGAGCCACTGTACAGAATTCAGCTCACTTTTTGTCAGCCAGCGCGCGGCTTCGGCTTCTTTCAAAATAAGGTCACCGAAGAGAACCTCGCACCAGAAGCAGTCCATCGAAATATGAAATGTCGGATAGTCGTATTCGATGGTGCCGATTTTATCATGTACCGCAATTTCGGTGTCCAACTCTTCCTCAATCTCTCGTTTCAGCGCCTGCTGTGCGGTTTCTCCCGGCTCGATTTTACCACCCGGAAATTCCCACTGGCCTTTGTAGTCGCCATAGCCGCGGGCAGTGGCATAAATTCTGTGTTTGATCTGGATGGAGTCGCAGATGACTGCCGCGACGACGCGAACGGTTTTCATGATTTCTTACCCCACGATCAGTTTGTTGGTCTTTTTGAGGAACTTTGCCGGGATAGGTCGGTCGAGCTTCCATGTGATGTTCATGGGGCGGGAGCCGTCGTGCCGGACGTAATTCACGGTGCCAAGGTAGGTGTAGGCGGCGGCACCGCCAAAACGGGCATCTGCCTTGAACTCGCGCACGAACAGCAGCACCCGGCTTCCCTTTGCACGGTGATGGATGTAGCGCTGCCCGGTGGCAGAGTTTTCGGCGGTGGTGCTCTGGCTCTGCCAGTGGAACAGGCTTTCGTTGATGGAATAATCCTTGTACATGGTGGTGGGAGAGTAATCCTTGTCCGCTTTGTTCAGGGTTACAAAGAACACGTCCAGCTGCTTTTCCGGCAGCCACTTCACGCCCTCGCGGACAGTGGCAGGCTTCAAAAAGTCCAGAGCTACCAGCAGCTGGTCGCGGGTATAGGTGCAGTGCAGGTCCAGCGGACAATCAAAGCCCACATCCACAGGTTCGTCGATAAAATCAATGCGGTCATATTGATACTGCAAAAGTGCCTGCAGTTCCCCCAGCAAAACGGGACTGTCCGAGAGAGCATACAGGTTATCGAGAACTTCTTCATCCTCCCAGCTTTCTGCAGTTTTGCCCCAAAGGGTCACATAGAACATTTGCAGCATCCGCTTCTCTACTGGCGATAGAGCCGCAAAGTCGGTGTTATCCAATTTCGGCAGAAGCCCCAGCAAAAAACGGATCCACCTGCGGGAATCCACGACTGCAAAGCGTGCAAAGGCTTTCGTCATAATCTCTTCAAGCGGTTCCACGAAATCGTCCGTTACACCGGCGCGGACACACAACCGTGCAAAGCAGAGCTTCTTGCTGTAAATTGCACGCGGGTCAAGATGATAGTAATCGAGAAAATTGCCAAGGGTCAGCGGCAGGCCGGTGTCCTCTGTAAAAGATGCCGCGCGTGCCACAAGGCCGGAAGTGCGGTCATAGGAAGAGCTGATGTTATCCAGCACATATTTTGCCGCGATCTTTTCCAGCTGGATATAACAGCCTTTGGGCGCAGAGACAAAACCCTCTTTAATCTCTCGGCTGACGCTGTGGGTGGTGTTGGAGAGCAGGGCCGTAAACTTTTCCTCGAAATTGTACTTCTTGTTTGCCTGCCCGATGAAGTCCAGCACGGTCAGGCATTCCTTGTTTTCAGCCAGACGCAGGCCGCGGCCCAGCTGCTGCAAAAACACGGTCAGCGACTCGGTGGGGCGCAGGAACAGCACGGTGTTGACTTCCGGGATGTCCACGCCTTCGTTGTAAATGTCCACCACAAAAATGAAACGAATCTCCCCGGAAACGAGCCGCTGTTTGGCGGTGTTGCGCTCCTCATCGGAAGAATCGCCGGTCAGCGCTATGGACGGGATGCCGTGGGTGTTAAAATAGTCCGCCATGAACCGGGCGTGCTCGATGGAAACGCAGAAGCCAAGCCCCTTTACCTCGTCAATATCGGTGACATATTTCAGGATAGAATTCACCACAAGGTCAGCGCGGCGCTGTGCCACCATGCCGCTGAAGGTGTACAGGTTGGACAGTTCGGCCTTATCATAACCGCCGGTGCGCCATTTCAGACTGCTCAGGTCGGCCGTATCGGTCACGCCGAAATATTGGAACGGGCACAGCAGTTTCCGGTCAATGGCTTCCGGTAGGCGAATCTCGGCGGCAACGCGCCCACCGAAATAATCCAGAATGCTCTTGCCGTCCATACGCTCCGGTGTGGCAGTCAGGCCCAACAAAATCTGTGGCTGATAATACTCCAATAGCTTCTGATAGGTGGGCGCGGCGGCATGGTGGAATTCATCCACCACGATATAATCGTAGAAATCAGCCCCGGTCTTGGCGGTAAAATCCTGCGAGTTGAAGGTTTGGATGGAAATAAACAGGTGTTCAATGCTGTCCGCTTTGTAATTGCCGACCAACAGTTCGCCGAAATTGGCATCTTTCAACACGGCACGGAAAGTGTACAGGCTCTGTTTCAGGATTTCTTCCCGATGCGCCACGAACAGCAGGCGGCAAGGCTTTCCAGGATGCTGTTTGCAGAACTGCTTGTAGTCCAGCGCAGAGATGACCGTCTTGCCGGTACCGGTGGCAGCAACCACCAGATTGCGGTTGTGCCCGCGCACGGCGCGCTCCGCTTCCAGCTTGTCCAGAATTTCCTGCTGGTAGGAATACGGCAGAATATCCAGTGTGTAAATGCCACCGTGGTCGGTCTCGCTGTACTTTTCGGCTTTCAGGGCCCGCGCAAGGCGCTCCCGCTGACCTTTGTCGTAGTACTCGAACTCGCCGGCGTTCCAGTAGCTTTCAAAGGTGGCGGCGATCTTATCGATGGTCTCCGGCAGATCTTTCCGGGTCACTTTCACGTTCCATTCCAAGCCGCTGGAAATGGCCGCGTTGGACAGGTTGGAGGAGCCAACATAGGCCGTCGTGAAACCGGTATCCCGGTAGAACACATACGTCTTGGCGTGGAGTCGGGTGCGCTTGGTGTCGTAGCTGACCTTGATTTTCGTGTTGGGCAGCTGGCGCAGTTCTTCGATAGCCTTTACATCGGTGGCACCCATGTAGGAAGTGGTAATGATACGCAGCTCTCCGCCGTTCTGGGTAAACTGCCGCAGCTCGTCCATAAGCAGGCGCAGACCGCTCCACTTGATGAAGGACACCAGCATGTCGATGTGGTCGGCAGACACGATCTCCTTTTTCAGTTCAGTGTACATCTGCGGCTCGTGGATGGCACCGGTGAACAACGAGCTTTGCGCAAGAGACGTTTCCGGCCGTTCGATGTCTTTGGCCGCTTTTCCGGTGGCAAGGCGGGGGTCATTTTTCCGTAAAAGCGCAAGAAGCTGCTCTGCACGCTGGTCAACGCCCAGCGCGGCAAAGTCAGGTTCTTTGGTGGTAGTCTGGATGGTGCTTACGATCTGGTTTGCCAGAGCAATCTGTGCTTCGATGCCGCCGCCATTGTACTGTACGTTGTCGAGGCCTTTCTGTACCACTTCGGTCAGGTACTGCGCCAGCACTTTAGAGGCTTCTGCCGTGTCGATGGGCGCAGTGGATTTACGAGCTTCCGGAACCTCCGAAAGCTCGCGGTTCAGCGCATTGTTAATGACCTGTTCGTACAGTCCGGGGTGAAGCATGATGACACTTCCTTGCAGTTTTCTTCTATTATAGCGCGGACAAAAGCTCTATTCAATGCTCACAATACGGATGAGACATTGCTTAACCACTCAAAAAGCACAATAAACAGGCAGGTTGCTGACATATTTCTGTACTAATCTCTGGAAAGAAGTCAGAAAG
>ERZ1034984.3077-NODE-3077-length-12544-cov-16.341821_pt1 | contig 12544 bp, 10 predicted proteins | sample MGYA00520589_ERZ1034984 | MGnify/ENA primary metagenome ERZ1034984 (study PRJEB33766, sample SAMN09781790) | gut metagenome | biome: gut microbiome | host: Homo sapiens | place: Madagascar | study: EMG produced TPA metagenomics assembly of the PRJNA485056 data... | reverse complement strand
AAATGAAAAAAAGTATTTTAAAGAAAGTATTATTTACTTTAGTAGTAATAATAGCAGGTGGAATTACTAGTGTAAAAGCTGATGATTTACCAGTGATAGTAAATGGAACAAGATTTACTGATGAAGTAAATACCATGACTTTAGGAGAGGGAACTCTAACTTATAATAAAGAATCTAAAGAATTAACTTTAGATAATGTTACCATTACCTCTGATACTAATTATGGTATTAATTTAGTAAGTACAGATGATGAAATTAAAATAATTTTGAAAGGTGACAATAAAATTATAGTAACTGATACTAATTTTGGCATCAGATCTAGTGGCGATATAGTAATTACTGGTGATGGTAAATTAACTATTACTGCAGAATTTCCTGCAATACAGGGAAGAAATATTACTATAGATGGAGCAAAAATAGATTTAACTACTACAGGAGATTATTTAGCGGCTATTGAAAATAACTATTTGCTAACTATAAAGAATAATGCTAAAGTAAAAGCAAAGGGATATGGATCTGCTTTATCATCATTTGGTGAGATGAAGATAGTTGATAGTGAGTTGGAACTGGAGGCTACAGGAGATAGTTCTAATGCAATTTATGTAGAACCTACTAATGGTAATGGCAATGGAATATTAAATATTACTAATTCTAAAATAAAAGCTAAAAGTGGCTTTGCTTGCGTATTTAGTGCTGGTGAAATGACTTTATCTAAATCTAACTTTGATTTAGAGAGTATTGCAGGAGGAATATACTCTAATACTTTGGTAAATATTAATAATTCTAGAGTAAATGTTATAGATGGAAACTATGGAGTAGGTGTTAGACAAGGAGATATTAATATTAACGATAGTACTTTTAAAATAGGCGTTAATGGTTCAGCATTTATGTATAATCCTAATATAGAGGGATTAGATAATAAAATAATTTATGCTGGTAATGAAAAGGATGGATCTGATGCTATAGTAATAGATAAGGATAGTGATTTTGATCTTTCTGAATATAGTTATGTTAGAATAACTAATATATATACTATAAAAGTAGTAGCAGATGATAATATAGTGTTAGATACTGATAAAGAAATGACTGTGATTGAGGGAGATAATAAAGAATTAGTTATTAAAGCTAAAGATGGTTATAAGATTAAAAGTGTATTAGTTAATGATAGTGAAAGTACTTTAACTGATAATAAATTAGTTTTAATGAATATTGATGAAGATATGGTAATTAAAATTACTTCAGAGAAAGAAGAAGCTCCTGCAGTAAAAGTTGATAATCCTAAAACTGGAGATAATATAATACTATATTTAATTATTTGTCTTGGTTCAATTATTGGGTTAATTGGTACAAGAGTATTGTCTTATAGAAAAGATAATTAAAATAAAAAATAGTGATAATTAAGTTTATCACTTTTTTATTTTAAATATTATAATTATATGTTAATATAGTTATAGGAGGTATTTATGAAAAAGAATATAAAAAATTTTATTAAGGGAATATATGCTGGTATAATGATAGGTATTGGTGGTACTATTTATTTATCTATGTCTTCAAAAGTACTTGGTGCTATCTTTTTTTCTATTGGTCTTATGATGATATGTATATTTAATATGAACTTATATACTGGCAAGATAGGATATATTATTAATAATAAGAAGAGTTATTTATTAGAATTATTATTATCTTTATTAGGTAATTTTATTGGTACTTACTTAGTTGCTTTTTTGATTAGGAATACTAGGTATGCTTATCTTAGTGAGACTGCTAGAGAGATATCTATGATAAAAATTAATGATAGTATAATAAGTATTTTGATACTTGCTATTTTTTGTGGTATTTTAATGTTTTTAGCAGTAGATAATTATAAAAAGAATAAGAGTGATTTTGCTAAGTATTTAGGCATATTTATGTGTGTTATTGTTTTTATATTATCAGGATTTGAACACTGTATAGCTAATATGTTTTATTTTAGTTTAGGTTCTGTTTGGACTACTAAGAGTTTGTGGTATATAATTATTATGATAATGGGTAATTCAATAGGAGCAATATTAATAAATTATTATAAGACTAAGATAGATATAGATTAATACAATTTATATCTTTTTTCTTGACTTTGATATTTTAGATTATTATAATTGAAACATATTAAGGCTCAAACCTTTAAAAGGAGATTTTAGTTATTTTTTAAACATTATTTAGAGCAAAATATTTATGAAGGAGAAGCTTCTATGTAAATAGAAGAGAATAAAGTAACAACACATTACGCTTTATTATTTAAAAATATAGAAAGGAAGATTAATATTGAAAGATAATAAAAGAGTAATGAATTTTAAATGCTTACCTGATGAAGAAAAACCTAGAGAGAGATTTATTAAATATGGAAAGAGTAATATATCTAATAAAGAACTTATTGAGATAATATTAAGATCTGGTACTAGAAAATATGGTTTAAAAGAAATATCTTATAATATACTTAGTTCTGTTAATAATATTAATGAACTTAAAAATATGGAAGTTAATTCCTTATCTAAAATAGATGGTGTTGGAAAAATAAAAGCGATCGAATTATTGTCAGCAATCGAACTTGGTAGAAGAGTATATATGGAAAATGAATATAATGATTTGGTTTATTTAACTGATCCAGAGTCTATTATTAATTATTTTCATAATTTATTTGTGGATGTTAAACAAGAATTATTCTATGTTGTATATTTAGATAATCAAAAGAAATATATTGATAAGAAATTATTATTTAAAGGGACTGTTAATTATTCTTTAGTACATCCTAGAGAAATTTTTAAAGAAGCTTATATATTATCTTCGAGTTATATTATATGCATACATAATCATCCTTCGGGTAATGCTAGTCCTAGTAAGAATGATATAGAGCTTACTAAGCGAATAAAAAATATTGGTAATTTATTTGGTATTATATTAATAGATCATATAATTATAGGTAAAGGTAATTATTATAGTTTTTTTGAAGACAATAATTTGTAATAAATTGCCATTATATGCTTTTCTTTTGGTTAAAAATATTATATAATAAAATGTGATTGGAAAGTGATAAAATGATTGATAAAAGGGGAAAATTTAAATATGGTAAATACTTTTTTATGATAGTTATAGTTATAATTATAATTTTTTTAATAATTTTTTCATTTACTTTAAAAAGTGATAGAGAACTTAATTCGTTTGAATCTTTTGTTCGTGATATTTTTGTGTATACTGAGAAGGTTATTACTTATCCCTTTAATTATATAAATAATAAAACTAAGGATTATAAGAAACTTAAAAATACTAAGAAAGATAATGATATATTAGAGACTTCGATTGATAGAATAGATTCTATAGAGGCTGAGAATATTGAACTTAGAAGACAAATAGAGCAGATGAAAGAAGAGCTTGATATATCGTATACTTTATCTGATTATGAGTATTTAAATGCTACTGTTGTTAGTAGAAATGTTGGTTTTTGGTATAATACTATTACAATAGATAAAGGTAGTTATAATGGTATAGAGCAGGATATGGTAGTTATTAATTCTAAAGGATTGATTGGTAGGGTAATTAGAACTACTACTTTTACTTCTGATGTTAGACTTATTACTACTAGTGATACTAATAATAAGATATCAGTTCATATTAGTAATGGAGATACTAATTTATATGGTTTAATTAATAATTATGATTACAATGATAATTTATTAGAGATAGAGGGTATTAGTAATACTAAGGATGTTAATATAGGAGATTATGTTTATACTTCAGGTCTTGGAGGAGTATTTCCTTCAGGTATATTAATTGGAACAGTTACTGATATATCTACAGACTCCTATGATTTGGCTAAGATAATTAAAGTTAAACCATCCGCAGATTTTAATGATATTAATTATGTTAGTATACTAAAGAGAAAGAGTGTGGAAGAGTGATTATTAGTATAATTTATTTAATATTTTCTTTTATACTAGAAAATATTATGTCTAATGTTTTTACTAGTACTTTATCTAGTATTAGTTGTTTTACTACTATATATACTATTATAGCTTTAGTAGTTATATATCCTTATTTTTATAATTATAAGAAGTATTATTTATTAGTTTTAATATTTGGACTTTTATTTGATATATTATATACTTCTACATTTATATTTAATATGGTTATATTTTTGTTAATAGGTATTGTTATTAAGATACTTAATAATATTTTTCCAGAGAATATATTTATGGCTAATTTGATTAGTTTTATTAGTATAGTTATTTATCATATACTTAGTTATATTATTCTTACTATTATGGGGTATATTGATTATAGTATAATTTTATTATTTAGAATTATAGTTCATAGTATTATTATGACTGTTATATATACTAGTATTAGTTATTTAATTATTAAGGGCTTGTATAATAAGTTTGGTATTAAACATATAAAATAAAAATTTCTTATAAAAAGAAATTTGGTTCATTTTGATAATTTGATGTAGTGGTTACTGGATCTATGTTATCACTTTTAGTTGGAGTTACTTCTTTGTTTTGGGTGACTTCTTTTTTTGTGCTAGTACTAGTATTGGCTCTAGTACCAGTATCTGTTTCGTCTTTGAAGACAGAGGCTATTTTTAACATAGATTTCATATTATTCATCATTGGTCCTACTTCTTTAACGATAGGAATAGCATCTTTTACTACTCCGAGAGTTTTAGATGCACCATTTAATAGATTAGTAAAACTAAAACCACTAGTGGCTCCTCTTGCAGTACTACCTAGTCCTAATAGGGAACGAAGGCCGCCACTTCTAGTAGCTCCTCTTATACCCATTGTCATTGGATTTATCATACCTCTTGTCATAGGAGGCATTACTGGAGGGTTTATTCCACCTATGAAAGGATAACCAAAATTATTTCCATACATTTATAATACTCCCTTTCTAAAATAATATATGAAAAAGATAAAAAAATGTTAAAAATTTAATAATATATGTTATAATAAAATAAGAGAATAGGTGATAGGTTATGAATGGTAATCAAGTTACTAATAATAATGGAGCTAATTTTAGTTCTAATCAAACTCTTAATGGCAATAGTGCTGTTGCTAAAAAGAGAACTAGATATAAATATATTGCTTATGATAAGACTGGTAAACAAGTAAAGGGATATTTTGATGCTTTTAGAAAGATGGATGTAGAGTCTTTTCTAGTTACTAATGGCTACAAGATAGTAGAGATAAAGCCTGTTAGTGTCAGTAAGATAGGATCTTTCTTTACTTTTCAAAATGAAATGAGATATAAAGACTTAGTTTTCTTTTTAACACAGTTATCTACTTATATTAAGTCTGGTATACCTCTTACTGATTCAATATTAATATTAGAAAATCAAACAAAGAATAAAAGACATAAAGAAACATTTAAAAGAATAGGGTATGAACTTAATACAGGAGCTTCTTTTAGTGAAGCTTTAGCAAGACAGGGTAATGTATTTCCTAGATTACTTATTAATATGGTTAAGACTTCAGAACTTACTGGTAATTTAACAGAGGCTTTAGATGATATGGCTTCTTATTATAAAACTGCGGATACTAATAGAAAACAAATTATATCAGCACTTACTTATCCTAGTGTTGTACTTGTTATTTCAATAGCAGTACTTACATTTTTACTTATATATATAGTACCTAAGTTTCAATCTATATTTGATCAATTAGGATCTAAGCTTCCTGGGATTACTTTATTCTTAATAGATATGAGTGCTTTTCTTCAAAATAATATAATTAAGATAATACTTGTAATAGCAGCAGTTATTATTATATTAATTGCTATGTATAAGAATATTAAACAGTTTAGATACGCTGTACAATGGGTGCTTATGCATATACCAGTAATTAAAGATGTACTTATATATAATGAAGTTATAATGTTTACTAAGACATTTTCTTCATTAGTTAGACACGATGTTTTTATTACTGATAGTATAGAGATGCTTGGTAAGGTTACTAATAATGAAATATATAAATCTATAATAAAAGAGGCTGTTAATAATCTTAGTATGGGTGTTGGATTATCTAAGGCTTTTGAGAATAAATGGGCTTTTCCTAGAATAGCATATGAGATGCTTCTTACAGGAGAAAAAACAGGTAGATTAGGATCAATGATGGAAAATGTTTCTACCTACTATGAAGAAGAACAGAAGAACTTAGTACAGAGACTTAAAAGTTTAGTAGAGCCTGTTATGATAATACTACTTGCTTTTATAGTAGGAATAATATTACTCGCTATATTTATTCCAATGTTTAGTATTTATAGTGATATATTATAGGTGATATAATGGAAATATATATATATATAATGATATTTATATTAGGAAGTTCTATTGGTAGTTTTTTAAATGTTACGGCGATGAGACTTTCTAATAATCAATCGATATTGTGGCCTTCTAGTCATTGCGATAATTGTAATCATAAACTTAGATGGTATGAAATGATACCTATATTATCTTATATAATTCAAAGAGGTAAATGTAATTGTTGTAAGAGTAGGATACCTATTAGTGCATTTATTATAGAGTTAGTTACAGGTATTTTGTATATGGTTTCTTATCATTCATTTGGGTTTAGTTATGACTTAGTTATTAGTTTAATATTTATATCTAGTCTTATTGTACTTATAGTTAGTGATATAGAATATATGATAATATTAGATGAAATAATTGCTGTATCTTCGATAGCTATAATAATATTAGATTTAATATTTTTTGGACTTAGTTATACTGCTGATAAAATTGTTAATGGAATACTTGCATTTTTACTTATGTATATGGTAAAATTAATAGGAGATAAGATATTTAAGAGAGAGTCAATGGGTGGGGGAGATATTAAACTTATGTTTTTTTGTGGATTAGTAATTGGTTTTTACTTATCTATATGCAATATATTTCTTGCTACTTTTATTGCCTTTCCAGTAGCTTTGTATATGTTATTTAGAAGAAAAGATAATCTTATACCTTTTGGACCATTCTTAGCTATGGCGGCAATACTTATACATATATCAAAGATTGATATTAATACTGTTATTGATTTACTTATTAAATAATGGAGGGATTATTATATGAAAAAGAAAATATCTATGAAGACTATATATCTTTTGGCTGTTATTGCGGTTGGATTAGTAGGACTAGGAGTAGGTTCTACTTATGCAGTATTTACTGCGAGTGCTACTATTGATAATCCTATTGCTTTTACATCTAATTTATCTTCTACTAATGAAATTATTGATACTACTAGTGTTAATATTGGAGCTAATGAAACTAAAACTATTACTTTGAAGGTAGTTAATACTACTTCTTCTACTTTGAATTATGCAGCTTGGTATAATGCTGATTTAGAGGGATTGGCTATTGGAGTATCTTCTGATAGTTCTAGTAAAGCTACTGGCACTATTGCTAAGGGTGTTACCAAGGCCATAGATATTATTATTAAGAATGGTTCTACTAATACTACTACTATACAGTTTGGGGTATCTAGTAGTGTAGATCAAATTAGTTTAGGGGCTAGAATGAAAGCTATAACTAATGTAATAGAACCTGATAAAGTAAGTACTACACTAATATTAAATGCTATTGGTGGTCTTTATTCAAATGATGATTCTGTTGATGATGGTGCTGGAAATGTTGTTGATATTGATACGACACATTATTTAATGGTTGATTCTTTTAACAATCTTAGATATTTTGGGGCTGATCCTAATAATTATGTTTTATTTAATTGTAAAGAATATCCGGATACTGATTGTGAAGTTTGGAGAATTGTTGGGATAATAGATAGTAAGCTAAGATTGATGAGAACTGAACCACTTGAACAGCCTTTATCTTGGGATTATGATGTTGATGTTACTGGAAGTACTTCATTTCAAAATGATTGGGAAAATTCAACATTATTCAAATTTTTAAATGATGCTTATATGACAGGTTCTCAAGTGGTTGAATATCCTACTTATGATTTTGGTACAATTACATTAGATATGAGTAAATTAGGACTTAAGAATGATGAAACTAGAAATATGTTGGATTTTGAGGCACTATGGTATTTAGGTTCCTTGGATGGTCTTTCTTTACCGCCTTATCAAATTTATACAGAAGAACACGATGCAGGTTATAGTTCATGGGATAATTCTAATGTTAAAGGAATGCCTATTTCTATACCATATGCATCGGATTATGGTTATGCTGCAGATTTAAGACAATGTACTACTTATCTTGATTCATATTCATCTTGTGTTGATGGGAATTGGATGACAAGTGTTTTTGCACCGACTACTAATGCTGGATTAAATACTTGGCTAATGACTTCTTATAATGATAGTTCTAGAACGCTTGCGGCAAGCATAGATACTGAATATAATGTTGTTACGAGTAAGGTACGTGTAGGTGGCGCTATTTATCCAACGTTATACTTAAATGATGGTGTTCTTATGGTTGATGGTGATGGTGATGGAACAGCATCTAATCCTTATAAGTTGTATGTAGGTTAATAGTAAAATATAGTGATATAAAAGTTAAGAAAGTTAATTACTTTCTTTTCTTTTGATGTAAAAAATGTGTTAATTCCTTGAAAATAAAGAAAAAATACTATATAATGGTTATGGTGGTAATATGGAAGAAATTATTAAAAAGATATATGATTATTCTTTAGAAGATATAATGGGACAAAGTTTTGGAAGATATTCTAAGTATATTATTCAAGACAGAGCTATTCCCGATGTTAGAGATGGACTTAAACCAGTTCAAAGAAGAATATTATATTCTATGTATAAAGAACATAATACTTATGATAAACCTACTAAAAAAAGTGCTAATGCTGTTGGTCTTGTTATGGCTAATTATCATCCTCACGGAGATAGTTCTATATATGAAGCTATAGTTCGTATGAGTCAGTGGTGGAAGAATGAAGCACCTTTAGTAGAAATGCAAGGTAATAATGGTTCTATTGATGGAGATAGTGCTGCTGCTAGTCGTTATACTGAGGCAAGGTTATCTAAAATAGCAGGAGAACTTCTTCGTGATATTGATAAGACAGGAATTGTACCTATGGCTCCTAACTATGATGATAGACTATTAGAGCCTACAGTACTTCCTAGTAGATTTCCTAATTTACTTGTTAATGGTACTACTGGAATAAGTGCTGGTTATGCTACTAATATGCCTCCACATAATTTGGGAGAAGTAATAGATGCAACAGTATTTAGAATAGATAACCCTAATAGTAGATTAGAGACAGTTATGAATTATATAAAGGGTCCTGATTTTCCTACTGGTGGTATTATTTTAGGAGTAGATGGTATAAAGAAAGCTTATGAGACAGGTAGAGGTAAAATATTCGTAAGAGCAAATGCTAAAATAGAAAAGAATAAGATTATTATTACAGAAATACCATATGAAGTTAATAAACAAATATTAGTTAGAAGAATTGATGAGATTAGACTAGACAAGAAGATTGATGGTATTGTTGAAGTAAGAGATGAATCTGATAAAGATGGCCTTCAGATAACAGTAGAACTTAAGAAAGATGCTGATGCTAATAATATTCTTAATTATTTATATAAGAATACTGATCTACAAATATCTTATAACTTTAATAATGTTGTTATTGTTAACAGAAGACCTATGCAACTTGGCTTACTTGGATTATTAGATGCTTATATAGTTCATCAAAGAGATGTTGTTTATAAAGCTACTGAGTATGATTTAAAGACTGCGAAAGCAAGTTATCATATTATGGAGGGACTTGTTAAAGCTATATCTATATTAGATGAAGTTATTGCTTTAATTAGAAGAAGTAAGAATAAAGCTGATGCTATTGCTAATTTAGTTAGTGAATATGAGTTTACTAATACGCAGGCTGAAGCTATTGTTAATTTACAACTATATAGACTTACTAATACGGATGTTGTTCTTTTGGAAGAAGAAATGAAAAAACTAGAGGAGAGAATTCGTACTTATGAAGAGATTTTAGCTAATCCTAGTAAATTAGATGGTGTTATTAAAGATGATCTTAGAAAGATAAAAAAAGAGTATGGTATAGAGAGAAGAACAGAAATTAAGGATGAGGTTCCTGAAATTAAGATTGATACTACTAGAATGATACCTAAGGAAGAAGTTATAGTATCTATCACTAATGATGGTTATATAAAGAGAGTTCCTCTTAGAAGTTATATGTCTTCGAATGGAGAGGAAACTACTTTAAAAGAGAATGATTATATTATTGGGTTATATAGTATTAATACTTCTTCGGTAATGCTTTTATTTACTAATAATGGTAATTATCTATATTTACCGGTATATGATATACCTGAAGGTAAATGGAAAGATCTTGGTAAACATATTAGTAATATTATTAGTTTAAGTCCTGAAGAGAGAGTTATTGGTAGTATACCAGTATATGATTTTGATAGAGAAGTATATATTACAGCATTTAGTAAGAATGGTATGATTAAGAGAACATTACTTAAAGATTTTAGAGTACAAAGATATAGTAAACCTATGAAGATGATGAATCTAAAAGATGGTGATGAACTTATAAATGTTACTAATTCTAGTGCTAATAATGTATTTATTGCTACTTATAATGGTTATGGACTTTGGTATGATGTTAGCGAGGTTCCTGTAGTAGGTGTTAAAGCTGCGGGTGTTAAAGCTATTAGTCTAAAAGATGATTATGTTGTAAGTGGTATACTATTTGATGATAATGAAGAATATGTTACTATATTTACGGATAAAGGTACTGGTAAGAGAACTAAACTTTTAGAGTTCGAAAAAACTTCTAGAGCTAAGAGGGGAATACTTCTTATGAAAGTTATTAAGAGTAATCCTAGTAAAATAGTTAATGTTTATATTGCTAATAATAAGAATGTTGTTGGTATTATATCTGATAATTATAGTAAATTAGTTAAGATTAGTGAAGTATCTATTATGGATAGATATAGTAATGGATCTTATGTTATAAAAGATAGAATAAATAATTCTTATATGGTAACTGATCTTGTTAGTGAAGATGAAGAAGTAAGTACTACTAGTGGTAGTAGTGATGTTAAGAAAGATATTTCATTAAAAGAGATTGATGATGAGTTATCTAAAGTAGATAGTATAATTAATGATACTATGGAATAATTTTAATAGAGGTTGATAATATGATATATGTAAAAGATATAATTGATAGATTTGGTGGTGTTTTAGTATCAGGTAATGATAATATTGTTATAGATAATATATCTAAAGATACTAGAACAATTAATGAAGGAGATATTTATGTTGGTATAAAAGGAGAAGCTTTTGATGGTAATAAGTTTTATGCTGATGCTTTTGATAAAGGGGCTAAAGTTTGTATATTAGATAATATTGATATAGATAGTATTGATAATAAATATAAAGATAAAACTATTGTTAAAGTAGATAATTCTATTAAATGTCTTCAGGATTTAGCTAGATATAAGAGAAGTTTATATAATATTCCTGTTATTGCAGTAACTGGTAGTGTTGGTAAGACTTCTACTAAAGATATGATTTATTCTGTATTATCTACTAAATATAATGTTTTAAAAACTAGTGGTAATAATAATAATCATATTGGTCTTCCTCTTACTATACTAAAATTAAAGGATGAAGATATTATGGTAGTAGAGATGGGAATGAATAATCCTGGAGAGATTAGTCTTCTTACAGATATTGCTCGTCCTACTATAGGAGTTATTACTAATATAGGAACAGCACATATTGGTAATTTAGGATCTAGAGAGAATATAATGAAAGCTAAGTTAGAAATTACGGAAGGCCTTAGTGGTCCACTTATTATTAATCAAGATAATGATATAATGAGTGCTAATATTGATTATATTAAGAGTTTAAATGATATTATAACTATTGGTATTGATAGTGATAGTGATTATAAGGCTAGTTGTATTAGTAGTGATATGACTAAGTTTAAAATTAATGGCAATGATATAGAATGTAAGATTGGTAATAGAGCATTTATATATAATTCTCTTGTTAGTTATGCTATCGGAGTATTATGTAATATAGATATAGATAATATAAGAAAGGGAATACTTAATTTTGAACTTACTGGTAATAGACTTGAAAAGAAACTTACTAAAAATAATATTTTAATAATAGATGATACTTATAATGCTTCTTTAGATTCTATTAAGTCTTCTTTAGAGATACTTAGAAATGAAAAAGGAGATAGAAAAATTGCTATTATAGGTGATGTGTTAGAACTTGGTAGTTATACTGGAGAAATACATAGAAGTATTGGTAAAGAATTATTAAATAGTAATTTAGATTATATTGTTTTAGTAGGAGATAATACTAAGTATACTCTAGATTATTTAGAAGAAAATAATTATAGTAATATGAAACATTTTGATAAAGAGAGTGATACATATACTTTTTTAGATAATTTATTAAATAGTAATGATACTGTTTTAGTAAAAGGTTCTAATGGTATGAAACTTAAGAATATAGTTAATTATTTAATGAAGTAATTTGACAAAATATAAATAT
>ERZ1034984.3076-NODE-3076-length-12548-cov-8.221884_pt1 | contig 12548 bp, 10 predicted proteins | sample MGYA00520589_ERZ1034984 | MGnify/ENA primary metagenome ERZ1034984 (study PRJEB33766, sample SAMN09781790) | gut metagenome | biome: gut microbiome | host: Homo sapiens | place: Madagascar | study: EMG produced TPA metagenomics assembly of the PRJNA485056 data... | reverse complement strand
CTCGTAATTAAAAAGAAAGAATAATATGGCAAAGAAAATCAATCTCACGTCGGGTTCCATTTTTGCCGGAAACCCCATCACCTTCACCATCCAGCCCGAAACGCTGGATAGCCCCTCCTTCCACCGTGTCATCATAGAAGTAAACTTTGATAACGGAGGAAGCTACGAAACCGTGAAGCTCACGGTACCCGTCACCACCGAAGGCAATAACGTAGCCCTGGATGTCTCCTCTGCACTCCGCATCCCCCTCGACAATTTCCCGTACACCGCCACCACAAAAACCTTCCCGCTCGTAAGATGGTACATAAAAGCCTACGATGAGTATATGAACAAAAACGGCGAAGTGCATACCGGTGTAGGCGAGGTCTATTATCCCCAGAAGCCTGTCGCAGGTACCGATACTGACCTTCGCTGCATAGCAGGAGCCATGTCGGATATGGAGCGCATTCTATCCAATCCATCCCCAGCAGTAAAAGACTTCTCCCGAAAGCCAACTTCTATCCCCGAAGTCACCGTTGTAGGCGAATCCTTCTCCTACCCAGTCTCCTATGCCTCTTCACAGATATTGGCATCCAGCACCGCACTCACCGCTCCTACCTCTTCCGAACAGAAAATCACAAAGGAAGGTTCGCAGACTATTGGCGGTCACGCCCTCTATGCCCTGCCATCCTCGGAAGCAGAAAACCGCAGTACCTTCCGCTTCATCAATGCCCGTGGCTGCCTGGAGAGCATCAATATCCCGAAAGCCTACAGCAAGAAGCTTTCGGTAGAAACCACCCCCTATACGATAGCAGTGCAGGAAACCTTCAACACCTTCTCCCGGTCCGCTATCAAGAAGCAGAATAACCGTGAGTCGTGGCTTTATCAGAGTGACCCCCTCGATACCGCCTGGCTCTACTGGTACCTTCACGAGTTTCTGATGAGTGAGCACGTATGGCTGAAGGTAAAAGATACCTGGCTCTCCTGCACCATCACCCAGGAAGACGAGATAACGATCAGCGATAATACCACGCAGAATATGTACTCCGTTTCCTTCACAGCCAAGCTCGACATCAACGGAAGTCCCTACCTCTAGCCAGTACGCCCTGCAGTCCTTATCATCGTCTATACGCCCTGCTGCCCTTATCGTCGCATATACGCCCTGAAGGGGCAGCAACTCCTAGCCCAGGGTAACCCCCTGGGTAATGGCAGCATCATCAATGCGCCCTGAAAGGGCAAAAGCTTTTTTGTCCCCCCTAAAACCGCAAAAACCTTTATCTTTGCCCTATAAATGAATAAAAATCCAAACAAAAAAAAATGGCAACAGAAGCAAATAATACGAGTTATTGGATTTCGAGCAGTGCGCTCTACATCCAGCTTAATGCGATGGGTGAGCCAGACTACATCCAGTGTAGCGTAGTCTCCGGCGCATCCATCCTCTGCTATATGCAGGGCATTCCGGGTCTGGAGTATGATGCTGGTCACAACTACCAGCGCTGGCCTCTTGCTGCCTACCCTTCCGTCTTCCCTGATTCCGAGCGGAAGTACATCTATGTAGCCATCCCCCGCACGAGCACCGCCGACAACAATACCGCCGTGGTGGTATATCCGAGCGAGCGCATCGACCTGTACGGCTACTCTATCGCCAATCCCGACAAGCTGGTAGGCGACGAGAGATTCTACTACATCTATCTGCAGGGCATCATCTCTGAAGTGAAGACGGATGCTGATGGCAAGACCCGCAAGCGTGATTGGCTTCAACACGTGGATTGTGGAAAACTGAATACCGACGAATCCCTTTCGAGCGGTATCGATGGCACCTGGTGGAAGTATAATTCCGTCACCGATTCCATCTCCTTCCTCAAAACCATCCTCTCTGCCACCTTTGATACGCTGACTGCCAAGGTTGCGAAAATCACGAAACTGTTCCTGGGTGAAAAAGAACTGAATGGCGTAGCCGATGATCTCAGCCTGGAAACGGATAACACGAAGGTGGTTACTCCTCTATATCTGGGTCAGTTTGGCGTGAAGCATTTCCTGGCGAAAGACAAGGATGATGTAGCCCATGGCACGATTACCTTCGAGAAGGTGCAGAAGTTCCTGGCAGGTATGAATGTGGGCGATTTCAACTTAGAGAACGGCGGCTCGTGGACTCCCGATGCAGAAGGTCGCTCTCATCTTATTACCGACTACCTGGAGGTGAGAATGAAGGCTATCTTCGAGGAGCTTGTAATCAAGAAAACCTCCACCATCGGTGGCAAGGAGATTATCTCTCCTGCTGGTGGCGTGGTGGCTCACAAGGTGGAAGAGGTTACTGTGACATATAATAATGTGTCACAGAAGGCTTATCGTTGCTATTTCTTAGCAGAGCAGGAAGGTGATGCCGTAGATAATGATTTCTCCGTTAACGACCAAGTGCGCTCGGAATCATTCAATGTACGCAAGGGCACTTACCACAAAGTTGGCAATCACTTTTACTGGCGATTGGTAATCGGTCGCGATGAAGACCCTGTAGAGTTGGAAGGAAAGAAGTATCATTATATCGACCTCTCCGATACCGATTGCGCTACGGCAAGCGACGTACCTGCTAAAGGTGATGTGTTGTCGCAGTGCGGTAATAGAACCGATGTAGAACGTCAAAACTGCCTTATCTTCTCGGCGGTAGATACCTATTCGCCATCCGTCAGCCTCTATCACGGCATCAACAGCTATTCCTTTGCCAATAGGGAGTATGTGGAATATGGCGTAAATAAGCAGACCAACAAGGCGTTTTTCAATGTCTATGGTGATATGTATGTAGGCGACCGACCTACTAAAGAGAATGGCTATGAGGGTAGTAGCTACATCAAGTATGACAGCGCAGCCAAGCAGGTATCTGTTAAAGGCAAAATCTCAGCCAAATCTACCGTGGATGGCAAGGAACTGTCTCAGTATATTAAGGAGAACTCAGCGAAGGGCTTGACCGAGGAGCAGGTAAACAATCTCATCAAGAACTCGCAGGTTATTACCGACTTGCAGAATCAGGTGGATGGGGCTATCGAGACGTGGTTCTATGAGGGTGTGCCTACACTGACTAATGCGCCAGCAAGCAGTTGGACGACCGATAAGGATAAAGATACCCATCTCGGCGACCTTTACTACGACAACAAGACGGGCAAGGCATACCGCTTTGCCAAGGATGGCAACACCTATAAGTGGACAATCATCACGGACACCGATATTGCCAAAGCCCTCTCCGATGCAAGCAAGGCACAGGAGACCGCAGACGGCAAGATGAAGGTGTTCAGCACACAGCCTACACCACCTTATCAGGTGGGCGATATATGGGTTAATGCTACCTATCCATCCGATGGCAGTACCTATAAGAATGAGGTGTTGCGCTGCCAGACCGACAAGAAGGCTGGTTCCCAGTTTGCTATCGCCGATTGGATTAAGGCTTCAAAATACACAGATGATACAGTTGCAAACGCAGCTAAAAAGGCAGCAGAGGATGCGCAGAAGGCGGCACAGACCGCACAGACGAATGTTGCGAACCTCGGCAAGACCGTTACTGGCAACAAGAAGGCATTCGACAACTACGTCAAGGATGGCTACCTAGAGCCTTCCGAGATTGCAGCTATGGCGCAGGATTCTAAGCGACTTGAAGATGATTTTGCGGCAGCTCAAAAATCATACAATGAGGTGAAGGATGCAGAGGTACTGAATGGCACCAAGGAACTCACTGACCTCAAAACTGCTTTTGCAACACTCACTACTGCCAAGAAAGAACTCATCGAGTATCTTTCAGATATTTCTGCGAGATATAATGCGGCTAATACTGAAGGCAAGGCTACCATCGTATCAGCGGTGGGGACGAAGTTCACTAATTTTCAGTCTGCCTATGCTTCTTTCTACGACAAGCTGGGTTTGGCGAACGCCTATATTACCAGCAAGATATATGGTAAACTCGGTGAAGTAATCGGTGACGTAACCAGCCTTGCTTACTTAAAGAAGGCTCTGATGGATGCTCCCGATACGGAGATTAACGGAGGTTTGGTTCTTACATCCCTCATCGGGTTGCGAGACATTGATGGAAATACTACAGCAGGTATCAATGGTATCACGGAGAAGTCTGCAAAGGGAGGTGGTGTCGCCGCTTGGTTCGGTGGCGAAATGGTCGATAAGGACTACAACGATGGCTCTAAGACTCCTGCCAACACCATCTTCCGCTTCGATGGTTCGGGCTATGTGGCAGGTGGTGCAATCTGGTGGGGAACTGATGGCAGGGTTCACGCTGACCCTACCTCTTTCATCATCAGCGAGAAGAATCTTGGCGCATACCTCACCTTCTTTGAGCCGACTTGGAAGGCAGGAAGTGCAGGAACGAGCGTTGCTGACCTTGTGTCTTTGAAGCCAAACGCTCCTTTTACCAAATTGGGTGTTTCGGGCGATGCTGCATTCGAGGGTGCTATCACTTTCCACGGTATCAAGATTACGTATGATGCAACCAACAAGGCTATCAAAGTGGATGGAAATCTCTATGCCACAGGCGGTATCACGGCTTACGGTGAAGGAAGTGGCTCATCAGGTGGCGGCGGATTGAATGGTAGTGTTAAATCCTATGTTGACGCTATCAATCTTACAACAGAGAATCTTTCTGAAGTAGCTTCTGCATACTCAGTAGCTAAGTTAAAGTCTTTGATTGATGAAATAGATGGTAGTGCTCCTACCGAAGTCGATTGGAGTATCATTAAGAATAAGCCTACAACTCTTGCTGGTTATGGTATTATCGATGGGGTTAATTCTGTAAGCACAAGTGGAAGTGGCAATGCAGTGACTAGTGCCATAGTAAGTGGACATACGCTTACCTTAACGAAGGAAAAGTCATTCCTAGAATCAGTTGCTTGGTGGAACGTTAGTGATACACATAACGCAAATGACCTACACAGAGGAATCACATTCGCATACGTTAATCACGCTAATACTGCCACTACTGGTACTTTGATTGACTTCTCTTGTGGTTCAAACAACAATTACTCATTTCAGTTGCAAGCAAGTTATAATAGTGACACTATTTATTTCCGTAGGCACAATGGTGACAATAATACTTGGGGAGGCTGGAATAGGCTCGCTACCATTGAAAATATACCTAAAACCTATGCAGGAAGTTCTTCTGCTGGAGGTGATGCTACGAGAGCATTAAAATTAAAGGATTATAATGGAGATTATTATGATATATATTGTGGATATTCAGGTGCTAGTTTAAATGCTGGTGAAATTACTGCTATTGTAGGAACAAAAACTAATGGCAGTAATGTATATTATAAAGATGTTCAAAAGAGTGCATTGCAATCTTGGTTAGGTTTAGGTGCTAGAGCGTACGATAATACAAGTTATCTACCCCTTAGTGGCGGAACAATGTCTGGTATTATTAAAAGAAGTAGTGGAGGTTTAACTATTCAAGGTAGAGATAATGCTATAATTAGACAAACTTATGCTCCAGGATCTTCTAGCTGGAACCCTATAGCTTGTGTTGATACAGAAACTGGTACGTGGACTTTAGGACATCTTAGTACAGGTAGTAGTACAGATTTTGATTTTTGTTTTAGTACAGATGTAGATTATAATGCAGGAAACAATAGTGGAACATTCGTATCTATTAGAAACAAAAATGGAATTATTGCGTTGACTAGTGAGATACCAACAAAGTTAAGTTCTCTTAGTAACGATGTAGGCTATATAACATCTAGTGGCAGTTGTAATTATGCGACATCTGCCAATGAAGCTACGAGAGCATTAAAATTAAAGGATTATAATGGAGATTATTATGATATATATTGTGGATATTCAGGTGCTAGTTTAAATGCTGGTGAAATTACTGCTATTGTAGGAACAAAAACTAATGGCAGTAATGTATATTATAAAGATGTTCAAAAGAGTGCATTACAAGTTTGGTTAGGTTTAGGTGCTAGAGCTTATGATAACACAAGTTATCTACCTCTTAGTGGCGGAACAATGTCAGCTAATGCGAGAATTTCTCACGATGGAGGTAATTTATATCTTGGCAATAGTGATAATAGTGGATGGGTATTTACGCAAGATATTTCTTCAAAAGATGGTCCTGATAAATGGAGTATATACTCATCTGGAGGAGCACGTTTTGGCGATATTTATTTGTACCGCAAAGAAGATGGAACTATAGATACTGGAGTTATAGAAAGATATGCTGGTTCTCTATGTTTAAATTGGAACTCTGGTCAAGATGTGATTGTTTGCAATGGTGGTGGTACTTTTATCTGCAAGACTAATATTCTATCTAAAGGTGGTATCACCGCCTACTCCTCCTCAGACATCCGTCTGAAGCAGGATTTGCGGAAGCTGGACTACCTGGGCATCATCAAGGCAATGGGTGGCACGTTTGGCTTTGCTTGGAAGAAGGACAATACAAGGTCTATCGGTTTTATTGCCCAGCACGTCTTGTGCAACCCTCACTTAAAGGACATCGTTGAGACAGACGAGAATGGCTACTTCAAGATCAATTACTGGTCTCCGAAGCTGATTGCAACGGCATTCGGTGCTATCGAGCAGGTGGGCGATGAGGTGAGTAGATTGAAGGCTCGTGTGGTTTTCCTCGAATCCGAGGTTCAGCGATTGAGCGAAGATAAGGAAGACTGCAACAAGAAGAGATTAGATAACAAGAATATTAATTTATTAAATTAGATTAGAAAATGGAGAATTTAAAGATTACCAAGAAGAGTGAACAGACAACCGCCACTTACACCAAGGGCGACTATCGAGTAGAAATCACCTACAATGTTGACAAGTCTGGTGGCAACATCGAGAGCATAAATATGAGTATCTACACAGATGCGAATGGTAACTATCTCGGCAACGCCAATGCCAGCTCTAACGGCAGCGAACTGACCTACAACATCAGCGGTGTTTCGCAGAGCAAGCTCAGTGAGGTGTCAGCCTTGATTGAGGAGGTTAATTCCGCTATCGCTGACAATATGGCTAGCGAGGCAGCAGAGTAAGTGTCGTGAGTATTAACGCAGGGTGGCTCTTATAGAGCTGCCTTGCATAGCGTTTAAAGTTCTAAAGATTAAGCGTATGTCTCTTTCAAACAACAAAATCACTGCTCCAGTGAGCGTGGATGATGTTGCGGATTGTCTCGGAATGAACCGCAGCAGCACCTTGGCAGACCTCTGCACATCATCGAGGATAAACGTCTGGGCGAAGTACAAGCCTACAGATTATAACGCTGCTTTTACTGATAATTGGAGCAAGGGCAAAGATGGAAACTATGGTCTGAATATAACTGTTGATAACAGGGTAAGTTCCTGGAACGCACTGGTTGCTGAGTATTCTAAGCCTAATAATGGATATAGTAATATCTACAAACGACCAAGTGGTGGCGCAACTTCTCCTTATAGACTAGGAGATTTTAGAGGGTATAACCATAAGGCAAAGCCTGAGATTAGTGATTATTTGGCGGCAACAAATTATATAGAAGACTCACCAATATCACTATCTGTAGCATATAATGCGATAACAGTTGATGGAGACCAAGTAAGCTATAAAGATGTTGAAGTCTATAAGGGCTTATATTTTGGATATGTAATTACTGATATAAGCGGTAAAACTCTAAAGCTGCTTGCAACTGCATCAACTACAAGTAGTTATGAAGTTAGAATAGCCGCAAGAACATTATTGGCAGGTAATTATAGGCTATATCCTATGTTCTGTAATGTAGATTACTCAACCAATCATACATTACGTGGAATGTATTGCTATGCTATTCCTAATCTTGCTGGTGGAAAGATTATAACGGTTATAACTGCAAGTGAATCAGAATCAAGTAAATTTGTATATATACATGCTGAATATATAAATTCAAATACAAGAATTAAGGTAACTATTAAAGTAAACAAACTAGTTACTAATATTGGTATATATTTTTGTCACACATCGAATCCAACAAAAGGTCAAGCACTTATGAGTGGTGAATATAGTACAAAAATTAATAGTATTGCTGCTGGAGAGACTAAAAGTGTTACTTTTACAAATCCGTTAAGTAATAAAAGTTATTTAGTTTATGTTATATCAAATGGTGTTTGGGTAACAAAAGGTTTACCTCCAATGACAAGTGTTATGCCTGATTTGTAGTAGATATAAGATAAGTATAACGATTGAAAAGATTACGAGCATGAAGGTCAAAGACTTGATAGGACAAAGGTTTGGAAGGCTCATTGTCGTTCGCAGATATGAACACAATTTTATATGTGGGAATGCCAGCAGAGCCCAATGGGTGTGCATGTGTGATTGCGGTAAAGAGCATATTGCCACAACTCAGAATTTAACGGGAGGTCGCTCTACAAGTTGCGGATGCTTGCAACAGAAAATATCCGCCTCGCAAAAAACCAATTTCAGACACGGATATGCAGTAGAGGAAAAAAGACATCCTTTGTATAATATTTGGAGAAGTATAAAACAAAGATGTTTTAATCCAAATCATAAGGAATACAAGCATTATGGTGGCAGAGGTATTACTATCTGCGAAGAGTGGAAAGATAATCCAAAAGCATTTGTAGAGTGGGGCTTGTCTCATGGATATAAAAAAGGCTTGTCTATTGATAGGATTGACAACGATGGAAACTATGAACCATCTAATTGTCAATTTCTAACACGTTCCCAAAATACGAAGAAAGAGAAGGGACGAATCTTAACTGTCTGCGGAATCTCGCATGATTGTTCTGATTGGAGTCGAATACTAGGACATACTGTTACGTATATTGATAAAATTATACACAGAAAAGGTTTAGAATATACAATTAACTTTATTAAAGAAAGGATTGAAAATGGTAAATAATAATATTATCACCCCCCCATATCCATCGATGATGTCAAGTCGGTGCTGGGCGAACCGAGCAATGATTTGGCTACATTGTGCAAGTCCGCCAAATTAAATATGTTCTCTAGATTTAAGCCAGTATCGTACCCGAAACTCTTTGATGTGACGGATGCAGAACGCAAAAGTATAGGTCACGGCATTAGTCCTACGACCAAGACTTCTACTTCATTGAGCGGAGCTATAATAAAGCAAGTTGCACAACTTAATTGGAATTATACAAAGCCAAGTGGTGGAAGTTCTTCTCCTTATAGATTAGGAGATTTCAATGGATATTATCAAGATGCAGAACCTATCTTGCAATGTGTGTATGGTGGTGGATTCTCTCATTCTGTAGCGAATAGCAATACCTTCAAGATACATTTCGATATTGACCCTGGCGATAGTACCTATAATCTTCAAGCTTATGATTTGACGGCAGGAAGCATTAATCTGAAGGAATATCGTTTTGTAGCATACATTGAATATACAGATGGAACGAGAAAAGGTATATATGAGAGTAGTTATATCCTTGATAGTTCGGGCAATATTCAAGGTGATGTTATCAATGTAGATGTAAGCGGATGGAGTTCTGCTAGTTATTACGTGTATGTTTGCTTGGTGAAGATTACGGGAAGCACTTATACTTATATTCCTCTGCCTAAAGCAGGAGATTACAATCCTTGGAGAATGGTATTATCTCTTGATGCTTCTGCTGGCTTGGAGGTTGTTTCGTATGGTACGGAAACTACCTTTGCTCCATCATATAGCGGTGTATATCGTAACTATAACAGCGTTATGGATGAGGGAACACCTCAATATGCAATGAGTAACTATGATGGTCGTCTGATGGTTCACGTTAAAGTGAGAAACAAGTCATCATCTAGTAGAACTTATAATAGGTCTGATTTCAAAATGATATATCCAAAGGGTGCTGCTCCAGAAGCAATGTTTACTAGTAAACCAAGCGGAACGGCAGGTAATCTCAAACAGGTAACATTCGCTGCTAATGAGACTAAAGACTTGTGGTTTGAGTTCAGTAGTTTATTGTCATCAATAACAACGACAGACAAGAACAATACAGTTGAAGTTGAGTTACAGGTTAACGGAGGTCAGCTATTCAACGGCTCACTTTATTATCATCGTGGAGTGGAAGGCTGGACATCAATTTAACAATATAAGGATTACAATAACATTTAAATAAAGAAACAATTATGAAGAAGATTAAGACAATCGAGGCTGTCGCAGCCTACAGAACATTGAAGGCATTGAAGACATCATCTATGGGCGATGATGCCGCTATGCGAGTTTGGAAGAATATGAAGGCTCTGCGCCACGTAGCAGACACCTACGACAAGGACGTGGAGGAAGCACAGGAGAGCCTGAAAGATGATAAGTTCGAGGAGATGCAGCGCAAGCTCCAGGAGTGCCAGCAGCTCGAGCAGAAGCACGCCGATGAGGGCTACGAATACACCAAGGACGATTCAGCCAAGTTTGCGGAGGTTAATGAGTACTTCTTCAATCAGAAGCAGAAGACCGAGAAGTATTTCTCAGACCTTGCCAATGCCGAGGTAGAGGTAGCCATCGAGGCAGTTGACGAGAAGGAGTTGTTCAAGGCTGCTAAGGATTGCGGCTTGAAGTTCGCTGATATGGAGAGTTTGGAAGCCGTAATGGCAGAAGCCTAGCCCCCGTCCCCAGCGATTCCATCGCTGGTCCCCTATCACAAAAAAAGCCCTGCTATCCTCTCGGACGGCAGGGCTTCGCTGTTTTTTAATACACTTTAAGATTATAGCCCATCGGAGGGCTATGGCGCTGCAAAGGTACGAAGAAAATCCGAATAACTATAAAAATTTCCGAGAAAAACAAGAAATTATCTGTAAATTTTCGGCTCATCCCGAAGAATTATCTGTATTTTTCCGGTGGAAATCATACAGATAATAGCATTATTTGATAAAAATCATACAGATAATGGAAGTATCCCTTAGAAATCATACAGATGTTGTCCGATGTTTCACGCAGCTTTTTCGTATCTTTGCTTTTGGAAAATTAGATGTGATATTACAGGTATCTTATACGATGTATCTAAAATAAGAAAAAAGGCAGAATGCTGTTTTTCATTTTTTTCATTCGATCTGAATTAAAAAGGGCGAGGGCACTAGTGATAGTCCCCTCGCCCGCTCTATTTTCGGCCTTATTGATATATTTCCTCCTTATTCTTTCTCCTTATTAATATCGCTCTGCGTCTTCCCTATTCTTAAACCATATAGACGAGAGATAGCCGTTCTCGCAGTTATACAGCTTAATCTCTATACCGTTAAGGTTCGTATAATAGAAGGTAACCACATCGCTCTTGCTCAGGAAACCATTGATAGTAACCTTTCCGTTCTTCGTGGTGTAGGTAGCAGTATGATCGCTGACACTCTCTATCACCATGTGCATGGTGCCATCCTCGTTAAACGTCATGGAAGCCATACAGTTCCTCTTCTTTCCATCCTCGGCATTGGTATAGGTAACGACGCAATACCAGGTACCTCTCAGCGCTACATCGTGGTCCGTCTCGTCCGAAATATCATCCATCGACTTGCCACATCTCATCTGGCATTCATATCCGTTAGGCAGGGTGCCCACAATCAGCGGGCGCATATCGATGCTGATAGATACCCTGCTGCCCGTAATCTTGTTGCTCTCCTGCAGATGCACGCCCGATAGAGTTCCGTTCAGCAGATTCTTGATATTGAAGCTTTCTGGAGTACCCACCTCGAAGTGGGTAGTAAGCTTGTCGCCCTCCATCTGCCAGTAGCCGAAGGCAGTGTTAGGCTCGATAACATAACCGCCTGGAGTCAGACCGCCACCATCCTCATAATAAACCATGTGGTTCTTATAGTAAGAATAAGTACCTCTGGTACTGTTGATGGTCCACTCGTTGCCGGCAAGATATTCTTTTACCTTAGCCGCCTCCTTCTCGCTCTTGTCCTCGCTGCTGCTGCAAGCCGTCAGCGATGCCGTCATCATTCCCATGACCACCACTGCAGAGATAGCCATCAGGGAACGCTTCATCATAGTTAGAAAATTCTGTTTCATTTCTTCATTCCATTTAAAGTGTTATACATTATTAATTATATGAAATCCATCATTCCTCCGGCAGCAGCACTACTCCTACCCTTACTTTCTTGCCGCAGTGAGGGCAGAAGGTGGAAGTCTGGATCATGCCGCTTGCAGGAGCCGTCCCCTCTGCTTGCTGATTTTCTGATACCAGTCCGTTTTCGTGAACTGGGTAGGCTGGATCACTCTCTGCTGCCTGCTGCACGAACTTCACGAACTTCACGTCCCTGCTGATGAAACCTTCCGGCAAATCTCCACGTAGCGTAGCGTTCAGAGTTTGGCCCTCGCTTTTCGTTTCTGCAGGAATCTCTTTCTCTTCTGCCTCTTCCGCAGGGTCGGGATAGAAGAGGTCGGTGATGTCGCAGCCGATGCCTTCGGCTATCTGCATCAGCTTGGCAACGGTAGGATTGTTGTTCTTAATGATCATACAGATGGCTTGCGGCGACATGCCGATTTTCTGATAGAGGTCTGCCTGTGTCATATTGTGTTCGCTTAGAGCACGTTTAATATCTAGTTTCTTCATCTTTAAATTGAATTTATTGTTTATATTTCGCTGCAAAAGTACAAAGAAATATTGATATAAGCAAGATTTTTGTAGAAA
>ERZ1034984.3074-NODE-3074-length-12553-cov-12.986718_pt1 | contig 12553 bp, 9 predicted proteins | sample MGYA00520589_ERZ1034984 | MGnify/ENA primary metagenome ERZ1034984 (study PRJEB33766, sample SAMN09781790) | gut metagenome | biome: gut microbiome | host: Homo sapiens | place: Madagascar | study: EMG produced TPA metagenomics assembly of the PRJNA485056 data... | reverse complement strand
AGCGGCATCGAGGCCAGCTACAACGACACGCTCAAGGGCGAGAAGAACTTCGCGTCAATCACCGATGTCGTGAACTCGCTTTCGGGCGTGGGCACCCCCGGCAACGACGTCACGCTCTCCATCAACTCGCAGATTCAGCAGGCGGCGCAAGACGCGCTGGCCAACGACTCGGGCGCCTGCGTGGTCATGGACCCGAAGACGGGCGCCGTGCTCGCGATGGCCTCGGCCCCAACCTACGACGCCGCCGACATCGACCAGGTGATCGCCGACGCCGCAAGCTCGGGAGCGAATTCCACGAGCTCGAGCGAGCTGTACAACCGCGCGACGCAGGCACTCTACGCGCCAGGTTCCACGTTCAAGATCATCTCGCTCGCCTGCGCGCTGCAGGAAGGCATCGCCACCGAGACCACCATGTTCGAGTCGCCCTCGTCGATGGATATCGGCAACGCCGCCGTCACCAACTTCGAGAAGCACAACTACGGCACGATTTCACTTGCACGCGCGACCGAACTTTCCTCCAACGTCGTCTTCGGCCAGCTCGGCGTGCAGATCGGCGCGAAGAATCTCGTGAACTACGCGAAGCTCTTCGGCTTCAACATGGACATCGATTTCGATCTGCCCCTCGCGACCTCGGTCATGCCCGACGCGAAGGACATGACCACGTGGGAGACTGCCTGGGCGGCGGCGGGAGAGCCCGTCGGCGAGAGCAAGACGACCAACCATCCGAGCCCCGCAGGCCCCCAGGCCACCGTGCTCGAGATGGCGCTCGCCGGCTGCGGCATCGCCAACGACGGCGCGATCATGCAGCCCTACCTGGTCGACGGCATCTACAATGCCGACGGTAAGCGCAGCTACACGGCCACCCCGAAGAAGCTCTCGCAAGCGGTGAGCGCCGACACAGCGAGCCGTGTGCGCACTGTGCTCGAGGGCGTCGTGAACAACGGCACCGGCACTTCCGCTCAAATCAACGGCGTCACCGTGGCGGGCAAGACGGGCACCGCCGAGCACGACGGCTACAACGACGTGTGGTTTGTCGGCATGGCGCCGTCGGAGAATTGCAACGTCGTCGTGGCGATCGTGATCGAGAAGGGGCAATCCAGCGAGTACGCCGCCAGCAAGGCTCGAGATGTGATGAAAACGGCGTTGGAAGTACAAGGCGATTTATAATTTGGTATGCTAATGCGAACCGGCATAAACGAAACAAAAACGCAGCACAGCAGGGAAGTTTAAGGAGCAAACGTGTCTAGCGCAGCGATGACAGGCAGAATCTTCAACAACAGGTACCAGATTACCGAGCGCATCGGGATCGGCGGCATGGCCGAGGTGTACCAGGCTCAGGACAACGTCCTCGGGCGCCGCGTTGCCGTAAAGGTGATGCTGCCCCAATACGCATCGGACGCCGCATTCGCGCAGCGCTTCCGCCAGGAGGCCGCGTCTGCCGCCAACTTGCAAAGCCCCTACATCGTGAACGTTTACGACTGGGGCCAAGACGACGGCACGTACTTCATCGTCATGGAGTACATCCGCGGCACCGACCTCAAGACCGGCATCGTGCAGCGCGGCGCGCTCAACCAGCGCAAGGTTGCCGAAATCGGCTCGCAGGTGTGCCAGGCGCTTTCCGTCGCGCATAACCAGGACATTATCCACCGCGACATCAAGCCGCAAAACATCATGGTCCAGCCCGACGGCAACGTGAAGGTGATGGACTTCGGCATCGCGCGCGCAAAGAACTCGGTGAACGCCAAGACATCCACCGTTCTCGGAACGGCGCACTACATCTCGCCTGAGCAGGCGCAGGGCAAGGAGCTCACCGCCGCAAGCGACATCTACTCGCTTGGCGTGGTGCTCTTCGAGGCCGCGACGGGCAAGCTTCCCTTCGACGGCCCCGACGCCATCAGCGTCGCCATGAAGCAGGTCAACGAGGAGCCGCCGCTGCCCTCCGACTTCAACCCCGACATCGACCCGGGCCTTGAGAGCATCATAGCGAAGGCCATGCAGAAAAACCCCGCGGACCGCTTCGCCACCGCGAATGACATGCGCCTCGCACTGAACGACTTCTTGGCGGGCCGCCCCGTAAAACTTGCGGGCGCCGCGGTGCCGGGCGGTTTCACGAGCGCGCAGACCCGCGTGATGAACCCCATCGAGGGCGGCGCGGCGGGCGCCGACAGCACGATGGTCATGCCCCAGCCCGTGAAGCCCGTAACCCACAGCGGCCAGACCAACTATCACGGAGCCAACACTCCGAACATGCCCGAGGACAAGGGCGGCAAAAAGACAGGGCTCATTGTAGCCATCGTGGCAGCCATCGCTGTCATCGCCATCGCCGCGCTCGTCTTCTCCGGCGTCTTCGCATCGGGCGACCCCGTGCCCAACGTGAAGGGCAAGACGCTTGAGGAGGCCACGACGATCATCGAAAAGGCCGGTTTCGAGGTGGGCACCACCAACGCCGTACACGATGACAGCGTTGCGGCGGGCAGCGTTGTGAGCCAGGACCCCGCAGCGGGAACGAAGAAACCCGCGGGAACGAAGATCAACCTGAACATCTCGCAAGGCACCGAGCAGGTCACTGTGCCCGATTTGATGAACAAGACGCCTGATGAGGCGCAACAGCTCTGCGACAAGGTGGGCCTCACGATGAAGGCGGGCACGCCCGCCTACGACGACAAAGTCGAGAAGGGCAAGATCTCCTCGCAGGATTTGAAGGCGGGCGACAAAGCGGCGAAGGGCTCCGTTATCACCTATGTGCTCTCGCTCGGTTCCGAAAAGGTCGCGGTGCCCAACGTTGTCGGAAAGTCGCAAAGCGATGCGATGGCCGCGCTGAAGAACGCCGGCTTCGAAGTGTCCGTTTCCGAGGAGGCAAGCTCCGACGTCAAGCAGGGCAATGTCATTCGCCAGTCGCCCACTTCCGACGAGAGCCTCGAGAAGGGCAGCACCGTCTCCATCACGGTGAGCTCCGGTAAGAAGTCCTCCGAGGTGCCCAACGTGGTTGGCAAGTCCGAGGGCAGCGCGCAGACCACGCTCGACAATGCCGGGTTCAGGGTTTCCACCGAGTATCAGAGCAGCGATTCGGTCAAGCAGGGTAACGTCATCAGCCAAACCCCCGACGGTGGAAGCTCGCTCGAGCCGGGCAAGACGGTGCATCTGGTCATCTCGACCGGCCCCTCTTCCTCGGGCGGTACGTCGGGCGGCGGATCTGGCAGTAACGGCGGATCGGGAAACAACTCGAGTAGCAGCAACTAGAATCAATTAAGGGCCTCGTGATTGCGAGGCCCTTTCACTTGTGCGACATGCTCGGACGGCAACCATCATCTACCCGAACCTACCCGAAGATACCAGACAGTAAGATTAGGCCAGGACGGTCGCAAAAGCTGGGACAAAACTGCCAGAGCAAGAACAGCAATAAACCCTGCGTCGAACACGGCAACAGCCCCTAGAGCGCAAAAAAGCTCCGCCCCCGACAAGTCCAGGGTGAACCCACCTCGAAAGGTGGGTGCTCGCAGCCAGCTTTCCGGCTTTCGCATCAACGGACGCGAATCTCCGTTCCACAGGCTATCTTGAGCTCCCTGCATATAAAACGTCGGTCCACCGCATGTATGACTGCAGGAGCGGAACCTACCTTCAGTATAAGGACGATGGCGTTCAATTAAAGTCTTGACATGCCGCGGGTTCCATAGTTTGATGAAGAAAGAGCGTGCCGTTTCAAGGCACCCCAATCTAGGCCGTAGGTATCCTCAGGATGAACACGGTACCTTTGCCCTCTTCGCTTTCCACCCGAACGCTGCCCTTGTGGTACATCACGGCATGCTTGACGATCGCAAGCCCAAGTCCCGTGCCGCCGGTCTCCTTCGAACGGCTCTTCTCCAAGCGATAGAAGCGCTCGAAGATTTTCTCCTGCTTGTCCTCTGGGATGCCCGGGCCAGTGTCGCTCACGCGCACGACGGCTCGCATGCGGCCGCGCTCCCCCGCAGGCAGCGCACGGATATCGTCGGCCTGCTCCGCCGAAGTGGGAAGCTCCAGCCGAACCGAAACGCTCACGCTTCCACCTTCATGGTTGTAGCGAATCCCATTCTCTACCAGGTTATACAGCATCTCCTCGACCAGCGTCTCGGAGCCGGCGATGCACGCCGAGTCTCCGCTCACCTCAACCGACACGCCGCGGTCGTGGGCAAAGCTCGAAAGCCGCCCCGCCACGCGCTTGGAGGCTTCCAGCATATCGATAAGCGTCGCCGACTCGCCATCGAAGGACGTCTCATCAAGCCGCGAGAGTGTCAGTACCTCGTCGATCAGCGCGCGCATCGATTGTGCCTCGTCGTAGATGAGCCCCGCGAACTTCTGGCGGTCGGCGGGATCGACCATGTCGTTTCTCATAAGCTCGGCATACCCCGAGATTACCTGAAGCGGCGTCTTCATCTCGTGGCTCACGTTGCTCGAGAAGTCGCGGCGCATCGTCTCAGCGCGCGCGAGATCCTTGTTCTGCTCGCGAAGCTGACGCTGCTGATCGTCGATTCGCTCGAGCAACGGGTCCATTTCCTCGTAAATCTCGTTCTCGAGCGGGTTGGCAAAGTCAAGCGCGTCAATCGGCTGCATAATGCGCGACGTCAGCCGCTGCGACAGCAGGAACACGAGCATAATCGCCACGAGAAGCGTAAGCGCAATCGGTCCCATCATGCCGCCGAAGAACGCAACCAGGGACTCGCGCGTCTCGGACAGGCGCACAACGTCCCCATTCTGAAGCTTCACCGCGGAATACAGCGTCACGGTGCCAAGCGTGCTCGAGTAGCGGGACACCTCCCCGCGCCCACGCTCGTCGGCTTCGCGCACCTCAGGACGGTCGGCGTGGTTTTCCATCGTCGAGGCATCGGCCACGCTGTCATAGAGCACCGTGCCGTCCGTGTCGATAAGCGTATAGCGGAAGGCGTCGGAGAGCTGCTGCGAAAGGGCCTGCTCGCACGCCTGCGAGTCGAGGCTGTCCAGCGATGCCGCGACGTTTTGCGCCGCGGAGGAAAGGCCCTCTTCCGCATCGCGCTCGTAGGTGATGTAGAAGATCGCCGACATGACGGTGCCGAAGACGAACAGGACGATCAGCGTGAAGGTGAGTACGCTGCGGAAGATGCGGTTCGACAGGCTTTTCACGTTGTTATGGGTCGGGCTCATGATGCGCTCTTCATCGTGTATCCGACGCCGCGAACCGTGCGGATGAGCTCATCGGCGCCCGACGAGGCGGCATTGAGCTTCTGCCTCAGCGTTTGAATATGCACATCAACCGTGCGCGTTTCGCCCACGTAAGTCACTCCCCACACGTCCTCGAGCAATCTGCCGCGCGAAAGCACCCTGCCCTCGCTGCGCATCAGCGCGCGCAGCAGGTCGAACTCCTTGAGCGTCAGCGCCACGGGGGTTCCCCCGACGCTCACCGTATGGGCAGACGAGACCAGCTCGATCGGCCCGTTAACGAGCGTGTCGTCGGCGCTCACAGCCGGTGCCTGCGCGCGACGCAGCAGCGCGTTCACGCGAGATACCAGCTCCATCATGCCGAACGGCTTCGCCAGGTAATCGTCGGCGCCCGCATCGAGCCCGCACACCTTGTCAAATTCGGTGCCTTTCGCTGTGAGCATCATAACAGGGATGTTCTTCGTCGACGGCAGACTGCGCAACTCGCGGAGAATCTCAAGACCGTCCATTTCGGGAAGCATGATGTCGAGCAACACCAAGTCGGGCGCCTTCTCGTCGCAGGCCTTGAAGAAGTCGCGACCGCACGTGAACCCAGCAGCCTCGAACCCTGCCTGCTTGAGGGCGTAAACGGTAAGGTCTCTAATATTTGTGTCATCTTCGACGTAGTAAATCATTCGCGCATCCTGTCCAACGGCCCGCGCGCTGGCGCACACCATATTGCCTTTTCAACGTGTAGCTATCATCGCGCCAATGCGTCAAGCGCGCGTTGAAGCTTTGTCATGGATGCGTAAAGATGGGAAGCGGGGCGGATCCGAAACTCCGCCCCGCATGAGGAAAGGGCACCTGTTATGCGATTCGACCTTCGAAGAACGCCCGCGTCCGATAATCCGCGCTTGCGGAATTGAGCTGGGGAAGGGGTCCGGCCTCAACGGTACAACCTTGTACGAAGACGACGCCTTCATCAGCGCAAACCCTCGCAAAGCGCGGGTCAGACGTCGCGAGCGCCACAGCACATTCCGTCTTGCGCGCAACTGATTGTAAAGCCTGGCTCATTGTAAAGGAATCCACCTGGTCAAACCCCGTTGCAGGTTCCGAGACGAGCAGCACGAGGGGACGCTTCGCAAGCGCACGGGCGATAGCGGCAAGGCGCCTCTCAAGTGCAGGAAGCGAGCTCACTGCGCGATCGAGGTGGTCTCCCAAACGCCTTTCCGCGTCAAGCGAGCGCAGCACGCGATCAATCTCGGCGGCAATCGCAGCCTTGTCGTGGATGCCTCTCTGGCGAATGGAAAACGCGATGGAGTTGCGAACGCTCTGCATCTCGAAGGAGCCGCCGAAAAACACGCGGGCAACCTTCTCGCGGGCGCGCTCAGCACCGAGCGTGCGATAAGCATCATGCCCGCAAAGCTCGATCGAGCCGCCCATGTCGACAGTCCGAGCGCCGGGAAGCGTGGCTCCCAGTGCGTCAAGCATGGCCTCGATACCGCATCCTCGCGGGCCGCAAAGCGCCGTGATCTTGCCTTTCGCGATGTCGAAAGAGACATCCTCCAACGAGGTGAACGCGCCGAGACGCAAGGTAAACTTGCGCACGCGAACGAGCGGCGCTGCGGGTTCGTTTCCTTCGCAGACCGCATGATGAGCTAGGACACCGAGACCATCGCGAGCAGCACATGAGGAATGCGGAGGCTCGCACGTCCTCTTCACACCCCTTGCAGCTTTTCGAGGCGCCGCGCTTTCCGCAAGCAAGCGCTCTGCGGCCTCAACGACCCCTCGGGATTCGGCACTTCTCTTCTCTACGAGCATGGCGTTCGCTTTCCGTCATTCGTCATCGGCAGATGCAACCATGTTCGCGCATGCACGTCAAAACCTTGTTGGATGCTCGTTATATCTGAGTAAAATGCAGGGAAATAAAAAAAACCAGCCGAAAAAGGCTGGCGAGTATTCAAAATGGTGCGGGCGAAAGGACTTGAACCTTCATGGGGTTGCCCCCATACGGACCTGAACCGTACGCGTCTGCCAATTCCGCCACGCCCGCACATCTGCCTCAGTTATTGAAGCGGTTGGTTATGTTACTCCACTTCCTTGTTGCGCGCAAGGGGGTTTTGCTCTTTTTCTGCCATCGCCCGCGCGGCTTGGCGTTCGGCGCGGCGGCGGATCTCGTCTTCGCGCTGCGCCCGCGCCGCTCGCTGCTGCTCGACGAGGCGCTGGGCCTCGAGGGCCGCGCGCTGAGCCTCGCGGTCGGCGCGCTGACGCTGAGCAACCCTCGAAGCCTCGGCACCATGGCGCCCTCTCACGGGCACTCCCTCGCCCGCACGCGCACCATCAGGCGAAACACGGGATGCTGACGTCTCCTGGGGGCTGCCTGCCCGCGACGGCGAGCCCTGAGCGCTGCGTGCCTGGGCAGCTGCGTTACGAACAGAGCGAGATGCCTGGGGAGAGGTCTCTCTCGCTGCGGCCGCTTGAGCGCGCACACGCGATTGCGGCCCAGTTTCGCCAGGCCAAGAACCCTTTTCCTCGCCGCGAGGGACATCGATGTTCGCTCGGCGCTCGGCACGAGCCGGGGTGTAGTCTGCCATGGCGGCGCGACGCTCCGCACGAGCTCTCCGCTCGGCCCGACGCTCGGCAAGGGTTGACTGGCGTGGCATCGTTTGCGCCGCCCGAGGGCTTTGCGCCGCCTCCGCCCGAGCCGTTTCACGAGCAGGCGCCGCCGCAGCCGACGGGCCCTCGGCACCACGAACTGGAACGCGGTAGCTTCCAGGAACGTATCCTTGAGCGGCCTCGGCAGGCATGCCCGCTGCAGAGCTGGGTGAAACGACCTCTGCGTTCGCGGGCGCGGGAGTCGTGGCGGGGTTGCCCGCAGTGCGCACCGCCTGCTGAGCAGCAGCCTGAGGCCGCCCCTGCTGGGGCACGCCGGCCCCCGACGGCCGCTGCTGCCCGCGAGGACGCGGCGCTCCCAAACGTTTTCCCACCTCATGGTTAAGCTTGGCGAGATTCTGCCGATCGATTTCCACATCTTCGGCCAGATTGCGAACTTCCTGATTAAGCTTGAGCGTCATCGCAATCACCACGACGACGGCAATCGCCATCACGATCAAAATCGCCATCATCAACAAGGGCGAATTCGGCAATGCGCCCACCTCCATCTTTCGCACGCCTATTTCCACAGATGATACCACGCCTCATCACGCGAAATGAAAAAACGCCCCGAGCCGTCAAAACGAACAAGCTCGGGGCGTAGTCAAGAAGCAAGCGGGACTCGAAGACACGCCCGTCAAGACTCCCCCATTGGCGAGTACCCTTAGAGAACCTCGCCACGCACGGAGAAGGTAACCACCTCGAAGGGAAGCTTCTTGCCGCTGGCGTCGAGCGCGTTCTCCGCGGCGCGCTGCAGCCCGCCGCAACAGGGTACCTCCATGCGGCAAACGGTGACCGAGCGAATGTCGTTCATCGCGATGATGGCCGACAGCTTCTCGGTGTAGTCAACCGCATCGAGTTTGGGGCAACCGATAATCGTGACCCGACCGCGCATGTAGCGGTCATGGAACGATGCATAGGAAAATGCCGCGCAATCAGCGGCGATGAGCAGATCAGCTCCCTGGTAGTAAGGAGATTGCAGGGGCATGAGCTTTATCTGGCACGGCCATTGGGCAAGCTGGCTTGGTACCTCAGCTTCGGGGGATGACTGCGTCTTTTCGGGAGTGTGGAGCATTTGGGCGCGCGAACCGGGGCAACCCCCGCCAAGGTCGCCGGAACCGCCCTGTCCCGCATGCGCAGAGTGAGCTTTTGCCGCCTGAGCTGCGGCCACTGCCGCCTCATCATAGGGAAGCGCCTCGCGTTCGACAAACGTGATGGCGCCCGTCGGACACGAGGGCAGGCAATCGCCCATGCCATCGCAAAAATCGTCTCGAAGGAGCTTCGCCTTGCCATCGACGATGCCGATTGCGCCTTCGTGGCACGCGTTCGCGCACAGGCCACAACCTGTGCATTTGTCTTCGTCAATATGAATAACTGTTCGAATCATAAGCTCCCCCTAAAACAATTTACCTTGCCGCCTTCTACCCCGCACCCAGGAAGGGCAGAAGGCGGCTTCGACTACGCTCTCGACGCCCCCGCCTACTCGACGGTGCCGTATTTCTGTCCCCAAGCATGCCCTCCGACGGCGGAGTTCAGCTGATCGCACAAACGGCGGCGCGTGAAGGTGCTCGGAGGCAACAAGCTCACGATTTCGCGCAGGTCGTCGGGCAGATCGATCGCCTCAGCCGCCATGATCACATCGAGCCTGCGCACTTTGCGCGCGCCGGGGATGCCGGCCATATCGGCGATGCGCTCCTCTTCCGTCAAATCCGCGAACAGGGAGTCGACCACTTGCTGCAGCGCGCCGTAATAGGGGCTCTTCTCTCGAGACGACATGACGCCTATGCCTCCCCGCCCTCGCCGAAGGCCGCAGCGACTTTCTCGCGCAGCGCATCTGCGAGCGCGCTCATCTGCTCGTCGGTTGCAGATGCCACCCGAGGCTCTCCTTCATTTCGCACATTATCACTTGAAGAAGGCTCCTCGACGGCTGTGGACGCATCCGCCGTGCGGCACGCCGCGACATCGAGCCCCGACGTCGTAGCGGCGAGCGCTCCTGTGTAGGCGGGGGTTGCGGCGCCGGTCGCGCGCAAGAACTGAACGCCCGAGGCTCGCAGGCGCACGGCGGCATCGACGACGGCGTCGGGGCAGTAGTACGGGTTCGCGTCCGTGGGGCCACCTTGCTTCGGCTTGTGCTCGACAACCGCCAGCTGTACGAGAATTGGCAGGTCGCAGGCAGCTTCGGCACGCTTCGCGAGCGCGCAGGCAGCTTCGATCCCGCACGCCGTGGAAAAGCCCGCCACTGAAGCGCCATACTCGCCCATGATCGCGCACGCCTCTTCGAGGGCCCCGCGCCCACTCGCAAGCGTGCCGTCCGCAAGCACATCGACCGACGCGAACGCGGGCATGTCGCTCACCTGACGCACACCCATGAGCGCGCACAAAAGGTCGCTTGCCGTAGTGAACCCGTTCAAGAAAAAGGCGTCGAATTGCTCGCCCTCGAACAGGCGCGCGGCGCGGGCGTACTGATCGCGGTTCTCATTGAGCGACGCCTTGCTCGACGCGTCGAGCGGCAAGCCGCACGGCCCGATCTCCACAAGAACATGCTGCGGTTTCAGCGGACGCAGAACCTCGAGCGAGGCGCGAGCCACATCATGGGCGCGATCCTCCATTCCAACCTGCGCCATTCGAGCAGGCGCGATTCCCGCGGTGCTCGTTACAAGACATTGGGCCCCGGCCATGGACTCCAACCGCATCGCTTCTTGAATCGAATCGGGCTCGAGGACGGTCATCAGCTCGAGGTCGCGATCAACGTCGACGCCCTGGCGCGCGAGCGCAGCGGAGACAGGGGCGGAAACGACGAGCATATCTTTGTCGAAGCGAAGGGCAATGTCGGGCATGGGGCATCCTTTCTCGTTTTCCCCATCATAGCGTATGTGCGCAGAAGGGCGAGTCTCGAGGACCCGCGCCTCACATCTCGCATAGCGTAAGGCACCAGCAGATGAAGCGACCCCGAAAGCAAGCGCGCTAAAATGGCGATCCCGAGGACGCTCGACGGGATCACGCTCGTACTATTCTTCGTTCCGTATAATGGATTCATGCTATTATTCTCACCGAGGGGCGAGCGGCACGCTTTTCGGGGTGAACGGAAACGTTACCGCACTTCACCGCCCATATCGCGCCGTTCCGCCCCAGAGCGCGTTTTTTCTGGCATCCCTTCATATAATGATGCCAGCAGCTGAGAAGGCTCCCCTCCTTCCTCACTGCACTGCTTTCATACCCCTAGAAAAGCAGAGGCGACGCATCTATAAGCGTCGCAAATCCCCTCCTTGGGCCCAGCGGGAGCTCCCCTCTCCCCTGGGCCACTTCTTTCTCCAAGATGGTGCTTGGCGAGCCATTATCTTCAAGCTAGCTCGCCAAGCACCATCGAACCTCCCACTTTGCGAACGCGCGAAGGCCTGGCATCAAATGTGCGGGCCTTACGCGGGATGCACAGCTTAATGCGAGCTTTGGCCGACTTTCTGGTAGAATCGGCTATGCCGCATTATGCGCCCCTGTAGCTCAGCGGATAGAGCGTCGGTTTCCTAAACCGTGCGTCGGAGGTTCGAGTCCTCTCAGGGGCGCCACTTTCCTGCCTGCGGTTTTCGGCTTTTAGCTTCCTAATGCCTACCTTTCGCATCAGTTTTTTTCCAATTCCCCAAAAAAGCACTTGCGCGTGGTGGAGCGATGTGCTTACAATGGCTCCACGATTTCAAAGCGTCACCCCTTATGACTCGCTCTGGATCCTTCGGGAAACAGGGCGCCGAAGGGGCCTCTGGAGAATCCCAGGCAAGCTGGGTGCCGAAGGGGCAAGGCGAAACACCTGTTCACAGGCTTTTCGTTGAAACTCTCAGGCAAAAGGACAGAGAAAAGCTTACTGCTTGTCGCATCTGCGTGTCGCATTTCGCTTTTCCCTTTCCTTTTGTTGCGCCCACACCGCTTGCCACGCGCGTGAAAGCTCGGAACGCGCGAGTCCTCCACGGCCTTTTCGAGGGCCGCTTGAAGTTGCGAAACGTAACGGATATCGAGGAGGAACAGTGGAAGACTTCTTCAGCGCGTTCAACAACGTGCTCAATGCCATCGACGACTTCATCTGGGGCGTGCCCTTGATGGTGCTCATCCTGTTCGGCGGCATTCTTCTGACCGTGCGCCTGCGCGGCCTGCAGTTCAGCAAGCTGCCGCGCGCCCTGCGCTACATGCTGAAAAACGAGAAAGGCGAGGACGCGACCGGCGAGGTGTCGTCGTTCGGCGCTCTGTGCACCGCGCTTTCCGCGACCATCGGCACCGGCAACATCGTCGGCGTGGCGACCGCAGTCGTCGCCGGCGGCCCGGGCGCCATGTTCTGGATGTGGGTTGCCGCCTTGTTCGGCATGGCGACCAAATACTCCGAGGGCCTGCTCGCGGTGAAGTTCCGCAGCATCGACAAGGACGGCCACGTGCTCGGCGGCCCGTTCTACTACATCGAGCGCGGCATGGGAAAGCGACTGCCCCAAATTTCCTGGAAGTGGCTTGCCAAGATCTTCGCGTTCTTCGGCATGTGCGTCGGCCTGTTCGGCATTGGTACGTTTACGCAGGTCAACTCCATCAACTCTGCAATCACCGGATTCTTTGACCCCAACAAGTCGGCAACCGTGAGCATCCTTGGCATGGACTACTCCATCGCCACCGTGATCGGGTCGCTTCTCGTCGCGATCGTCGTGGGCCTCGTCGTCATCGGAGGCCTGAAGCGCATCGCGAGCGTTTCCGAAAAGGTCATCCCCGCGATGGTCGTGATTTA
>ERZ1034984.3067-NODE-3067-length-12575-cov-27.506709_pt1 | contig 12575 bp, 13 predicted proteins | sample MGYA00520589_ERZ1034984 | MGnify/ENA primary metagenome ERZ1034984 (study PRJEB33766, sample SAMN09781790) | gut metagenome | biome: gut microbiome | host: Homo sapiens | place: Madagascar | study: EMG produced TPA metagenomics assembly of the PRJNA485056 data... | reverse complement strand
TAATGGGTTGGATTGGGTCTATCGGCGGTACTCCGCACCGGCACGTTGCCGGTCGTGATCCAACGGCGAAACCGTTGGCCGTCGGAGACACTTTTTACACGTAGCGCCTCCGACGGGCTGAAGTTGGTGCGGATCATCAGGTTGAAACTTTTACCGGGAAATTTTACTTAATGAATATGAAGAAGCTGTTCCTGATTTTTCTTTTTTCTGTGATGCTTTTTCAGACAGGTTGCATCATTGCACCGATGCCTACTTGCTGGTATCCGGAACTATCCGGCCAGTTGACCGATGCCTTGGGTAAACCGCTGGCCGGAGTGGAAATCACATTTTCCTGTTGGGGTATCAAGGAATCGACACAAAAGACGACTACTGCAGAAGATGGTTCATTTACAGTTGGCCCGGCTCGCTTTTGGAGTTATATCATTCATATCGGTTCGCCTTGCTTATATCCCAATCCTCCGCGTCCTGATTCAAATGCACTGTATATGACTTTTTCCACCGGAGACTTTCATGGGGTACTTCTTTGGCACGAATATCGTGACCATCCACCGCTTCCACCGCGTATTTTCGAGTTATGGACAACCCGGACAATGAATGGTCAAAAACAGATATTTGAGCAGGATTATCGGGTTGAACAAATTGACCATCTTACCAAGAGCATTCTGATCAAATCACCCGATATCCATATCCTGTTACATCCAGTCGAGCGGTAATGAATTTTTATTCAAAAATATTCCATTGCGCCCAGCTACCGGTGCCTGATTAAAAATCAGGCCGCGTAGCGCACAAGGTCTGCCGACCGACAGGGCGCGCAGACCCGCCTGCCGCGAAGGCGGCATGGCTTCCCCCGGGACTTTGCCTCCGGCGGGCCGGGGCGCTTCGCCCCCGGCGCCCCAGACCGGCAAGGTGCCGGTGCCGCGTACGGTTTCGAGTTTTTTGCTGCGCAAAAATCTCAAAACCGGGGTTGTAAATAATAAATAATGGGTTGGATTGGGTCTATCGGCGGTACTCCGCACCGGCACGTTGCCGGTCGTGATCCAACGGCGAAACCGTTGGCCGTCGGAGACACTTTTTACACGTAGCGCCTCCGACGGGCTGAAGTTGGTGCGGATCATCAGGTTGAAACTTTTACCGGGAAATTTTACTTAATGAATATGAAGAAGCTGTTCCTGATTTTTCTTTTTTCTGTGATGCTTTTTCAGACAGGTTGCATCATTGCACCAATTCCGACTTGTCGATATCCTGAATTGACCGGTCGATTAACCGATGCTCAGGGCAAACCGCTGGCCGGAGCGAAAATCACGTTTGTCTGTTGGAAAATCAAAGAATTGACGCAAAAGACGATTACCGCTGAAGATGGTTCGTTTTCCATTGGTCCTGTTCGTTTCTGGAGCTATATCGGTTATCTGGGAAGCCCCGGTTTATACCCGGAACCTCCCTGGCCTGATTCAAACGCACTTAGCCTGACTTTTTCCACTCCGAACTTGCAAGGAAGCCTCCTCTGGCATGAGTATCGCGACCATCCGCCGCTTCCACCGCGTATTTTCGAGTTATGGACAACCCGGACAGTGAATGGTCAAAAACAGATATTTGAGCAGGATTACCGGGTTGCGCAAATTGACCATCTTACCAAGAGCATTCTGATCAAATCCCCCGATATTCATATCCTGCTGCATCCGGTCGAGCGGTAATAAATCTTTATTTAAAAATATTCCATTTTTCCAATATTCCATCCAGATCCATATCCAGCAGAAGCACATTAACGTTTCGATAAATTGTAATTTTCTCTCCATAACTGAACCATGCTTTTTCCCAGTTGATGGTTATTTGGACACCCACGCGAAAAGTTTCTTGTCCATCCTTGGAAATTTCTTTCAACACTTGAATTCTTACATCAGAAGAATCATCAAATTCTTTGTATTTTTTTCGGAAAAATTCTTCAATTTTCTCTATCTTCCAAGCATCAAAATTACTCTCCCCGGACAAACGGTTCACATAAGCCAAATGCTTCAATGGAATCACGAAAGTCCCCTGATAACCGCTGTAACACTGCATCATATTTATCCGGGCAAGCTTGTATCGGTATGAATCTAATTTACGCATAATGTCAAATTGCCAATTACGGCTGTCATCAACATTGGTATTCTCCCAGATTCTTCCATCTCTTGAACCATGAGCAAATAAAACCACTCCCCATACTTTCCCCCGTTTTTCAGTTAGAGTTTCAAGCAACTCTTTAAAGGTATTACAGTAGATGACCTTCTGACGCCATGTAAACAAGACGCTTGGCAACCGCCCAAATAAACCGGCCGTTCCCCAGATCGGCTTATCCCAATACCAGGTTCCCCCTTGAAATAAATCCGCGCAGATCCAGATATTCGGAACTCCGATCCGTACTCTGAATCCATCGGCTTCTTCCGTAACACTCAATTCCTGGGCCCAATAATCAAATTCATTTTCATTCAATTCCACTTTTTTCGCCAGAATTTTTCTGGCTCCCCGTGGAATATCAGCCAGAGTAATTCGCTTTTCCCTCACTTTTTTGAGAAGTGCCGGAGTACACTTCCACCCCTTGCAGACCAGAAAGATCAGTTCTTTTGCCCCATATGAAGACTCACTTTCCCATTTCCAGGATTCTTTTTGAGCCGTCAGCCAGATATTTTCAATCCAGACGGATATATCAATCCCATCAGTCTTGGCATCAATTTTCACATCAGATGCCCAATGAGAAAATTCATAAACATCAAGCTGCGCCAAAGAAGCCAAAGCCAGTTTACCCTCTTGCGGAATTGATCTTCTCCAAGGTTTTTCTTCGAGCAGAGAATCAACAATACCCTGTCCATATTTAATGGTGCAGCAATATTTTGTTTTCTCCCGGGAATTACAGGTGTCTTTCTTCCAGTCCCAATTCATTGAAAATCTCCCTGCAGTTTATTGGTTGCCGTTCTGATAACAGGAAAATTTGTCAACCTGTCGAGTTGATGTATGATTCAGTGAACCATCACAAAAAGTTCTCCTTCCGACCTCTTGAAAAAATATGGATGCCGGTGTATATTATTCGGTTCATTATAAGTTTACGACTCAATTACACCAATGTTTTAAGGGAGTTTTTCAAACATGTTCAGTCCATCCGACCTGAAGAAAGGCCTGAAGATCCAGATCGACGGCGCACCGTGGATCATCACCGAGTTCGATTTCTGCAAGCCCGGCAAGGGCACTGCGCTCTACCGCTGCCGCCTGAAAAACATGATCAACGGCTCCGGCATGGAAAAAACCTACCGTCCGACCGATAAAATCGAAAAGCCGGACCTCGAAGAACGTGAAATGTTCTACTCCTATTTCGACGGCCACCACTACATTTTCAGCGATCCGACCACCTATGAAGAGATGGCGGTTTCGGCTGAAACCCTCGGCAATCAGGCCTACTTCCTGATCGAGGACAGCGTCTGCAACTTCGTGCTCTACAACGGCCAGCCGATCGAAATCACGCTGCCGACCTTCATCGAAAAAGAGATCACCGAAACCGAGCCGGGCGTCCGCGGCGACACCGCGACCAACGTGACCAAGCCGGCCAAAATCGACAACGGTTACGAAATTCAGGTTCCGCTTTTCATCAACCAAGGCGATATCGTGAAGATCGACACCCGCACCGGCGCTTATGCCGAACGGGTCAGCAAGGCGCAGAACTGAGTTCTGAGCATTTGCGATAAGAAGGCCGCCGGAATTTTCCGGCGGCTTTTTTCATGGCCCGGCTGGAAAAACAATCGGAGTTGATGTATCTTTTCCGAAAACGGGGAGAACGATGAAACGATTCAACCGGGTATATAAAACCGGTTCCTTTCTGCTGGCCCTCCCGCCGGAGAAAGCTGCCGAATGCCTGCGTCGGGCGGTGAATATTCCCCGGAGTCTGCGGCCGGTCCGGTTCCACGGCACGGTTGACGATCTGGAATTCCGGCTGAAGCCGCCCTGCAACCTGACCGGGACACGGATGCGGAACTCCGCGCGGGCGGAGATTCAGGGCCGGATCGTTCCGGCTCCGGGCGGCTGCCGGGTCGAATATGCGCTCCAAATACCGGGATTGGCCTGGCTGGTGTTGTTCGGATTGTTCGGAATGCTGCTGGCGCTTTTTATCGCCACGCTCTGCTTTTCGCCGCGCCACTGCCCGCTCTGGCTTACGCCGGGCGCGCTGCTGTTGCTGCTGCCGCTGTTCTGGTTCACTCTTGTAAAGTTTGCGCAAAATGAACTCCCGGCGATCGAACGGGCGTTTTACAGACTGCTCCTTGCGGCAATCAATGAAACACAGGAGGCGATATGACGGCAAAGCCGGCAGGAAGTCCCCTGTACCATACTTGCCAGCGAATTGAACCGTCACCATTCCTCCGCCCGAGACTTCCGGAGCCGGCGGATCGCTGTCACTTACCGCCATCAGGCAAACGGAACCCTGTATATCGGCAACCGCTTTGTTGCGATTCTCATCTTTGCAAAGCCCGGCCGGGAAACTCCCGTCCATTGAAAGGCAGATAAAAAAGAGTGTTCCGATTCATGCGCTTCATTCCCGGAACGGCTCCGAGCGCGGAGACCGGGCATTTCAGGCTCGAATGGGAACACTTGCATACTGTTTCCACCGGAGAATCCGCAAGCGTTTCTTCCGCTCACTCACCGGCTTTTTTCCCGATTGCCTTTTCGATATCGGTCAAACGGTAAACCAGAGCATATCGGTAAATCCCGGTGTCGTCGTCCAATTCTTTTTCCACCACCCGGTTTCTCAGCCGGAACTGCGGCGGAAGTCGGGGATACTTCTCCCGAAGCAGAGCGGTTGCACGCAGCATGGCGGTCCCTTCCAGATACCTGATCTTCTCCTGATTGGTATCAATCACGACGATCACGAAAACAAGGGTTCCATGCCGGTATGCTCCCTGCGCTGCGGCAGGACTGGAATCATAAATCCTGCGGGCTTCAGCATACTGCTTTTCCGGCGCCGCCTGATATGTCGGCGCAAAGGAAACCGGTTCCGGCAATGCCGCGACACTTCCCGCCGGTTCCGTTTCGGCGACGGTCTCCACATTTCCGACTGATGCCGGGTTTTCCGCAATCCGCCCCGCTCCGGCACAGCCGGCCAGCATGATGCAGCCTGCGGCCAACAACAGAATTTTCATATGTTCCTCCTGAAAAAGGGGAGAAAGAAATTTTTCCTCCCCGTATTTCTTTTACCGGCAACTCAATCAGAAATCATCGCTGACATCGACATCCCCGCCGAAAGTGCCGGAAGTGGACTGCTTCGTTCTGGCGGGGGCATTTGAAGTCCCGCGATTGATGATATTGGTTCCCTTCGCAGGCTTCTTCACAGCCTCGCGCTTCTGCACTTCGCCTTCCACTGCTTTTTTCTGCCGGCTGTAACCTTTCTGGAAATCCTCCTTGCGGTTTTCGGAAGCCTTCACCGCAGCCTGATTCGCGGCATCGCGGCCGCGTTCGACCGTCTGGTGGCGGTTGTCCATCACCTTGGTCGCGTAGTTCAGCTTTTCAATCTCCAACGCGGCTTTGGCCGCATTCGGGTTGATGCCGTACACGGCAACGTAAATCGTGGTTCCGGTAATCGGATGCGTCACCTCGTCGCTGAACAGCTTCTGCATACCGCGAATCTTCTTTTTACTGAAAGACTGAGTCAGCTTTTCCGCATAGTTTTCCGCGACGATATCCCGCTGCACCTTGTCGTCGCCGCGACTCTCCAGCGCGGTCTGCGCCAGCTTATAGCTTTCCACGTCGGCCCACAGGCAGAAGGCCGCCATCTGCTGGGCGTACATTTCAGCGATTCCCTTGTTTCTCCGGCGCGCGCTGGAGGCGAGTTCGTCGTCATAGGCGCGGGCCGTCACGCCGAGAAACCAGCGGTTGCCCTGACCGTCGACATATTGGCGCGGTCCGACCATCGTGGCGGGATTCTGGGAATCCAGCCATTTCTGCACGCTCTTTCCATTCGCATTCGGCTTGATGCGGAACTCCTCCCCGGTCACGACCGCCCGGGCGGCACGTTCCATCGCATAGCTCCAGCACAGAATCACGGAAACCTGATACTTGCCGGTGGATTTATCCCAGGACTCGGTCTGCATGATCACCGAAGAACCATAGAGCGGCATTTTGGCCATCGATTCGACGGCACTGTCCTGCCGTTCCCGGACGTCAGCCTGCATCGCCTCGGCCTTTTCCGTCAGCTCAGCATATTTCTTCTGAGCGACCTCAAACTCTTTTCTGGCCTGTTCATACTGTGCCTGCGCCTTCTTATCGCGCGCATCGGCTTCATACTCCTGATCCAGTTTCCTGATCGCGGCGGCCATCAGGTCATTCAAACGGTCACCGAATGTGGTTCCGCGCAGCACGTCGGCTTCCGCCTTGTCCACCTTTTCCAGCATGGAAGCCAGAAGTTCTTTCTGCTGCGCAAGTTCTGTATTCAGTTTTTCACGTTCCGCGCCCAACGCCTTGTTGACGTCACTGCCCGGCATATTGACCAGATCCATCGCCGACATCTCCTGATTGATGGTCTGGATAATCGCGACTTTCGCCGTCAGGACGGCTTTCTTGGCGGCCATTTCACGCTTGATGAAAAATGAGGCGTCCGTCGCCGGATCGGCAGTCTTGAAGTCAGCCGACTCGATCACGATCGTGCGTTTCTTTGCCTCATCCCAGCCTTCGTCCCATCCCTTTTCCTTGGCGATCTGCTTCAGCACCTGCTGGGCGCTTTTGAATTTCGGTTCCGCCGGAGCCGGTTCTCCCTCCTGCGCTTCACGGACCGCCTCCACGCCGCCATCCGACACTTCCTGCGGCGGCATCTCCGCCGGGGCGGCGGATTCAGCTTCAACCGCCGGAACTTCCTCTCCCGCGGCTTCCTGTGCGAAGCCCTGCAGCGGCATTCCGAGCGCCAGACCGGCGCCGATCAGGGAAACAAACCATTTTCTGTGTTCCATCGTATCTCTCCTTTATCGTTGAAAGGTTAATAAGTCAATTGCAGCCGGTTGGTTTCGACTGCGGTAACGGCCGGTATCCAGCTCTTCTGCGGCATCTCTTTCCGCAGCCGGGCTTTCAGGAAATCCGCCAGATCATCCATCTTGCCCTGATAGTCCGCGGTGACGGTGACGGTCTGGGAGACCGCGTCGATCTTCCGGTTCACATTCCCGCAGCCCGGAACTTGTTCCAACACCTTGCAGAACAGCTCCAGAGCCTCCGAATACGCGGTCGAATAGTTGTCGATCACCACCGTGATCTCGCGCCCGGCGGAGGCCATCTGTCCGATCATCCGGTTCAGCTCCCTGTGGAGCGGCTCCCGGATCTGTGCGAACGCCTTCTCCGTCGCGATCTCCTTCTGCCGCTCGCCGGAGGCGTGAAACACCGCCGAACGGCGCGGGTCGTTCTTCTGCGACAGCAGCTCCCGCCCGGTATTCGCGTCGCTGATCCGAATCCACAAACTCAGTTGGACTCCATTCATCCCGCTGGCCGGATGGCGGAGCTGCCGGTAATCCCCCAGCGCATCGATCAGGTAGTCCGCCTTCTTTTCATCGGCGGAAAGTTTCAGCCCGAGGCCGACGAAGAACTTCGCGAACGTCTGGTAAAGCTCCCGGTTGCCGCTCCTGAGGCAGAACAGCGGATCGCCGAAGGATTTCAGATAGGCACTGTACGACTCCAGCAGTTTGTCTTTCGCCACCCTGGCGTAAATCGCGGTGCGGTAGCTGCCGTCGCCGGCGCCCTCCTCGATGATCCGGTACTCCTCCACAAAACCGGAGGCATGAGCGAAAATCCTCGAACGCACTTTTTCATTGTCCTGCACTTGCGTATTCGCCGCGAGCGTAGTCCCGAGCACCTGTTCCACCGCCGACCGCAACGCCGTCTGCAGCGACTGCTGCTTCGCCAGGTCGAGCCGCCCGTCCACGACGTAGGCGACGCCGACGGCGGAAACCGTGCCGGGCGGCAGCTTCGCCATCTGCTCCTGAAGCTCGCGGGACATATCCATCGTGCGGCCGGTCACGAAGCAGATCGCGCTGACCCCCTTCCGGGTTTTCCGGATATCGTACAGCACGACCCCGCGCAGAAACTGGTTCACGTTCACCGAAATCATCGACTCGTGGAACTCTTTGCTCTCCGTCCGGTCATCGATGGTCGTGACCGTGGTTTCGACGCGGTCGCGGGCGGATACCTCCTGCCCGATGAAAGCGGCGATCTCCCGCTTGCCCTGCGCCAGCGCAAGTTCGGAGGCCTCCGCCATCGGGATTTCGCCATCCAGTTCCAGGTCGACCAGCGAAACGATGTATACGCCGAATTTTTCGGACGTGCCGCCCGCACAGGTCTGCCCGTTCTCCCGCATCCGCTCCGCTTTGGCGCGGACGTCGAACGGAACATTCTCCGCGCAGAGCACCGCCCCCGCCAGAAATACTCCCAGCCATGCAGCAAATTTGAACATCAGCGCGCTCTCATGCTTTCATCGAAGCTGTCTTTGTACTGATTTTCCCACTCCGGCGGAGTGGCCAGCCCGATCCCGACCGCATACAGTTTGTTATTCTTCAGCCAGTTGCGGTCCTTGCGGATCTCATCGACAATCGGTTCGGCGTCCTCGTCATCGTCGTTCCACTGCATGATCTTCAGGCTGCTGGTCAGGTCGGAGGGCGACGCGACCGCGCGCGCCACCGGCACGTCAACGCCGGAAACCGACGCGTAAACCGTCATCACCATATCCTTGCCCACACCGTGCTCGAACCCCTTGTCCATGGTCATGCGCGTGCTGAGCATGCCGGTGATCTGCCCGCCGACCGGATAGTAGTTGCCGAGCTTGTTGGCGGCCACCGCGATCGCTTTCATCGCGGCATTGTAGATCGCCTGTTTCTCATCTTCCTCGCTGTAACCGCCGACACGGCGGCCGCCGAGGCCGAATTTGACCGCCCGGGCGGTGCGGCCGGTGGCCTTTTCCGCGAATTTCACTTCGCCGGTGCGGATGTCCTCGCAACTGAAATCGCACTCGACTTCGTAGATCAGCAGGTCGTCATATTTGCGTTCCGTCTTTTCCTTGCTGACGGTGATGGAGGCGCTGAGGATCAGATCCATCTCCCGCGGATTCTTGTCGGGCATCTTCGCATCGCCGACATCCGCCAGCGACTGGAACAGCAGCACCCCGCCCCGGTTGTGCGCCGAAAACACCGAAAACCGCTTCAGTTTCGCCATCTCCGTCTGGAGCCGGGTACTCAGGGTCTGCACCACATTCGGCGAAATCTCCCCGGCCTTCACTCCGATGTCGTTGACCGCGACGCCGAGCAGCAGTTTCCGGTAGTTGTTCTTATTGTAGTTGGCCGGGAGCGCGATCTCCTGATCCTTGACCTGTTCATAGGAATAGGTGGCGTGGGTCGGCTCCAGAGCGATATCGTCGGAGGAACAACCGGCGGCCAGAACCGCCAGCAGACCTCCCAGATAAACCAAACCGTACTTCATACTCGGCCTCTCGTGTGTTCTTGTCATTTTTAACCGTTCTTTATGTTTCTGGCAATGGGAAGGCGTTCCGGAGCGCGGCCGTACCCCCGCGCCCCGGACAAAGGAAATTACTTCATCCGGCCCTCATCAAGGCTCTGCGCCTGCTCATAGCGGTACTTCAGGAACGCCAGCGCCTCGCTGGTGAACTGCGCCTGATCGATCACGTTCATCACGCTTTTCACCTTCATGAGGGTATTCGCGTCGAACCCCTTGAACGAATCCTTCAGCGCAATCGCCTTGTCCACATTGGAGGCGGCCTCGGCGATGAGCGGCGTAAGTTCCGCCAGCTTGTTTTCCGGCTTCAACGCCATCACCGCCTTGTGTCCGGCGATAATGCGCGGATACTCCTGCTCGCTTTCCGGTTTGCCTTCGTCACGCTTTTTCGCTTCGGCAAGAACGATTTCGGAAGCCTGCGCCTCGGTCATGCCCTTATTGTTCCTGACCAGCTCCTCAACCTCGTAGGTATAGCCGATATAGGGACGGTTTTCATTGTTGGCCGTCACGTATTCGTCCAGATACTTGAGCGTCGCACCGTAGAGTTTGGCGATGGTGGCGGCGACGGCGTCAAGGTTCGCATCGCCGGAATTCACCGCGACCGCCGCGGGGCGTTCGGTGCGGAACCGCTCATACTGGGCATCCCATTCACTGCGCTTGTCGCCGGACACGCATCCGGCGACGAACATGGCGGCAGCGGCAAAAGCTCCGAGTGCAACGAAAGAGTTCTTCATTTTTCCTTTATCCTTTACAATGTTGATTGATTCTGTTTCCTGCCGTTCAGGAATTTCTTTCCGCAATTTCCGGTCGAATCCTTTCTGCCATTATCCGCGCAGGCTCTTCATTTCTTACACATGCACGGCAAAAAACAGAAAGAATTCTCACTGTTTTTGCTTATTCCGGTATCATTTCGTAAATTCCGTAAATCCTTCCCTCCCCGGTTATCGTTTGTCGTCGTTCAACTTCATGCAGGTTCGCACCAGCGAATCCCGCTCGTCCAGCAAAGTCAGAAATGCCCGGACATCCTCCCCGCCCCCGGCCAGAAACGCTTTCACCTGTTCCTCTTTGCGCGCCAGACGGCACAGCGGATCCTCGCGCCAGTGCTCCTCGCGCGCTTTCAGGATCAGGCCGCGCACCATCCGGGAGGTTTCCGCGGTCATCTCGTGCGCATTCAGTTCGCCCAGCTTTTCCACTGCTTCGCGGTCAAGCATTTCCTCCGCCCGTTCCGCCCGTGCCAGCAGCGCTTTCACCTGCCCGGAAGTCCGGTTCCGGTACAGCAGTTCAAGTTCCGTAACCGGAAGCGCCCCGCCGGGAAGCGGCTCCGGGAGCGATGCGGCCGCAACGGTGCTTTCCGCGGGCGGAACCGGGACAGCAGCGCTCCGGGCTTCCACCGGCCTTTTCTCCGTTTTCCACGACAGGAAGAACACAGCAGCAGCTGCTGCAGCCGGCAACAGCAGTCCGGCGGCCCACCGCCACGCGCCTCCCCGGCGCCGCGCGACAGTTTCCGCCGGAGCAGTCAGCAGCCGCTTCATCTCCTGCGAGGACTTCACCGTCGAAGGCGAACGGCAGGCCGCCGTATAAGCCCGGATCAGCGGGGCGGCTTCCGAAATCGTGACCGATTGCGGATAGTGCGGATAGTCGCACACGGCACATCCCGTCAGGGCGCAATAGATCACCTTGCCCAGCGCGTACAGGTCATCCTCCCGGTTCGCCGGGCGCTTGCCGGAGAGCAGCTCGCCGGACATGAATCCCGGTGTCCCGACCAGGCTGGCATTCCGCGAATCCGTGGTCAGGCCGATGTCGGCCAGCGTGGCGCGGCCGTCCACCCACAGAATATTGTCCGGCTTGATATCGCGGTGCAGAAGGTTGCGGCGGTGCAGGCAGTCAAGCCCCTCCAGCAGTTCCGCCGCCATTTTGGCGACCTCGCCGGCAGGCAGGGATTTCCGGTGGGCCAGACGCGCCGCCAGCGTGTCGGGTTCGTACCCGCCGCCCGTTCCGGCAAGGTTGTCTGCCGCGTCCATCGTATAGTAAAGGACTCCCTCCGCCTGATCGATATGGTGAATCTGAAGCAGATTGGGATGGCGGCACTCCCGGTAGTTCTTCAATCCCTGCAGTTCCCGTGCGGTGACTTTCGCCGACAGCGGCAGCAGCTTCAACGCCACCTGATGCTGCGTCAGCACGTTACGGGCCAGGAACACCCGGCCGTACGCGCCCTCGCCGCACAGATACAGCAACTGATAAGAGCCGATTCTGTCCCCGACGTCATACTTCATCGCGCAGCAGCTCCAGTTCCGGGTCGGATTCATTCAGTTCAAGGAGAATCTGCCGCAGCGTCTTCAGGCACCGGCTTTTGGCGACGTAGATGCGGTTCGGCGTCATCTCCAGCGCCTCGGCGACCCGCCGCAGCTCCCTCCCCTGCTCGGCGTAAAGTTCGAACGCCTGATAGGTTCCGGCATCGACCCGCGACCGCAGGATCTCCCTGGCCTGTTCGAGCATGAACCGCCGCCAGCGGTCCAGCAGGATCCGGTCCAGCGCGACGTCCGGCGGTTCCTCCACGCCCCGGCACAACTCCTCATCCGCGGCGAACTCCGGCTTCGTCACCATGCGCCGGCGCAGGATATCCACAATCTTGCCGGAAACGATCCGGCTGAAATAAGTCCTGAATTTCGCGATATTCGGATCGAAGCGGAACGTGGAGGAATTGCGGAAAAAGCGCAGCATCACCTCCTGCACCAGATCGGAACATTCGTCCCCGGAAAGCCCCTTTACGGCCCCCACGTCACGGATGATCTGGTGATACCGCTCGTAAAACTCGCCCCACGAAACCGAATCGCCGTCCCGGAGCTTGTCGATCAGTGTTTTCACCGTGGTCGGATATCTCATGCCGCCCTCCCCCCACCGGAATAAACGAGGAATTCGCCGCCATGCCATGACCGGTGGAATGCCGGCAAGGACAACAGTCGGAAAGGCTGATGGAAAAAGAAGAAAGGGATAGACGGAAATTGCGGAAAACACACGCTGTTTTCCGATAAAAGCAAGCCTTTATTTATAAATAAAGGCTTGCTTGCTTGCTTGCTTGC
>ERZ1034984.3065-NODE-3065-length-12577-cov-10.245648_pt1 | contig 12577 bp, 11 predicted proteins | sample MGYA00520589_ERZ1034984 | MGnify/ENA primary metagenome ERZ1034984 (study PRJEB33766, sample SAMN09781790) | gut metagenome | biome: gut microbiome | host: Homo sapiens | place: Madagascar | study: EMG produced TPA metagenomics assembly of the PRJNA485056 data... | reverse complement strand
CTCTTTAATACAGAAAAATCCTCGGCGAAAAGCCGAGGACTTTGTCTACAGTCTGATGGCTGAACACCTTACGGTATCCAGCCATTTTTCTTATACCTTTTTTCTATGATTCGGCTTTTGCTTCCCGAATATTTTTTCTTACTTTTAACACCATGGAAGGAGAAACCGACAATTCATCTACACCCATTTTTACAAAGGTCTCTGTCAACTCCAAATCAGCTCCTAATTCTCCACAAATACCTGCCCAGATACCTGCTGCATGAGCATTTTTTACTACCATTTCTATCATCCGCAAAATTGCCTTATGATGTGGCTGATAGAAATGTCCCAGTTTTGCATTCTGACGGTCAATGGCAAGGGTATATTGTGTTAAATCGTTGGTTCCGATACTAAAGAAGTCTACTTCCTTTGCCAAATCATCACTTACCATGGCTGCCGCCGGTGTTTCAATCATTATTCCAAGCTCTACTTCCTTAAATGGAATTTCCTGTTTTTTCAACTCTTCCTTTACTTCTTCTACAATGCCCTTGATTTCCCTTACTTCTTCTACGGAAGTAATCATCGGAAACATAATGGCAATCTCTCCATAAGCAGAAGCACGATATAAAGCTCGCAACTGCGTTTTGAAAATTTCCGGTTGAGTAAGGCAGATACGAATTGCACGATATCCCATAGCCGGATTTTCTTCCTGCTCCAGTCCAAAATAGTCCACCGTTTTATCTGCTCCAATATCCAGAGTACGGATAATGACCTTTTTTCCTTCCATTTTCTCTGCTACTGTCTTATATGCCTGAAACTGTTCTTCTTCTGTTGGGAAATCACTGCTTTCTAAGTACAGGAATTCGCTTCGGAATAATCCGATTCCTCTTGCATCATTTTGCAATACACTTTCTACATCCTTGGGATTTCCTATATTGGCGTAGAGTTTTATCTTTCTTCCATCTGCTGTCACATCTTCTTTGCCTTTTAACTGCTGCAAAAGTTGTTTTTCTTCCTGACACTTTGCCAGCTTTTCTTCCATAACCTTGAGTGTCTCTGCATCCGGGTCTACATAGACGGTTCCTGTGAAACCGTCTACGATTACTTTTTTCCCGTTATACTCTGGCTTCAATTCAATATCGGTCTGAATCAATGCCGGAATATCCATAGTTCTTGCTAAAATTGCTGTATGGGAATTTGCGGAGCCTTCTCTTGTGACAATGGCCAACAGCTTATCCTTTTCAAACTGCACCGTTTCACTTGGTGCTAAGTCCTGTGCTACAATAACAACCGGTTCTTGAAACATATCCATTGCCTGTTGTGTTCCGGATAATATCTCTATCAGGCGTTGGGAGATATCCCGAATATCTGCCGCACGTCCTCTCATATAGTCATCATCCATTGCTTCAAACATTGCTGCAAATCGATCACGCACCTGTGACACCGCATATTCTGCATTCACATGTTCTTCGGTAATCATATTGCAGATAGAATCTACATAATCTCCGTCATCCATCATCATCTGATGCACTTCAAAAATCATGGCTTCTGCTTCGCCCACATCTTTCAATGCCTTGTCATACAATTCTTTTAATTGAGAGATTCCTGTTTCTTTTGCTTTCTCAAATCTTTGTACTTCCTGCGCGGCATCCTCTATCTGCCGACGTTCAACTTTATTTTCTTTTTTCTGAAAAATACACAAGCTTCCAATTGCGATTCCACCAAATACGCTGGTTCCATTGAATTTCAACATTAGAGAACTCCTTTCTTATCCCTCACTACAGATTTTCTTTGAAGAATGCCTCTAAATCCTGTGCTGCCTGTTCTTCTCCTTCACCTTCTACTTTTATGGTGACAGTTTCGCCATTCTTAGCCCCCAGACTCATAACACCCATAATTCTTTTGGCATCTACTTCTCTTCCTGCTTTTTCAATTGTTACTTTTCCTGCAAATTTTGCAACTTCTTTTACTAATAATCCTGCTGGTCTAGCGTGGATTCCTTCTGGGTCTGTGATTGTGTAATTAAATGTTTTCATATTCTTCTACTCCTTTACGTCTTTTTTTAAGATACCTAATAATACTGCACTAATAATTGTTCCTACTACTAATGATACTACATACATCATGGTATTTCCAACTACCGGGAATACGAAAATTCCACCGTGTGGTGCCATCAATGTACAATTAAATGCCATGGATATTGCTCCTGCAACTCCGGAACCTACAATCAAAGCCGGTAATACATGCAATGGATCGGAAGCTGCAAACGGAATGGCTCCTTCGGAAATAAAGGACAGTCCCATAATAAAGTTTGTCGGACCAGATTTTCTTTCTTCTGCGGTAAATTTCTTTTTAAATAACAAGGTTGCTAATGCAATGGCACATGGTGGAACCATACCGCCAATCATAACTGCTGCCATGATATTGTAATTTCCTGCCGCAATAGATGCTGTTCCAAACACATAGGCTGCCTTATTGATTGGTCCACCTAAGTCTGCTGCCATCATTGCTCCTAAAATCAATCCCAATACAATGGAGCTTGCACCGTTCATACTGGAAAGTCCATTGTTCAACAGGGTATTTAATGCTCCAATTGGAGGTTCTACCACATACGTCATAACTACTCCAATGATGAATACACCAAACAACGGATACAGCAATACGGTTTTGATACCATCTAAGCTTTCCGGTAGTTTTTCAAACAGTTTCTTCATACCAATGATGAGATATCCTGCTAAAAATCCTGCTACCAATGCGCCAAGGAAACCACTCTTTCCATTTGCTGCAATTGCACCACCTACAAATCCCACTACCAGACCCGGACGGTCTGCAATACTCATTGCAATAAATCCTGCAAGAATCGGAAGCATAAATCCGAATGCAGTGCCACCAATACTCTTAAACATAGCTGCAATCGGTGTAATGGTACCAAAGTTTGCTCTTTCATCCGGAGCAAGTGCTGCCAAGTCTACGCTCATACCATCAATCAAAAATGCAATGGCAATCAAAATCCCGCCGCCTACTACGAATGGAAGCATATGTGAAACTCCATTCATCAAGTGCTTGTAAATCTTATGTCCGGTACTTTCTTTTCCGGAAGTACTTTCCTGTTTTACTGCTTTGCTTCCGGAATGGTATACTTCTACTTCTCCGCTTTGCGCCTGACGAAGTAATTCTTCTGCCTTATTGATTCCATCTGAAACCTGACGAATAATTACTTTCTTTCCATCAAAACGTTCCATTGGCACGTTGGTATCTGCACAAATGATGATACAATCGGCTGCTGCTATTTCTTCCTCTGTCAGCACATTTTTAGCTCCGCCGGAACCTCTGGTTTCCACCTTAATACTATGCCCCAATTCCTTTGCTTTTTTCTCCAAAGACTCTGCTGCCATATAAGTATGAGCAATTCCGGTAGGGCATGCTGTAACTGCAAGAATTTTGCATCCCACTACATTTTGTTTTGCATCCTCTTCTGCCAGTTTTTCCCGTTCTGCCTCGTCTACATATTTCAAAAACTCTTCTTTTGTTTTTGCGCTGCGAAGCTTAGCGGTAAAATCCTCGTCCATCAATAATACAGATAAACGACTGAGCACATCCAGATGTACATTGTCTTTGGTATTGGGTGCTGCAATTAGGAAAATCAAATCTACCGGCTCACCATCCAGTGAATCGTAATCCACACCGTCAGGAAGTACCATTGCTGCCAGTCCCGGTGCTTTCACTGCATCACATTTTCCATGAGGAATCGCAATCCCTTCTCCTGTTCCTGTGGTTCCCTCTTCTTCTCTTTTCATTACCTGTGCTTTGTAAGCCTCCTTGTCGGTAAGCTTTCCGGTAGCTGCCATAAGGTCTACCATTTTTTCAATAGCTTCTGCCTTTGTTTGAGCCTTTCCATTCAGCTCAATCCCTTCGCTCATGAGTAAATCCGTAATCTTCATGGCTGTTCCCTCCTTAACATTTTATAGTTTTTTTAATATCTCTTCTACTTCTGGTTTCGTTGCCAACCGTTCGGAAAATGCGCTTGCACTTCCGGTTGCTATTCCCATACGAAATGCTTCTCCATAATTTCCTGTGGTGAGATATCCTGTTAAAAATCCCGCTACCATGGAATCTCCTGCTCCCACAGAATTTACTACCTTACCCTTTGGTGCCGGACTCTGTCTTACTTCTCCATCTTCGGATACCAGTATCGCTCCATCTCCCGCCATAGAAATCAAAACATTTTTCGCCCCCATTTGCTGTAACTTCTTGGCGTGTGCAATAATTGTATCGTTACTGTCCATTGGTGTGTGAAAAATTTCCTCTAATTCATGATTGTTTGGTTTAATCAAAAACGGATGATATTTTAATACATTTACCAGTAAATCTCCCGTGGCATCTACTGCTACCTTCATATTCTTTGCAGCCACCCGCTCCATAATCAGTTCATAACTGGAATCCGGCATACTTCCCGGAATACTTCCAGCCAGTACCAGCACATCTTCGGAAGTCATGGCATCTAGTTTCTCATATAATTGTTCCAGTGCTTCTTTGGAAATCTTTGGTCCCTGACCGTTAATCTCACTTTCTTCATTGGAACGAAGCTTGATGTTGATTCTGGACATTCCGTCTTCCACCCGGATAAAATCTGTATAGCATCCCCAACGCTGTAACGCCTGTTCAATCTCGGTTCCGGTAAATCCTGCGGTAAACCCAAGGGCGGTACTTTCCATTCCGAGATTCTTTAGTACCAGGGAAACATTGATTCCTTTTCCACCGGGGTATACCAGTTCTTTGGTGGTTCGATTTACTCTTCCCAGTGTGAAATCATCTACACTTACGATATAATCAAGACATGGATTAAATGTAACGGTGTATATCATATGCTATCTCCTTTCTTTTCCTTTTTTGTTAATCTCAATAATGTTTTTTGCTCCTTTAAAGGCACTACCTCTTACTTCTGTTGTTAATATGGTAGCATCTTCAAATGCTGCAAAAGTGATTGGTGATATTTGATTAAACTTTTCTGCATCACACAGAATATAAGGTCTTCTGCATTGCATGATTGCTTTTCTTTTTACCATGGCTTCGGTAATATCCGGTGTGGAAAATCCGGATTGACGGCTCACCCCATTCGTTCCGATAAAACCTATGGTAAAATTATATCTTTCCAAATCTGCAATCGTTTCATTCCCTACAATGGCTTCTGTTGCAAGTTTAAATCTGCCGCCCAGGATATGAGCTTCACATCCTGCTTCTACCAACTTCTTGGCATGACTGATTGCATTGGTAACATAAACTGCGTTACGTTCTGTAATAAAGTCAATGACTCTTTCCGTGGTAGTTCCTGCATCCAAATACACTAAATCATTGGGCTGTATAAGAGATGCTGCATATTTGGCAATTTCTATTTTTTCTTCTTTATTTAAGTTTTTTCGAGATTCCACATCTTCATCCTTATCATAATAAGAATTGATGGCAGTAGCTCCTCCATGTACCTTGTTTACTCTTCCTTCTTCTGACAACAATGTTAAGTCACGTCTTATGGTTGATTCTGAAGCACCTAACACTTCCGTCAGTTCCTGTACTGAAACGCTTCCATTTTGTTCTACCAGTTTTAGTATTTGTTCTAATCTTTTCTCTAACAGCATCCTTACACCTCTTACTGATTTTGATTGTTTTTGACTGCTTTTGATTGTATCTAAATAATATCATCATTTTCAGTCATTTTCAATCAAAATACTTCACAAAAAAAGCACACATATTTTGTGCGCTTTTACTTAACTCTATTCTCCTGGGTAATTAATTTCCGAAATTGTTTCGGTGTGATATGCTTATATTTTTGAAACATCTTAATAAAATAGCTGGTAGTTGCAAATCCCACCTCTGCCCCGATTTCCGTGATTGAAAGTGTAGTGGACACCAGCATCTGCTCTGCTGCTGCAATCCGAATGTGATTGAGATATTCCCGAAAGTTCATTTTCATAATCCGATGAAAACTTCTGGAAAAATAACTGTAACTCATATGACAAAGTTTTGACATTTCTTCTGCTTTTATATCTTCTACATACCGCTCAGATACATATTGTAGGGCTGATTGCAATTGATTACGCAGATTCCAATCCCCTGCATTTTCCTCATAATCCTCTTTTTCATTGGCATTCCAATAACGAAGTATCCACAAGAATATTCTTCCGATATGATTTTTTATTGCCAGCTCATAGCCATATTTCTTGTCCGATTCCTCTTGTATAATTTCAAAAAACAGATGGGGGATTTCTGTTTCTACAAGTGCTTTTGCCGGTATTACTTTTTGATTGGAGCTGTTTTCCGTTACAAAGGGCAACATATATTTCATTTCAAAATGATTGGATGAAATACTGTTATAAATTAACTCCGGCAAAAAACGAACTACCACATATTTTCCCCCTGTTTTGGAACGTGCATCTATCTGATGTACTTCCCGTGAATTAATCAATACCATGTCACCACTGCCAAATTTATGATACTGCCCTCCTAACAATACCTGAAACTCTCCGGAAACTCCATAAAGCAATTCTATATAATAATGATAATGTGCCGGAAATACATTTCCCACTTCTTCACACTCCTGCATATGGCATAAGTACTCACATCGTACCCCATCGATATATGCCTGCTTTTCCTCTAAATAATTCATGTTTTCTCCTTATGACAAATTTTTCGTATTTTTGTACGAAAAAATTATATCATCTTTGACTTGATTCGGCTATACTTTGGTTAAAAGTAAGAAATAAAACGCAAGAAACAACAGCTATTAAGGAGGTTTTTACCATGAATCATACAACATTTGCACAGCTTTGCCGTACTGCTGCCGCTGAAGGAGCCGTACTTTTAAAAAACGAAAACCATGTACTTCCATTCCTTACCGACGATACGGTTTCCGTTTTTGGCCGTTGCCAGTTAGAATATTATAAAAGCGGAACAGGCTCCGGTGGTGCCGTTCACGTTCCTTACCGCACCAACATATTAGATGGTTTGCGTGAAAATCATATTTCCATCAATGAATCTTTAGTAGAAACTTACGAAGCCTGGCTGAAAGATCATCCTTTTGATGACGGTGGCGGAGGTTGGGCTGCCGAGCCTTGGAATCAGCAGGAAATGCCTATTTCCCATGAGCTTGCTGCAAATGCAGCTTCTGTTTCTTCCAAAGCATTGGTGATTATCGGAAGAACTGCCGGAGAAGACCAGGACAATGCAGATGTAGAAGGCAGTTATCGCCTTACCAAAGAAGAATTACAAATGTTACAGACAGTTACTGCACATTTTTCCAAGGTTGCAGTACTATTAAATGTTGCAAACATCATTGATATGAGTTGGATTAACGATTCTTCCTACAAACATCCCATTTCTTCTATTATGTATATTTGGCATGGTGGAATGGAGGGGGGACTTGCCGTGGGAGATGTCCTTTCCGGTGCGGTAACTCCTTGTGGAAAATTAAGTGATACCATTGCCTATACCCTTGCCGACTATCCGTCTTCTGCTAATTTTGGCGATAAAAAGGTAAACTTTTATCAGGAAGATATTTATGTTGGATATCGTTACTTTGAAACTTTTGCACCGGACAAGGTAATGTATGAATTCGGTTATGGTCTTTCCTACACAGACTTTTCCACGGAAACCCTTTCTGCCAGCCTCTCCGGTTCTGCCCCAGATGGTTCGGTTGAGCTTACTGTAAAAGTAACAAATACCGGAGACTGCGACGGAAAAGAAGTTGTTCAGGCATATTACAGCGCACCCCAGGGACTCCTTGGAAAGGCGGTAAAAGTGCTTGGCAGATTTGCTAAGACTAACATTTTGAAGCCTGGCGAATCTCAAACCCTTACCATAAGTTTTCCACTGAAACAAATGGCTTCTTATGATGACAGTGGCATTACAGGGCACAAATCCTGCTATGTTTTAGAAGCCGGTACCTATGAGTTTCATGTTGGAAACAGTATTCGCAATGTAACAAAAGCTCCAACTGCTCTCACACTTTCCTCCCTTGTGGTAGTGGAAGAATTAGAAGAAGCATTGGCACCTACACAGGAATTTACCCGTTTAAAACCAGGTACCGCCAATGGAAATGGTGTATTTTCTACTGAATATGAACCGGTTCCTTTGCAGAGCATTTCGTTAAAAGACCGAATTGAGCATGCTTTACCTAAGACACTGCCACAAACCGGGCATCAAAATCTTACTTTAAAAGACGTTGCTTCCGGTAAAACATCTATGGAAACCTTTGTTGCACAGTTTACCAAGGAAGAATTAGCTGCCCTGGTTCGCGGGGAAGGCATGAGCAGCCCAAAGGTAACACCGGGCACCGCTTCTGCATTTGGCGGGGTTACTGATGAACTTTTTGCCCTTGGACTTCCAATTGCCTGCTGTGCAGACGGTCCTTCCGGAATCCGTATGGAAAGCGGACAAATGGCTACCCAAATGCCTATCGGTACACTACTTGCTTGTACCTTTAATGTGCCATTAGTGGAAGAACTTTACCAATTAGAAGGAAAGGAACTGGTGGAAAATCGAGTAGATTCTCTTCTTGGACCGGGTATTAACATCCACCGTAATCCTTTGAATGGAAGAAACTTTGAATACTTTTCAGAAGACCCTTACTTAACAGGAGTTATGGCATGTGCTGTGACTAAGGGAATTGAAGCCGGTGGTTCTACCAGTACAGTAAAACATTTCTGTGGAAATAATCAGGAAACTGCTCGTTCTTTTGTAGATTCCGTGGTATCTGAACGTGCACTTCGTGAAATTTATTTAAAAGGATTTGAAATGACGGTAAAAGAAGGGCATGCTTCTTCCATCATGACCTCCTATAATCCGGTAAACGGACACTGGGCAGCCTCTAACTATGACTTAAATACTACGATTTTGAGAAATGAATGGGGATATGATGGAATTGTTATGACCGACTGGTGGTCAACCATGAATGATACGGCTTCAGGCGGAAAAGCTACTCTTAAAAACACTGCCGCCATGGTTCGTGCACAAAACGATTTATATATGGTTGTTCCAAATAATGGTGCTGCAACCAACGGAAATGAGGACAATACCCTAGAGGCTTTGGAAAATGGCACTTTAACCATTGGCGAACTCCAACGCTGTGCTATGAATATCTGTCGCTTTTTAATTCATACCCCTGCTTTTGCCCGTGTGGATTCTAATGAAGGACAGTACATGCACTTTGATTCCTTAGCACCTTCCCATGAATTTGCTCCTGTTCCATTGGAAAACGGCTGTGTAACCTTGCACTGCACCAAAGATGTTCCTTGTAACTTCCAGCTTTTAGAAACCGGCACCTACTCCGTACAGGCACACTTTGTTGCTCATGGTTCTGATATGGCACAGAGCACTACCAATATTCTTTTAAATGACTCTTTACTTGCCACTTTACAAACAAATGGCACGAAAGACCTCTGGGTTACCCAGGAACTCTCCCGCGCCACTTTAGAAAAGGGTTGCTATCAATTATCACTACAAATTATGAAAGCCGGAATTGAAATTGACCAGGTTATTTTAAAACAGATTTAGTCAATGCCCTTTAACTCCTGATATAGACGTTTGGCATAACTGTCTGTCATACCACAAATATGATCCGTTACTAATAACAGTCGCAGGTACAGCTTTTCATCCTCTGCCGCTCCTGCGGCAAAGTGACGGTAAATTGCAATATAATTATCTGAAACCAGTGACATCATTTTTTTCTGCACATCTGTTAATTTTCGTTCTGTGTCAAAATAGATGGCAGCATCAATAAACTTATCTAACAAAAAGTCAAATATGGACTGGGCTGCAATCTCTAACTTCAAAATAGGTTTTATCTGGAATGCATAGCGAAATGCAATATCCCCTAATGCTTCCATCATGTATGCTCCTTCTGTACCGGAAAACAAATCCTCACCGTTTGCTCCATAACTGCCATCCATAATCTCATTATAATGCCAGATAAAGCAATCTGTTGCCGCTTTTATCATCCAGCCTTGTACATAAATCACCCAGTTTTGTACTGCATTGCTCTTAGCATTTTGCAATTCACGCTTCTTGGCTTTTCCATAATAATATTGCAGTTTATCCACCATTTTATGGAAGCCTTCCTTCCATCTTCCCTCTGGAATCTTTTCCTGGGCAAGCTCCAATTCTTCTACTAATTGTTCATAAGTAATACAACCTTTTTTCACCGCATCTTCAATATCTGCTGTTTTATAGGCAATATCATCTGCCGCCTCTAATACAAATGCCAGCGGATGACGATTTCCATTGGTTCCCAGACTTTCCTGCAAGTCCTTGAACAACTCGCGCTCCGCATAGTAATAGCCCATTTTTTTATTCTTAATGTGTGGTGTAGCCTTTATTTCCAGTGAAGATACCGGATATTTGATAATGGTTCCAAGTAATGCCTTGGTAAGATTCATTCCGTTTTCATCTACCAGATAGTGAAGCTTTGTCACCAATCGAAGTGCCTGAGTATTACCTTCAAAGTGATAAAAATCCTGCTGCATCTGTTCATTTAACACTTCACTAATCGGTTGTTCCTGTTTCATTCCAGGCAACTGCACCGTTTTTTTCGGAAGATTTATAAAAAACCATTCTCGAATGGCGGATTCTCCAAAATGTCCGAAGGGTGGATTTCCAATATCATGTAACAATCCTGCACACTGTAAAATATCACAAATATACCCCTGATATTCCGGTAAAAAGCCTGCATCCTTTTCTTCCTTTAAAATCCTCTGACTAATATTCTGCCCCAAAGACTTTCCAAAAGAAGAAACTTCTAACGAATGGGTAAGTCTGGTTCTGATAAAGTCACTTTTATCTAAAGGGAACACCTGTGTTTTATCCTGAAGTCGGCGAAAAGATGCACTTCCGATAATACGATGATAATCCTTTTCATATTCGGAACGCAAATCATTTGAACCGTTCTTTCTAAAGTTGCGAACTCGATCATCGCAAAGCAATTGTTTCCATTCCATCTTTATCCCTCCTTATGCATTCGCTCGTGTTCTTCCTTGATTTCTTCAAAAAGCTTTCTTACATTCCAATGTTGATTGGTAGGAGTTAGCGATGCTTTATAAGGAATATTTCCTGCTCCCGACTTACGCAATGCCTTTAATACCTGATCTATTCTGGCACTGGAAAGTCCCGCCATTACCAACATTTCTCCTTCTAATTCTTCTCCGGTATACACTTCTTCCACTGCTGACAGTTCTTTATTTCCCGCCAAATAGCCTATGGAATTAAGGTAATCCTTCTTTTCTATTTCTTTTATTTTTATACGCAAAGGGAATAAGGCCCTTGTGACCTTATTCCGCTTCTCTTTCTCGGTAAAATTAAATAGCAATATGACTTCTCTCATAGATACTCCCTTCTTTAAATATAGTAAATGTCCAATCCTCCAAAAGATACCTCTCCACTAATCATAAGGATATTTTCATCACTTCTGGAACAAGTTCCATGTTCTTTAAAACCACCAAATGCACAATCCAAATTCGTAACAACTTTCCATGACTTTGGAATATAAAGTTTCATTTCACCGAAAGATGTCTCTAAGTTTACTACAGCTTTTCCGCCTGCTAAAATGGCATTGTCAAAATACACCATTAAACTTCCAAAACTGCACTCTAATTCTGCTCTTTTAAAACCGGTACTATTAATATATTTGGTAGCTGAATTAAAACTTACTTCGCATCGTACCCATTCATCACTTTCTTCATCGATGATTTCCTGATAACTTTCGTTGTTCCACTCAAAGTTTTTTTCATATTTCCAGTTCTTTTTTTTTGATTTAAAAATCATATTAAGTCCGATTGTTCCCAACAATGCCACTCCTAAAATCGGCCATGGGGTAAGTGCTTCAATCCCAAGCTGCTTGTCATAAAGGATTCCTAAAAATGCCAAACAAAACAAAATTCCACCAAAACTTCTATGTGCTACACTGTCAATCAAACCTGCTGCTACTGCAATGGTAAAGATTACGGTAAAGATTCCGATTCCCTGAAAATATCCCAGCTTACTTACAACAATAAACACTGCACAAAGAATCAATGCAATCCCCCAAAAAATATTTTTTCCTCTTTTCATAACTTTTTCCTCTTTTCTGCCAGTCTTTCTACCAGCGGTTTATAATAATTTCTGGATACATAAATTTGTTTATGGCTGTGCACAAATTCTACCACACTGGAGGCTGTCAAATTACGGGTAATGGAATAAATAGGATCAAGATTGACAATGGCTGATTTAGATATTCGCATAAAAGAACCGGGAAGTAATTCTTCTAATTCATACAGCTTATATTCTGTTTCTAGCATTTTCTCTCTGGTATGCGCAAATACCGTTTTATTTTCTGTTTCAAAAAACAAAATATCTTCTAATGGCAGATAATACTCTGTATCACCATTTTTCAAAGAAATCTGTTGTTTTCCTCTGGTCTGCTCCAGAATAGCCGCCTGGATACTTATAATCTGTTCATCCATCCTGCTACAACGGATTACCACTTCATCTTCCTGTAATTCTTCTTCAATCTCAATTCTAACTTTCATCACTCGTTCCTCCCATGAGACCATTATAGCAAGCCTCCTATAGATGT
>ERZ1034984.3064-NODE-3064-length-12579-cov-5.407697_pt1 | contig 12579 bp, 3 predicted proteins | sample MGYA00520589_ERZ1034984 | MGnify/ENA primary metagenome ERZ1034984 (study PRJEB33766, sample SAMN09781790) | gut metagenome | biome: gut microbiome | host: Homo sapiens | place: Madagascar | study: EMG produced TPA metagenomics assembly of the PRJNA485056 data... | reverse complement strand
CAATAAGCCAACCCGAACGCACATGTACAAAAGCACGTGACGTACTTTCTTCGCTGCGGCAATCGTCAAACGCATTCGCCTCATATAAATCGCCCATATAGACCTTATTTTTTGTTCTGCTGCTGTCAACGATAATGTATCTGGTTGATGCACTCTCATTGCTGTTTATCTGATATGTATCGTAGGTAGTTCCGGGCTCCGGTCCAATTTGAAGCAGACTGTTTACGCCTGAAGAATACGGTGCAAGATACAAATTGTTGACATATCCGAATGTGTATCGCAGTCCGCTTGTAGCAGACGATATATTCGACGTATATTCGTTTGCATTGCTGCCCTGCTCCCACATAACCTTATCTTCGCTGTAATCATAAACCAGCTCATATGCACCTGCATACCCTTTTATATCGGTTGCAAATCGGAATATATCACCCACTTCGAGCTCGCCTCTGTAATTTTCCTGCAAAATATATGCGGTAACCTCATTTCCTCGTCTGTAGCCATGCACCTCCACTACGTTGTCACCGTCCGTACTTACACTCTCCTTTATCGAAGAAATAACGGTAATTTCGGTTTGGTTTGTAAGAGATGCCGTATCCGTATTCTGCACAAGCATAATATCGGCATATGGCGTATCGTCCTTGAACTTATAAAGTCCCATTATATTTTTTTCGCCGTTTGAATTATACCATGTAACATTGCTGAACGGCTGACATCCAAACAGCAATTCATCGGTTTTGCTCTCGCTCTCCATAGGCACACGCATATAATAGGTCTTGTTTGATACAGGATACTTCCTTTCAAAGGTTTTCATCTGATAATACCAGGTATATGAACCCTTGGGAAGCAGCGTGTATAACGTATCGTCATGCAGTCTCTCCTCTTTACTCGGAGCAGCGGTGGTAAGTGTCGCAATGTTTCCTTCGGAATTTAGCTTGTACATTACAATCTGACGCTGTAATTCTCCGCCTGCCTTTGTACAAAGCAGCTGTTTGACGCCCTCTCTGTTCATTGATTTCCCGTCAACGGTCACCTTTTCTGAAAGCTTAGCAAGGATGTGCCTGCGATCTAAAGTATAAATTTTCACATTCGTACTTTCATCATCTTCATCATCATATAGCTTATACAGATAACCTATTGTCCCTATATCCGTTCCACTTTGCGAATAAGCCGCCACTCTACCTGCCGCATCAAAAATAAATTCTCCGTTTATGCCTAATTCCGGTTTATACTCTTTGTAAAAATACGGATCGGCTTTATATTTTTTTCCGCTTATCTGCACTTCTTCGCCGCCGTTATTTACGGACTCAAGTGTTCCGTTCACGGAGTCAGTACAAAGATATGCCCTTATGACCTCTCCGTCTTGTGATGTGGCAACGCTTATAAGGTCGCCCGCTTCAAGATTTGTTTCATTGACTGTCTTTCCGTAAGGCAGCATAACAAACCCAACATAAATTTTATCATTAAGGTTTATTGATACCGGATTTCCGTTTTTGTCATTCCTGTCGGTATAAATTATTTTTTTTGTTGTATCAATACCGCTTATTTTATAATTTTCATATGCATCTATAATAACTGTGCTGCACTTTGAATTGTATGATATGCAGGTTATTGTACCGTAATCTATATCAAAAGCCTTTTCATAATCCGTTGTCACAATGCAGGAATTACGAATAATTACAACATCACTTGCGATGCCTATTCTTTTTTTAGCGCCATTTTGCTCTGATGTATATCTGATAGCACCTCCGTCAAAGCTGTCAAATTCATCTGCGTCAATTGTTACAACTTCATTTTTTCTGTCCTCAATAAAGTACACGATACTTTTGTCGTCATCATCGCCGGCATAATACGCAATAACTTTATATCCGAGCCACTGCACAATAGACGGAATATCTGTTTTGTAGATTACATTGTCTATTTCGATATACTCCTGTCCTGCTGTGCGTGTGCCGTCCAGTCCGGCATATACATTCGCCGTAACTATCCCCTTTACATATTCAAGATTAAAATAAAGCTTCAAAGGAGTATCGTTTTCTTCCACGGTAATATTTACGCCGTTTTTAATCTGACTTACAGTATTGGTGTGAATGAGATTATACAAAAATACTACGCAATCACCCATTGTGACAGCTCCTGCCGACTTTACTCCGTCAAGCAAGTCCAGCGCCTGAGCTTTGGTAATATAATAATTGTCATATGAATGGTCACTCCAATTATAACCCAATGCCCTCATACCTGCAAGAGTCATATCTGTCGCATTGATCACCTCATCAGGTCGAAACGTCCCGTCGCCGTATCCGCTCATGATATTATATGCGGCAACGGAAGATATAGCATGTCCCTTTTCAGTTGACAATTCAACGTCACTGAAAACGCTGTCATTTTCAAATGTCGGAAGCTTTACAGCACGCGAAAGATACAATGCAAAGTCTCCGCGTGTTAAATCCTTTCCGATTAATTGCGTAAAATCCGTATCCTGCGACATAATCCCTAAATACTGCAAAATACTATATGCATTTATCAAGCTTTGATTAATATTTTCGGCTTGCTCCGTAGCTGTTTGCTGAGATTGATTTTCGGAATCCGGAACGTCCATATACGCTTGTGCATCGTATAAAAGCTTTACCGCCTCCGCACGAGTTATATTTTTCATAGGACGCAGAGTATTATCTTCATAGCCTGAAAGTATTCCCAACGAGTTCAGTTTGTTTACAGCCGGCTTTGCATATTCCGCTACGGCTTTAAAATCCGAAAATTCCATAGCAGATGACGCATCACCATCATTGATACAGTTTCCGAGTATCGTTGCCGCATCCTGACGGGTAATCGGTGCATTAGGTGCAAATTCCACATCGGATATTCCGTTTACTATACCCGCAGAATAAGCTGACGCTATACAAGTATAATACCAATCATCAGCCTTTACATCTTCAAACGTCATAGTCTTAGATGTATTTTCCTTTAAGCTTAGAACCGATACGATCATCTTCACAAACTCCGCACGGGTTATACTTTGTGACGGTTCGAATTCATTTTGCCCTCTGCCCGATACTATTCCTCTTTTTGCAAAATCGCTTATTTCCGCGTAAGCCCAGTCATATCCGTCTAAATCGTCAAATATCTTATTTTGATCATCGGCTGTTTGAGTCGGCGCAGGAGTCGGGGTTGCCGTACTGCTTGATGCTTTAAACGGCGTTCCGCCCGATCCGCTGTTTCCGCCCGGTTGCGCGGTATTATTGGTTTTTGATGCCTCTCGAAGTGCATTTTGTAATTCTTCAATAGACGAATATGTTTTATTCGCCACACTTCTGCAGGCTGATGCCGATAAAATACTTTGAGGGAAATCGGTATACAATGCTGAAATAATTGCCGATATATCCCCTGCACCTGTTGGGTTTTCTGTTACCGAAAGCGTAAACGCTTCGTATACCTTATCCCCGAACTCTTTCAATGTGCTGTATTTCTGATTTGACAGTCTTTTTACAACTGCTTTTTTTACTTTATCTGTTATATACGCTGACGCATACACAGATTTCATCGGCTCTTTTGAAAGCACCTCAAGCGCGGCTTCCACCTCTGCAATATCCGATATAATATTATCTGAAAAAGCGGACGCGATCATTGCCTGACGATATGTATTTACGCATTTTTCTTTATCATTTACATCAAACGGAGCTTCTGCCCCAACTATTTTTGCCGTTTGACCGAGCGCAACCTTTGCGTCGTAATCACTGCTAAACTCAAGCGCTGTTTTATTTTGAGCAATATACTGTTCGATATTCCCGTTTTTTGCAGCATCATTCAATCCCTCAATTGCGGATATATTATCCTCCGTTGTACTGTACGGGAATAATTTTGATACGATGCTTTTACCGTTTTGGCTTATTGCCAAAGTATATTCTCCGGTTGCATAGCTTTTCAGATTCATCTTAAACGCAAATGTACCGTCGCTTTCCGCATCAAACTGATTGGCATAAATCAAAGCGTTCGGAACCATATTTTCTGCATCCTGATAAGTATTTCCCTTATTAAATACCGCCGCGGTAATGACACCATTTTTTCTATCGGCTTGTCCGCTGACTATTGCACATCCGTTCGTATCAAAAACTCCGATTTGAAGATCTGACGCATATGCAGCCGATGAAAAAATCGCAAAAATACATATTGTCATAAATATTAATCTTAACTTTGTCATAGTTCAATCCTTTTGTTTTCAACGAATATGAGCCCTTAAAGGCTCATATTCGCTATTTAGTTGTTACCTCTGTATATGGCATCATATGTTCAAAGCTATCCCATACAAATACTTTCTGTATCCCGCTTCCCTGCGGTACTTGAGTAAGCGTATATGTTTCCGAACTATTTGATTTTGCAATATACTTTTCATATACAACAGATACCAACTCATCGTTCTCTGTGAATAATGCACTTATAATATATATATTCTTATCTTTACTTGTCGTGTTCTGCACTGCCGCTGATACAGTTTTGTCATCTGCAATAATCGGTCTTGATACTGTAATCATACCGTCGCTTGTGGTAAATTCACCATATGTACTGCCGTTTACGGCTACTGTATATTCAGTGTTCGGTGAAAGCAGTTGAGTGTATACATAGACTCCGTCACCGTTATCTGTAAGAGCCTCACCGTTAATCGTTACACCATCCGTTACATAACCTTTTGCAAAAGTCAACTTGATTTTTGCAGCATTTACAGGCCATAAGCCGTTTTCGTCCGCATAAATTTCATTCTCATCAGCGTCGAGGATTTTTGTGTTTATAAGTCCCTCTGCGTTTGCTCCGGTTCTGAAATAGGATGTATCTATTGCCTCACTGTTAATACTCTTAAGCTTTGATGTATCTTTTATTCTTATAATATATATACTGTCCTTATCCAGATTTCCTACGGTCAAAGACTGCGAATCAAATATGAAATCCGATACATTTTCACCCTTTGCAAGAAGCTTATCCTCCGCCGGATATTTAGTAACCTCAATATCCGCTTTCGTAAGCTCGTTTGTATAATAAGCCTTTGTAAGCTCGGAATCCGTTCCCTCTTCAAACGGTGCCTTATTTTCTACATTAATTGTAGCTGTGCTTCCGTTCATCAATAATATATTGTCAGCGGTAATTCCTCCGATTGTCGTCATCATAATATTATCAATATAAACACCGCCATCGGCAAAGTTTCTTCCGCCAAATCTGAGCGCCAAATCCTGATTTATAAAGTTTGACGCATTTTCAATATAATACTCAGGGATGATCTCTTTTGTAGAGTTATTGTATAAGCGCTTGCCGTCGGCAAATTGAATGTATCCTATCTGGTCTGTGTCCGGATAGTAGGTAAACAGCGTGCTGATTGTACAGGTATCGCCAACTGCCATAGTTCCCTTTGCGTTTGTTGTTGCTACTCTGCCGCCGGATTGATTTCTTGCTCGTACTCCGTATGTTTCAATAGCCGGCATATAACCGAAGTTTGCACCTGTGGATTCCGCTACAACCTGCGGATTTAAATAATGTGAGCCTGAGCTTAAATATTTAATTTCCTGATTGAGAGTTACATCAAACGAAACAAGCATTGCACCCTTTGAAAAATCAAACTTCTGTCCCAACGGATATGTCACGTTTTTGGGAGTTGCGGTTGCGGTAAGATTATTCGCATATTTTACTCTGCCGTTATCCCATGTCAGCGATATGTTTGTTTTATCGGCATTTGTAAACTTATTTACGCTTTCCTCTGCATCAAACTTTTCTATCATAGCTGTCGCATAGGGCTTACTTCCGGTAGTTGTCAGGGTCTGTGTTATTGCCGGTGCATTTTCCGATGCCGGAACAGTGATTGTATAATTCTCTGCCGGTTTTAATTCACCAAGTTCAAGCGTGAATACATCTCCGTTTCTTTCAGCCTTAATATTTCCAAAGGTGATAGAGCCGGCATCCTCGATTCCCTGTGAATAAGTCGAATCGGTTTCAAACTCAATATATGACGCTTCCTGAGGCAGCTTTCCGTCTGTGCTGAGCGAAATTTTTTCGCCTGCTGCATTATATACCGTTGCCTTTCTCAAGGAATACGGATTCTTACCATTGTTGGTAAATATAAGCGAATATTTACCCGATACCTCGCTTCCGTCAAATGTAACAAGCTTTGACGGATTTGTGATCTCAAGCACATAGTTGTTATATCCGGTTAAGTTCTTTAGCGCCAACGTTCCTGTATTGACCCATGATTTTGTTCCCGTTATGATCTCACCCTCAGCAATCATCAAAGGATTTTCGGTAAGGTCATAACCTGTTACGGTATAATCCTGTTCTGTCAGTCCGTTATACAGCAGCTTATCGTAAGATACCGGTATTTCTGAATCGTCTGTGAAATTAACCGCTGAGGAGTTATTTGCCCATGCAACTCTTGGGAGCGAAACTTGTGCAGTACCGTACCTCATTGTGATATTATCAATAATTACGTCTGCTCCTGCCGTTGGCATAAGGTCTAAATTCCAATTCTTTGTGTTTAGATTCTCTTTCAATGCCTTAATTGAATATGTTCTTACTGTTTCAATCTCCTCACCGTCTGCGTCCTTAAGCGGCTGTCCGTTACAATATGTTTTCAGTAAGAATTTTGTATGCTCCGTATCTGCCCAATTCATGACGGTCGTCAACCTGTATTTTGTGTTTGCCGCCATTTTAACCGTTGAATTAACCGCCCACATTTCTGTACTGTCCTCTCTGCATCTGTAACCCTGCAATGTACCTTTTACAATATTAAATGTATTCATATAAATATGATCGTTCAGATACAGACGAAAGCTTGTTGTTGTTGGACTTGGCAACGTTACATCCATTGAAAGAACAACAGGTCCCCTTGAAAAATCAAACTTTGAATCACCGTTAATCTTTAATGCTTTTTGACCCGATTCAAAGTCGCCTTTTATTTCGAGTGCATTGTCAGAACCGGATGTAATTGTTTTACTCGAAAGAGTCACTCCTGCAACTTCTGCTTTTATAACATCAGGTTTGCCTTCGGTATAATCATTAAAATTTTCCTGCCAATAATAATAGCCGTTCTCGGTAGTACCCGTAACCATGGCAGCAAGTGCAGACGCGCCAAACAGCTGCACGATTGCTGTTGCGCCCGCAACTACCTTTAATAACCACTTTTTGCTCATAAAAATCTCCTCCTTCAATCTCTTATATATAACTTTTTAAATAATGAACTATTCTTGGTGGAAACAATACCGTCACCCAAAGCGAGATAACCTACACGCCCTACACCGTCGTTTTCATTGACGACCATTGCAAATTTCAGCTCTGTGCCCGGCTCGATCTCCACCTGCTGAACCATCAGACTGCTCCATGGAATTTTCAGCTCATAATATGTATGAAGTCCGTCCAGTACAACCGCTAACTCACTTCCCGGAACCTTTGTATAATCTTCCTCACCGGTAAATCGTGTTTTATGGCGGTATATAATCGGCTTACCATCCAGCTCACCTATTGCAATTTCCTCAAAATCTCCGCGATTAAGTTCTGACTTCGGATCATAAACTATCGCAAGCTGAATACTGTCCATCTGCCATATATTTACCGGCTCTACATTTGCCGAAAAATGCTTGTTGTCCAATACATCAGCATAGAAATAGAAGTTGTCATCATCCCATTTCACCGCTGCTTTTACACTCAAGTCATCCGCACCTGCATATGAACTGCCCAAGCTCAGCAAACTGTGGAATTGATCGCTTCTGTTCAGTGTAATAAATCCGTCTGTCCATTCGTTGCCGTTACCATCTATCACAATAGGGGTTGTTGCATGCAATGCCGCACTGAAGTTGTAGTTTTTGCTTACATAACTGCCGAATTTGTTACTTTCGTCTACAACAAATGCAACCTCAATAACACGGTCATCGGCAGATGTTCCTACCGGCAAAGGCAAATCAAATACTTTTTTCTCCTTAGGCATCAGTTCAACAGAAATATCCGCCACAGACTCTTGCCATTGATACGGTGTAAGCAATGTAAGCCTGCCTGTCCTGGATTTTGTATCCGAAAGATTTGTTAAAGAGCATCGCATGGACCAGCCGGTATCAAGCGGAATCATAGTCGTGTCAAGCTCTACATTGTTCTTGTAGGTTATATACACATCTGAGCAATAGTACACCCCTGTATCATCATAAAGGGTAAGATTAACTCTTTCGATACCGCTTACGGCATTACCGCCCTTGACCTCGACAAATCCACCATCTTTATCAATAACTGCTTCGCTGCCCTCAACTTCACTCCCTGCATACGGCAAAAGCTTTGCATTGATCAATTTTCCTGTTTTATTTACTATATTAATCCTTGCGCTCTCACCGTATATCACATCAATATTTGCACTTTCCGGCGCGACTAAGCTTTGTGTAATTTCAAAGTTTTTAAAATCTCCTTCGATATACTGTACACTTTTGCTCAGATTTAAGCTGTAGATTCCATTCTCACCCCTTATCTTTTCGGCATTGCCATATGCGTCATACAATGTAATCGTATCAACGCCGAGCTTGAGGGTTACAAGCTCACCGTCTTTTTTATTGGAAAACAGCATTGCAGTCTGTTTGTTTGTACCCTTATGACGGCTTCTTACGATTCTGCCGGTTTCGCTCGGCTGCAATGTTTGCCCAAACTCCGCATCGTGATACATCATATTCATATTACTGATGATAAGATACGCCGGCTTTGCGGCATAAGGTACCATATAAGGTTGAGAATTGCTCATATCGCATCTGACCATACCGAAATTAGACTCTCTGTCTGTTCTTACCGCATTCGCCTTGTCAAGCAGACAATAGTAATAAAATCTATCTACATATCCCTGACTCATTACCAGGGCATAGGTTTGAGCATTGTACATTCCCTGCTCTATATCAGTGTTTACGCTCTCATAATGTGAAGAATATCCATATTCCGTTATCCATATCGGAACATCCTTTGCTCCGTATTTTTCAAACAGCTTTGCCACATATTCTATGTTATCCAAGGTATCATATGTAATCGGATCTCCATACCATTGATACGGATGAATGGAGAATACATCCATATCCGTTGCACCTGCCTGCAAAACTTCTTCTGTCCATACTCTTGGCGCTCCCGATGTATTTAACCCCACAACAGGCATATTCGGATTTACAGCTTTTATAGCTTTCTTTGAGGCTATATACATTTTCGCATAATCCGATGCCGGACGATTTTCCATATTAAAGCTGTGATTGGGTCCGAGATTATACTCGTTCCATATTTCAAGACAGTCAACCGTATCCCCCAAAAGCTCCGCCATCATTGCACAGTATTCACTCCACCTGCGCAGTCCGTCCTCGGTATAGGGGGGTGTACGTTCTATTGGGCTGAAATTGTATGCTGCCCCCATCCATGATGCAGAATGAAGATTTGCATCTATGTCAAGTCCTGCCTTCTTAAACGCACGAAATAAAGACTTATATCCTTCTGCCATTGAAACGTTATTTACTTCATACTGATCTGCACTCTTTCTCCAGTTATTATAGTAACACATCATCCGGGCATGGGGAATCCCTGCATTCCTCGCAAGCTGAGCAATTTTTTCATCATTCACGTTCAGCAGTGCAATCTGCACTCCGGAATGAGGATTTACCGTCTTTCCCTTGTCCGAATGAACATATGAAAATTCACTGCCCAGACGGCTGTAAACTTTCTTATCCATGCAATATGCATCAATATCTACACGGTATATGCCGAATTCATCAACATGAAACTTCTTTTTTCTGACCGTTTTTGAAAGCATCGGCAGCGTGAAATTATCTGTGCCGCTCCAAACCACATTACCGTCACTGTCGCGTACAGTATACGTAACATCAAGCGGATAATCTCCGTCTACCTGATTTTGAATGGGATAAATTTCACTTGAAAAGCTTGCACTCAGTTCAATATCCTCACCATCGTAAAATATGTTTCCGAAATGCTCTGATGTATCGTTTTCAATTTTTACGCGGCTTGCGGTTTCAAGCTTATATACCCGTATTGCTGAGATGATTACCTCACCAGCTCTTGAATATCCCATCATACTGCTATAAATACCGACTCTGAAATCAAAACCGTTCAGGCTGTCGGCGAAGGTGGGATTATCAAGAAACCAGGTGTAACTCCTCCATACTCCGGTATCGCTGAAAACAAGATATTCTCCCTCACTTGTTTTTACACTGCTGTTTAAAGCGGGCTGCGTAATCTCAGCCGCCGTTTCGGTTTGTATAAGCGGTGTATATTTCATGGACGGATATTCAAGCGTCAGACTTGAAATGCCCTCATCATAATAATCCACTTCAACCGCATAGCTGCTTCCGTCTACAATATCATATGCCGTTTTATTGTCTATATCTGCGTTGATAAACCTTGCGCTCTCGCCGAGATCCGGAGAAAGCACCCAGCCCTCTCGTCCCATCATTCTTGATACTGTTACCGCAGTCGAATCGTCGCCTATCTGAGCTGTCATTCCGTTCATTTCGGGGTTTGAGCCAAGCTTTGATTCGGCAATCAACTGCTTTTTTATGTAATCGTTTTGCCAACCGCTGTTTAGCACCGATGTGGCTGCATAATCAGTTTCCGAGGCATTTACCGGAATAACGGACGCATATGTTACCATAATACTCAGCATTATGAGTATATTTATTATTCTTTTTAGCATAAATTATCCTTTCACAGAACCGATCATAACTCCTTTTACAAAATGCTTCTGCACAAACGGATACATGATAAGAACAGGCAAGCTGCTGACAACGATCAAAGAATATTTCATCAAATCGGCCAGTCCCTGTTTTGATGTCATCGTGTCAAAGTCCGTTACCATCGCCGAATCCATTTGATTTGCAAGCAGAATATTTCTAAGCACAAGCTGCAAAGGATAAAGCTTCGCGTCCGTAATATACAGAAATGCATTGAAGTATGCATTCCAATGCGCAACCGCGTAATACAATGTAATAACGGCAATTACGGATCCTGAAAGCGGCAGCAATATCATACGGAAATATCCAAAATCATCACATCCATCAATGAATGCCGCCTCCAATACCTCATTTGGGATACTGTTTTCAATAAAGCTCCTTGCAATAACCATATTATATACTGACATCGCACCGGGCAAAATCAGTGCCAAGGGTGTATTTAAAAGTCCCAAATTACTTACAATGATATATGTAGGAACCATACCTCCCGAAAATATCATAGTGAAAGTAAACAGAAACATTAACCCTTTCCTATACGGTAAATCCTTTCTTGATAAAGCATATGCCGCTATCATTGTAAGAAATACATTTAATATAGTACCGAAAAATGTATATAAAATTGTGTTTTTATAACCTATAAGCACTTCGCCGGTTTTGAAAATAGCTTTATAGCCCTCAAGACTGAAATCTACCGGCAGGAAAAATACTCTTCCTGCCATAACAGCTTCCTTTGACGAAAAAGAAGATGATACTATGAATATTAACGGCCATAAAACTATGATTAAGATAAGTGCCACAAAAATATTTACGCAAATGTAAAATATTCTGTCGTCCTTTGGCAGTTTTATTTGCTGTTTTGCCATTATATACTTCCTCCTTTCCATCTCGTTACCAAAGTGTACTGCCGCCCAGCTTGCGTGCCAATTTATTGACTCCTGCAACCAGTACAAAATTTATTACTGAATTAAACAAACCGATTGCCGTTGCATATGAATAGTTTCCGCCGCTTGCTGAAATACCCTCTTTATATACATAAGTCGAAATAACCTCGCTGAGTCTTAGGTTTACATTGTTTTGCATCAGGAAAATCTTTTCAAAGCCAAGATTCATAAGCTGACCGACATTGAGTACCAGTAAAATAACCACAGTCGGCATGATCGCCGGAATATCAATGCTAAAAACACGTCTGAACCTTGACGCTCCGTCCACTTGCGCAGCCTCGTGCAACTCAACCGGTACAGATGCCAATGCCGCAATGTAGATTATCGAATCCCAGCCGGCATTCTGCCAAATTCCCGACCACACGTACATATGCAAAAATGATGACGGATTCGTCATGATATCCGGTGCGTTTTCATTAAATAGCAACTTGTATATATTACCGTACAAGCCTACATACGGATTAAAAAATTGGTTAAGCATACCTACCAAAACAACAACCGATATAAAGTGAGGCATATATACAATCATTTGGGTTGCCTTTTTGCAGAACTTATTTCGCATCACATTGATGCAGATTGCAAGAATAATCGGCACAGGAAATCTTGCTATTAATGAATACAGTGACACTACAAATGTATTCCTTATAATACGCCAGAACTGATAAGAGTTCACAAATTTTTTTATGTATTTTAATCCAACCCATGGACTGCCAAATATCCCCTTTGACGCATTAAAATCCTTAAATGCGATTTGTAAACCCAGCATAGGCCCGTATGAAAATATTATTATATAAATAACCGGCAGGATAAGAAAAACATATAACTGCCAATATTTTTTTATATTGCCTATAAAGCTCTTATTCTTTTTAGTTTTTGGTGATATATTTGTTTTCATTTTTTCTAATCCTTCATTCGAT
>ERZ1034984.3055-NODE-3055-length-12614-cov-6.116888_pt1 | contig 12614 bp, 19 predicted proteins | sample MGYA00520589_ERZ1034984 | MGnify/ENA primary metagenome ERZ1034984 (study PRJEB33766, sample SAMN09781790) | gut metagenome | biome: gut microbiome | host: Homo sapiens | place: Madagascar | study: EMG produced TPA metagenomics assembly of the PRJNA485056 data... | reverse complement strand
GAGAAGTACGAAGAAGAGTTCCGTAAAAAGATGGAAGGATTCAAAACGAACCCTTTGGCACCAACGGATACTTCCGGGATTGACTCGAAGTACAGCGAGCCGGTTCATTTCAAGGAGATGACCCGCATTTACAAGCCGGATTTACCTCTGCCTTTCGCACTTCAGAAAAAGGGCAGTTCCCTTAAGCGGAAGATGGAGGAAATCTTACGGAATAAGCAGCAGCCCGATCGTCGAGGTATGAGATCTGGTTCCATTGATGGCACCAGGCTTTATAAACTGATTTCTTCAGAAACCACTTGCTTTAAAAAGCGTGGAGAGAAGAATAAACCTGACGTGGCCGGATACCTCCTTATGGATAACTCCGGTTCTATGGGTAATGGCACAGGAAGCACAAGGTATCACGCCTGCAAAGCACTCTCTGTAATAGAAGAAGGCTTTAAGGAATTTATGCCTCTCCGAATTGCTGCATTTGATGCATCGAGTAATGATTATGTTACTCATGAGATAATCAAAGATTTTGAAGAAGTTTGTGAATCTAATTTCACATACAACTTCTACCGGCAAGGAAGATCAGGCAGCGGGAACAAAGACGGATACAGCATCCGAGTTGCCACAAAGCAGCTTCTGGAACGTCCTGAAAAAGATAAAATCCTTATTATTGCCTCCGATGGACTTCCATCTTGCTACTGTTCGACTTCTGGAACAGAAGATGTAAAAGCTGCTGTTGCTGAAGCCCGTTCCAATGGGATAAGTGTCATTGAGAAGCAGAAGTACATCGAAGAGTTCGTCCGCTTTGGTGGCGAGGCGGTAAAAAGAGACGGCAACTTCTCCGGAGTCGTACTTACAACGGCGCACTCATCGAAAGGCTTAGAGTGGCCAGTGGTCATCAATTCAATTACAGGATATGACCAAAAAAAGTTGTCCCAAAAGGCCGTGGAAGGAAAAAGGCGACTTTTGTTTGTTTCATCGACTAGAGCCAGAGATGAACTCTACATCACCGGCCAATATAGACTCCGCGGTAAAACACCAGAAGGGGAATATGTGCATAACAGATTCCTTAAGGAGTCGTATGCGGCCGTTGGTAAAGAGTTTGCTCCAAGAACAGCTCATGATGATAAGCTGATTCGTTTAGAAGCTCAAAAGAAAAAGAAAGCAGAAGAAGCTGAAACGCTTAAGACTGCATCAGGCGAATAATAGTAGCATTAGCGCATATTCACGATAAGTTCGTATATATGCGCTAATTTTTTTCAAAACAAATTGACATAAAACACTACACATAATAATATAATATTAGGAAGTGGGAATTCCCACAAATTATAATGGAGGACAAACAAATGGAAGCTATAAAAAACTATATTGCTCATTTAGATAACAAAAGAAGAATTACACTTAGAGGTGCCGACCATCAATATTACAATGTCAAAGAATATGGAAATGGCTGCATCATTTTAGAGCCACGCGAGCTGACTATACCAGAGAACGTTTCTGCCAGAACATTAAAAGAAATGGATAATGCCGTAAAGAATTTCAAAAAAGGGGATGTTTCCCAAGCTATTGATTTATCGGACTTCTAGGTGGCTCAGAATGAAGTTCAATATACGAATGGGTATTCCTGAAATGAAGGAACGCTGGAACGATTTGCGGGCAAAATATCATTCTGGGACTATGAAAAAGAAAGAGATGCAACTATACAAAAAGTGGGGAAAGGCATTAAAGCTATTATCTGTTAACCCAGTCTATCCGAGTCTCCACACCCATGAGATAGAGCCTCTTTCAAAACGTTATGGCATGAAGGTCTGGCAATCATATCTGGAAAACAAAACAAGCGGAGCGATGAGAATGTATTGGGTATACGGTCCTGGGCAAAATGATATCACAATTATTGGATTAGAACCTCATCCGGAAGATAAGAAAAAAGGTGCATATAATCGCATTCCACTATCTAATTTGTGATATTGACAAGGACCTAAATCTGAACTGATCAACATTATACAAAAGGAGATTAAAAATTATGGTAGATAATCCATACAAAGTTCTATCAAATGAAGAGCTTTCATCTATGGTGAAAAAAGTATTAATCGCTAAAGCAGAAGGTGTCCGTGCGGAGGCCCTGCTTCCATACGCAAACGAAATATCAGAAGAATTCGGTGGAAGGGTATCCTTGCGAGAATGCTTAGATATAGCATACATGAACCTGACTGAAGAAGTTATGGAGCGTTTTGTGCTCATAACACAATGAAAATGGATGGGTATACAATTTATCTGCCTAGCCAGCAGATGAAACATGAAGCTCGTGATGGCGGTCCGCCATAGCGGAGGCTGCAATGAACATACAGTTAAAACGATTCCTGTTAGGAATGAGTATACGCTCAGCCTGTCAGGGATCGTTTTACTATATATTGACATTTGTCGTGCCATTTGCTATTGTAATTAATATAATAATCAACTTATAAAGAGTTGGTGCTGAATAAACAATTTTCCATCTAACCGAGAGGGGTGCTTTTATGAGGAGTTTATTTTCTGATTTTACTAACCAGTATCCAGTATCTAAGACTTTGCGCTTTGAGCTAATTCCGCAAGGAAAGACAAAAGAGTTTCTTGAAAAAAATGGTGTTCTCGAAAATGATGAGGAACGCAGCATAAATTATACACTGCTTAAAGGCATAATGGATGAGTACTACAAGGCATACATTGATGACACCCTGTCCTGTACTCATTTAGAAGGCTTAGAAGAGTATGCACGTCTTTATATGATTTCGGCTAAAGAGCCAGAGGAAGTAACTGCATTCAGAGATATTCAGCAAAGCCTCCGAGATCAGATTGTTGTATTTCTGACGTCGGACAAAAGATATGCAAATTTATTTAAAGGATCTCTTATAACAGAGGAACTTCCAAAGTTTTTTATTAAAGATGAAGAAAAGCTGGGTATTATACGCAGTTTCGATCGCTTCACTTCTATGTGCACTGGATTTTGGAAAAACCGCAAGAATCTTTTTACCGCAGAAGAAAAGTCGTCTGCGATTGCTTATCGTGTAGTCAATGACAACCTTCCGAGATTCATGAATAATCTTAAGGTGTATGATGCACAGATTGATGGCACCATTCATGTACCGGAAGATCTTATGAAAAAACTTGGACTCAAAAGCATTGAACAGGTTTTCACCCTTGACTATTTTGATAAAACAGTGTCTCAGAGTGGTATTGACGTCTACAATACTGTAATTGGTGGTTACTCAGAAGACGAACACACGAAAGTCCCTGGACTCAATGAACTAATCAATCTGCACAATCAAAAGAATCCTTCTGCAAAAATTCCATTGCTGCAGCCCCTTTATAAGCAGATTCTAAGTGATTCAAAAAGCCTTTCATTTACAATGTCTGTTTTTGACGAAGACAATGAAGTAATCCGTGCAAATAAGCTCCTGTTTGACGAGTTTCGAGAGAATATTTTAGGCGAAGATGGAATCATAAATAATTTGCTTTGCAAAATTAAAGAATACCGCACAGATGGTATCTTTGTTCGAAATAGTGATATTACAGAATTTTCAAGGTTGCTGTATGGTAACTGGCGAAAAATAACGACTGCTTTTAATACTTGGTATGATGCGGAATATCCTCGAAAAGGGAAATCGGAAGATAGATATATTGAGGCGAGAAAGAAGCATTTTAACAGAATAAGTTCCTTCAGCCTTGCATATATTGAGGGAAAAGGGCTCTCAGGTTTATTATCTCTTTATATAGAACAACTTAACGGAAGAGCCGATGCTGTAATGAATGCATACCGAAAGGCCGAGGTTCTTCTTAATCGTGAATACAAATCATCGGATAATCTTGTAAGTGATGGTGAAGCAATCGAACAGATTAAAAACCTTCTAGATTCAATGAAAGATTTGTCATCTGTAATAAGACTTCTGAAAGGAACTGGTGAAGAACCAAATAGGGACGACCTTTTTTATGGTGAATATGATAAATATAGCAAGCTTTTGAATCACTTGGATAGCGTTTATTCAAAAACAAGAAACTATCTTACAAAGAAACCATACAGAACCGAAAAGATCAAGCTCTTCTTTGATACACCTTCTCTTCTAAATGGATGGGATCGAAATAACGAATCAACGAATAAGTCTGTGATTCTTATAAAAGATGGGTATTATTATCTTGGCATAATGAATAAATCTGCAAGGAATGTCTTCAAAAATGCAAAGGTTGTTGATCCTAATGAAGAAGCGTGCTACCGCAAGATGGATTACAAGCTGCTTCCGGGTCCAAACAAAATGCTGCCAAAAGTATTTTTTGCAAAAAGTAATATAGAATATTACGCTCCAAGCGATGAACTTCTCGCAAAATACAAAGAAGGAACCCATAAGAAGGGGAAGAAATTCAACCTGCAGGATTGTCATGCACTCATTGACTTTTTTAAAGAGTCTATTGCCAAGAATCCGGACTGGTGTGAGTTTGGATTTAAATTTTCAGACACAGAAACCTACAATGATATCAGCGAATTTTACAAAGAGGTTGCAGATCAGGGATATAATGTAAAATTCAAAGATATCTCTGCAGAATACATTGATGGGCTGGTGCAGGATGGACAGCTGTATCTATTTAAGATTTATAGCAAGGATTTCTCTCCTCATAGCAAAGGAACGCCAAGTCTGTACACATTATATTGGAATGCAGTATTCTCTGAAAAGAATTTGAGTATGGACAAGCCGATGTACAAGTTAAATGGCGAAGCAGAAGTCTTTTATAGGAAAAAGAGTATTCCAGAAAATCGAAGAGTAATCCATAAGGCGAATGAGCCGATTAGGCAAAGAAGGAGTCCTGATGGAACAAGCACTTATGTATATGACATTATAAAAGATCGTCGGTATACAGTGGATAAATTCCAATTTCATGTACCGATTACTATTAATTTTGCAGCACCAAGAGGGGATCGCATGAATGTGAAAGTGCGAAACGCTATCCGAAGCTGTGACGATATGCATATTATTGGAATCAACAGAGGTGAACGGAACTTGGTTTATGTATCCGTCATTGATTTAGAAGGTAATATCAAAGAGCAGTTTTCCTTAAATCGTATTTCCGGTGGTTCTACAGATAGCAGTTCCTCAAATCCATCCTACGCAACGGATTACTATCAGCTCCTTAAGAACAGAGAGGCTGATCGCGCAGATGCCAGAAAACAGTGGATGAGTATCAAGAACATCAAGGCACTTAAGACCGGGTATATGAGCCAGGTTGTCCACATTATCGTGAAGCTTATGATAAAATACAATGCAATCCTCGTCATGGAGGATTTGAGTATTGAATTTAAGAGAAGCCGTCAAAAGATTGAACGGCAGGTATATCAAGCATTTGAAAAAGCTATTATTGACAAGCTAAATTTTCTTGTAGATAAATCTGCATCCGAAGAAGAGCTTACAGGTCTTTTCAATGCATTGCAGCTTACCGAAAAATTTGAAAGCTTCAAGAAAACAGGAAAACAAAATGGTGTGATTTTCTATGTAAACCCATGGAACACAGCACAGATTGACCCTACAACTGGGTTTGTAAACATGTTCAGACCAGTATATGAAAATGTTCGCAAGACGAAGGACTTCATTAGTAAATTTGATAAAATTTGCTTCTGTGAAGATGATAAATACGGCAAATACCTAACATTTACATTTGACTATAAGAACTTCACAAACCGGGCAGATGGTACACAAACACAGTGGACTGTCTGTGCATATGGAAATAGGTCCTATACGAAGAAGATCATGGGTGGTACACCAATAACTACGAATGTAGATCTGGTAAACGATTTTACCGAGCTATTCTCTCAATTCAAAATTGCTACGGATGATATAAACGTTGATCTTAAGGAACAGATGTTGTCACAGGATTCCGCTGAGTTTTACAGAACATTTATGCACTTGTTCCGATTAACTGTACAGCTGCAGAATAAATCTGTAACTGGTGGAAACGATTACATCCTCTCACCGGTAAAGAACTCGAATAATACATTCTTTGATTCGACCAAGGCTTCAGAGAACCTTCCGGAGAACGTGGATGCCAACGGTGCATTCAATATTGCCCGAAAAGGACTTTACCTAGTGAGATCCATTAAAAACACTACTGAAGACAATTGGGTCAATAGCAATCTTCGAATTCCGAACGAAGACTGGCTCAATTTCATTCAATAATGACAGAAGCCAAAATATGGGGCGCTGCAAACAGTTTGCTTGTCGCTCCCACAAATATCTACTTTCGTAGATTAAGTTGATCGCATGGATTGCGGCCTAGCGAAATCATTCAAAGTTGTTGCAATTTGTCTCAAAATGAAGTAATATAGAACCATAAAAATTTGAAGTATAAAAGAACGCATTTGTATGTACCCATAGAGAGGTTTCATATATGCGTTCTTTTTTTATTGGTAGAAATCAGCTGCCGGCGCGCAAAAATGAAAGGAGGATAAAAATAGCTCGCAAATCAACTGATTGTAAGTTAATACTGGAAATTGAAAAAGTCACAATGATAATGTTGTGTCTTTTTGGGTGGTGAAAAAAGTTAAAAGAGAAAAAAAGAAAAGGAGGAAGCCATGGTAAAAATCATGGGAGTTAGAGATCTGAATATGTATGACAGGTCTGAAATCAAAAAGCTGGACGCTATTTCAGGGAATGATGTCTGGATGTATGCCGAAGATAAACGTTTGGAAACTTCATTTTTTGACGAAGAAGGAAATTTCACAGGCAGTGCCTTTGGATTGTTTGCAAAAGGGGACCCGGCGGGGAATTCTTTAATCGGATATTGCTCGTTAGGACTGGCTGATTGTCTGGAAATCGATGTGGATGGATACGACAACCCATCTGACATGGATCCCGCCCCGGCACTTCTTTCCGACGTATATGTCCGGGAAGAGTATCGGCATAATGGCCTGGCTCATTGGATGCTGAGTAATTCACTCAAGTGGATGAGTCACGACGTATATCTTCAATATCTGGACGATGACTTTGCCGAATTCTATGAAACATTTGGGTTTTATAAAATTCCTGGAACAAATATCATGATCCGGAAACAAGATGACATTTGTCGGTATCAGGTGAGTTTTATCAGTGGAAATACCCTGAAAGAAGTTCGCAAGAAGATTGAGGCAGATACACCGGAACATGCTGTAGAGCTTGTTTTCCAAATTCATGGAAAAAATTTTGAAAACAATCTGATTTCCGTAAAAGAGGTGTAGGTTATGGCAACGTCAAAAAAATTCCAAAAGAGAATTGAATCCCTGGAGAAATGGCTACAGGAAAATGGTATTTCTTTCAGAAGGGTTCGATTTGGTGGCTCTTACTATCAAGAGGAGCCGGTTTCTGTTTCAGGGCTGATTGTCAGCTTTGATTCGGAGCTGGAAAGCGATTTCCATCGTAAGAAAATGCTATTTCTTAAAATGATGAGTCACAAAAAAGGCCTCTGCCTGGAAAGGCGAACATCTTGGCCCATTTTTTCCTACAGTGTTCTGACTGAAGAAGATCATTTCATTTTGTCAGAGTATCAGGAAAGAGTCCAGGCAGATGTGGACGCATTTTGGGAAAAGAGACACACCGAAAAAAGCTGTGTCGGTTAAAAGGAAGGAGAAAAACATGAGCAGTTATATTTTTCAGTTAAGTGCATCGAAGTTAAATCAAGAAGACTACTTCGATGAATCAAGATATTTCTGTGATAGTTGTAGCTGGTTCGTTGGAGCTATCGCAGAATACGTATCTGAAGTGTCAGGCGAACAAAGAAAAACGTTGCTCGATACGGAAGAGTTTCTTTTTGCAGATTGTATAAACATCTGCAAAACAGAGAATAACGACTACTTTTTGGTAGTCAATAATAAAAAAGATTTTATAAAATCCCTCTTCAGTGAAGTCTCTGCAAAATGCGAAGAAGTGTCAAAAAACTATGAGGAAAGAAACTCCTCTGCAATTTGGGAGATCTCAAATCTTCTGAATCCAAAATATGATATGTATTTTGATTCAACAGAATATGGTCTCTGCACAATCAACAGATTCATAGAGGAGGCAGAGGAAGGTGTGCCATACTATATTGGCAATATTTTCTTCTACAAATAGAATCTTTTAGGCAGCATCCATTCAGCTTTGGTGGATGCTGCCACATCTATGGGGGAGAAAAATTTTTGTAATTGATACAAACAAAAAAAGGAGATAAATATGAAGAACCAGAAAAGACAGAAACAAAAAGAATATTTTTTCTATGCAATTATTGCCGGAGTGACTTCCATTTACATCGAGATCATTGCGATTGGTGCATACATGTATGAGCAGGAAAGCGTTGTCGATTTGGCTGAACCGGAGTACTGGATATTCTTCGCGGCAATATCAATTGCGGCATTCATCGCTTTCATACTAATATTGCATGAAGCCTTTATCTTTGATTCTGAATCAGAAAATGAGGACAAAAGTGATGGAAATCAGATGGAAAAATAAGGTGACCAAAGAAATCGGTCTTGCTTATGTGACAGATAACGATACAGAAATACTCAACTTTATCGGCTATCACCATGTTGACGAAGAGGACGTTGTTGATGACGATCTTGAAATCGTCGAAATATGGAAACCTTGCAACTCTTTCAATCTATAATCAGAAAGGGGTACTATATCAATAAAAACTACAGAAAGTGAGGAAGTTTTGGATAATATAGGCGAAAGAATAAAAAAAGAAAGAGAGCGACTTGGGTTGTCGCAGGCAGAATTGGGTCGGTTGGTCGGTTATAGTTCTAGGTCTACTATCAATAAAATCGAAAAAGGGGAACGCGACATTCCACGAGATAGGGTTGCGAAATTTGCACAGGTTTTAGATGTTAACCCTGCCTATCTCGCCGGATTCACAGAACAAGATATTCCGGACGGACTTAATAAGGAATATTACATTGACTATCTACTTGAAACGCAAAGCACCTCATCTAACAACCTTTGTATAAAGATAAAGGCGTCCGTCTTAGACGATTCGGAAGTCGAGTATATAGATAAACAGATCGATTTTATTGTTGGTCAGAGGAAGTGATTGCACTTAAGAGAATTGATAGCACTGGAATGCAACTATCTCAAAAGCAGAAGGTATTCGTAAAAGAAATTTTCACAGATGAAGATGGTATCTGCTGCGTGCTAAGGCAGGGCTTTGAGCATCGCATTGACCACAGCAAAATGCTTCGCTGTGAATCATACTCAAAGTTAAGAGAAGAACTTAAATTAATCGTTAAAGTGTTTTAAGAATCCGGGCGGGGATTCTCGGTAATTCAATTTCCGAGATGAAAGCCCGTCAATCAGATAATAGAAAGGCAGAAGGGTTGAAAAGTATGAACAAAGCCATAAAATACAGGATATATCCGACAGAGCAGCAGAGAGAACTCTTTATTCGCACATTCGGATGTTGCCGTAAGGTATATAACCTGATGCTTCAGGATAAGATCCGTTCCTATACAGAGCATGCTTCCTTTGGGATGCAGACTCCGGCGATGTACAAGAAAGACTATCCATATCTCCGGGAGGTTGATTCTCTGGCTCTTGCTAATGTACAGCTGAACCTTCAGAGAGCCATGAAGAATTGTTTTGACCGTTCCCGGAAAAACAAAATGGGTTTCCAAAATTCAAGTCCTCAAAGCGTGGTCGAAAGTCATACACCACGAACAATCAGCATGGATCTATTGCTATTACAAGCAATGCTGTGAAACTACCTAAGCTTGGGTGGGTCAAGGCAAAGATCCATCGCCGGCCGGAGCAGGAATGGAAGCTGAAATCGGCAACTATCTCTCAAGGAAGTGATGAAAATTTCTATGTTTCCATCCTCTTTGAGTACGAACAAAACATTGTTCAGGTTCCGAGAGACAGTATCCAGGATGACCGGGTGATTGGCTTGGACTATGCTTCGAATGGTCTTTATACGGATGATGCCGGGAATATCGGAACAGTCCATAAGTATTACCGAGAAAGCCATGCAAAGCTGGCTAAAGCTCAGCGTAGGCTATCTAGGATGAAAGGATCGAAGAAAAATGAGCCAAAGTCCAAGAACTACATAAAGCAGCTTCGAAAAGCAAACCGGATCCAGCACCATATTGCGAATCAACGAAAAGATACTTTGCACAAAATATCCACCGGGATAACCAACCGGTACGATGTTGTCTGTGTAGAAGATCTGAACTTGAAAGCAATGGCAAACAAAGGTTTCGGGAACGGAAAAGCGACCCTGGATAATGGATATGGAATGTTCCTGAACATGCTGGAATACAAGCTGTCCGACCGAGGGAAATATCTTATCAAAGTGGATAAGTGGTATCCTTCCAGTCAGCTATGCCACCGCTGCGGACAGATGCATCTGGAAATGAAAGACCTTTCCATCCGGAAGATGCGCTGTGATTGCGGACTGATTATGGATCGGGATCAAAATGCAGCAATCAACATAAAAAATGAAGGCCTACGCATTCTAAGGAATGCTGCGTAAGCCTGTATAAATGGTAGGGATGGAATAGCTCGAACCTAACGCTTGTGGACATTGTGTAAGACTAACTGGTACAGTTTTGTATCAATTAGTAGTAATGGATGAAGCAAGAAGCTCGGCTACTTGTAGCCGAGTAGTTCACTGATGCTCTATCTGAAAGAAAGGAGAAAAAAATGGCAGCAGTAATATGTGAATTGAACCGAAAATGCAAAGACTGCAAGTGGTATATGTTCGATAAATATCGCAACGAAAACGCTTGCTTTATTCGAGAAGACAACGGATTGGATCCGAGCAAGGTACTTGTTGTCACAGAAGAAATTGAGAAGGTATTAGAAACCTTGAAGAGGAGAAAAGGAGGGAAGTAAAATGTTATACTTTGTATCTGTTTATTATTCCTGGAGTTCGGAAGATCCTTTATATGCTTTTGCTACAAAGGATGAAGCTCTCGACTTCATGCGTCATGACTATGAGCGTGAAAACATTCAAGCAACAAAATCGGATAACGAACTTATTGTCCGCAGTTCAATTGATGCTTTTTACGCTACAGTTCGGTTTTATTCTGGCGACTATATTGAATGGTTTGTTACAAATCTCTCAAATGAAATGCCGCTTGTTCCGAACCGTTTAGAAGTAAAGCTTCCGAATGGAACGTTAGTTGCCGAAAAGGCACTCGATCCAGATTATCCAGGAATTGATGTTGAGTTTGTCCCAAATCATGAGTCTGAGGGAGTGCTATCCACCAGGCCACGGGTTTTAGTAGAGCAACCTATAGATGGTCATCTTCGCATGCTCATCTGGGACAACCCAGAGAAAGAAGATTATACAGAAGAAATCAATTTCAATTATTAAACGAGGTGTGAAAAGCCACACCCCGTAAAGGGATGTGGCTTTTCAGCGAAAATTATATAAAAAGGAGACCAATAATATGGAAATTTATCCACATAGTGCAGAATACGCTCAAGCGAATGGCGAAAGCGATAAGTATATTGCTTCCGTAAAAGAAACAGAAGCATGTATAAGCATGCTGAATGAAGTTATTCCAAGTTGTTATAAAAACAACTCGCTTAATTGCGAAAAAGTTTTTGTAACTGTAAGTGGTCTATATTCCAATGCAAGAATCGCATATATTCTCGCATCCACCATCAATGCACATAGAACTGATGGCCGAATCAGCGAGGAGAATAGAAACTGGGCAAGAAAAACAGCCAATGGTGCAGCGCCTGACGCTCAGATTTCTAATTCAATCCACATAGGACTTATAGATTTGTTTACAACATATTTCCGAAAGGAAACCATGTTTTAAAGAAAAGTTTTGTGAACTGCTCGGTAATTCAATTGCCGAGCAGAAAATCAAAAAATGGAGGCACACCAATGAAAAACATGATCAAAAACGTATCTCCTAGTGATTTAGGAAAAATTATCCAAGAGCACAGGGTTTGCGAAGGATACTCCAAAAGCGATTTCGCAAAGATAACCGGAATTAGCATTTCTGACATTGAAAACATTGAATCTGGGAGGATGAGCGTCAGCTTCCAGCTTTTTCTGTATTTGATTCACTGTTTAGGATACGACGTTGACTTATCAACGAGAAAGGGAATTTGTAATGGAGAAAAATAATGAGAAAACAGTTTATCTTCTGATTCGGACAGATGGCTATTCCATTGATTCAGAAAAATTTTCATCAATGGAGCGCGCAAAAGAAGTCATGAAAGAGGAATACGAAGAAAATATTCCGGCTGATGTTTACTGGCATGACAATTCTGCGGAAAAGCAGATGAGTTATTTAGACTTCAATGATGCCATACTCTACACGGGGTATGATGTGTTCGTATGGCGCATTGTTACGATAGGCCTTTAGGGCTCGCATTATACCGCATGTGGGGATTTCCTCATATGCGGTTTTTCATTGTTTTCCTTAATATTATATTCCGTGCTCTCATGGTATATTGGTTCTGCGATTTCATAAATATTATTGCAATTTATCTTCGAATGAAGTAATATAAAGCTATAAGAATTGATGTATAAAAGAACGTATTTGTATGTAGTAGAAAGGCTGCATATGTATGCGTTCTTTTTTTATTGGCAGAATCAGCTGCCGGCGCGCAAAAATGAAAGGAGGATAAAAATAGCTCGCAAATCAA
>ERZ1034984.3043-NODE-3043-length-12648-cov-5.873263_pt1 | contig 12648 bp, 9 predicted proteins | sample MGYA00520589_ERZ1034984 | MGnify/ENA primary metagenome ERZ1034984 (study PRJEB33766, sample SAMN09781790) | gut metagenome | biome: gut microbiome | host: Homo sapiens | place: Madagascar | study: EMG produced TPA metagenomics assembly of the PRJNA485056 data... | reverse complement strand
ATTTTATATTATCAAGAAATTGGAGATGATGAGTTTGTCAATGAAGCAGCTTGGGATGCGATTGGGCGAGATGGTTCTCGTCTTGATCGGCATCAGCTTCATTACCTTCTGTCTGATCATGCTCGCTCCGGGTGACCCCGTCAGGCAGATGATCGCCGGTAATGAAGATATTATTGTTAGTCAGGTAGAGATCGACGCACTCCGCCATGAACTGGGTCTGGATAAGCCGTTCCTTCTGCAGTACCTGGACTGGCTCGGCAGAGTCGTACAGGGTAATTTTGGTTTCTCCTTCATGATGAAGAAGCCGGTCATTGATGCAGTCATGGAAGCCCTCCCGGCATCCGTCATTCTGGCGCTGGCCTCCTCCCTCTTCATGCTTGTCTTCTCCATTCCGCTCGGCATTTATACCGCGGTCAAGCAGAATACCTGGTTTGACTACCTCGTCCGCGGCTGCACCTTTGCCGGTGTCTCCGTCCCGAACTTCTGGATGGGCCTCATGCTCCTTTGGATCTTCGCACTGAAGCTTTCCCTCTTCCCGATCGTCGGTGGTTCGATTTCCCTCGAAAATCTGATCCTCCCGATGTGCACTCTGGGCATCGTCATGGCATCGAAATACACCCGTCAGGTCCGTGCCACGGTGCTTGAAGAACTGCATCAGGACTACGTCATGGGCGCACGTGCCCGCGGCCTCTCGGAAAGCCACATCCTCTGGCGTGAAGTCCTGCCGAATGCCCTCCTCCCGCTGGTCACCCTCTTCGGTCTGGCCTTCGGCTCTCTTCTGGGCGGTGCCGCTGTCGTAGAAATCGTATTTTCCTGGCCGGGTCTGGGCTACATGGTCGTACAGGCCATCACCTACCGTGACTTCCAGACCGTACAGGCCATCGTTCTCTGGATCGCTTTCATGTACATGATGATCAACCTCATCGTCGACCTGTCCTACAACCGTCTCGATCCAAGACTCAGAAAGGGAGGTCACTGATATGGAAAGCTTAGTCAAAGGCTTCAAAGAAAATAAAGCCTTCCGCTTCACCTCTCTTCTGGTCGTCCTTCTTCTGGTGATCACACTCCTTGCTCCTGTCATCGCTCCTTATGACCCGCTCTCCGCTGTCATGAAGGATGCGAACCAGGCACCGTCTGCGGCGCATCTCTTCGGCACAGACAAGCTCGGACGTGACGTACTCTCCCGTATCCTCTACGGCGCGAGCTACTCCCTGACCTCCGTCATCGCCCTCGTCGCCTGCATCTTCGTCGTAGGCACCACGATGGGCATCATTTCCGGATACTTCGGCGGCATCGTCGATATCGTCATCATGCGTATCGCTGATATGATGATCTCCTTCCCGGGCGTCATCCTTGCGATCGCCATCGCCGGTATCATGGGCGGCTCCCTCATCAATGCGATGATCGCACTGACTGCGGTCACATGGACCAAGTATGCCCGCCTCTCCCGTTCCATGGTCCTCAAGATCAAGCGCCGTGAATTCGTCGATGCGGCTGTCGTATCCGGCGGTTCCTCAGCGCATATCCTCTGGGTCCACATCCTTCCAAACATTCTCCCGCTCATGGTCATCACCGCGGCTGCTGATATCGGCGCCATGATGATGGAGCTTGCCGGCCTCTCCTTCCTCGGCTTCGGCAGCCAGCCGCCCGCTCCGGAATGGGGCCTCATGCTGAATGAAGGCCGTCAGCAGCTCCAGACAGCTCCATGGCTGATGTTCTTCCCGGGTCTCTCCATCTTCATCACCGTCGTCGTCTTCAACCTTTGGGGCGACTCCCTCCGCGATGTCCTTGACCCGAGAAATGAAGGCTAAGGCTAAGGTTCAGGGTTCATGGTTCAGGGTTAGCCCGTGGGGCGTGCCGTCCTTTGATTCCGTTTGAAAGCTTCGCTTGAATGAGAAATTAGAAATGCGAAATGAGAAATGGTGGTGCGGCGCAAAAAAATAATGAAGCGCCGCGGAATTTTGATAGTGCTTCGCGCTGTCGTCATCCCGAGCGTAGGCGAGGGATCTTTCTTGTACTGCGGTCAGTATCACATAAGCACTGACAGCGAAACGACGCCTTGGTGCTACGTATTTCTGCTTTCACACATCCTTCGTTTAGCGGTCTGCAAGAAAGATTTCTCGCTTCGCTCGAAATGACGATACGAGAGTCTGATGTCTCCTAGTCCCTAGTCCCTAGTCCCTAGTCCCTAGTCCCTAGTCCCTAGTCCCTAGTCCCTAATCCCCAATCCCTAATCCCTAATCCCTAATCCCTAGCCACAAGACACTTGTCACTAAGCACTAACTCATGTTTATTCCCATTATTTTTTTATATTATTTACCCGAAAGGAAGCGTACACGATGAAATCTATTTACAAAAAAGGTGCCCTCTTTGCAGCAGCTGCTCTCATGGCTTTTGGTCTTTCCGGCTGCGGCGGTGACTCCGGCAATGCCTCCAAAGGTCCGAAGGACACCCTGACTGTCGGCGTCACGAACTTCGCAGACAGCCTCGAACCGACCGACAACTACTTCGGCTGGCAGGTCATGCGTTACGGCATCGGCGAATGTCTCGTTCACTTCGATGACAAGATGAATGCAGAACCGTGGGTCGCTGAAAGCTGGAAAGTCTCCGACGACAAGATGTCCTGGACCTTCAAGATCAAAGACATTAAATTCTCCAACGGCACCCCGGTCACCGGCGAAGCTGTCAAGAAATCCATTGAACGTACCTTCGCAAAAGCACCGCGTGCGAAAGCCATGTTCGAACTCGACCACATCACTGCTGACGGCCAGAACGTCACCATCTACACCAAGAAGCCGGTCGCTACCCTCCCGGGTATGCTGGGCGATCCGCTCTTCATCATCGTCGATGTCGCTTCCGACGGCAAAGTAGACTTTGCAAAACAGGGTCCTGTCTGCACCGGTCCATACATGGTCAAGTCCTTCTCCAAAGCGAAGACCGAACTCGATGCAAACCCGAACTATTACGCAGCTGTTCCATTCAAGCACACCATCGTCAACACCATCGACGATCCGAATACCCGTGCTATGGCTCTGCAGAAGGGTGAGATCGATGTGGCTGTCAACGTAGCACCTGGCGACATGCAGCTCTTCTCCGATCAGAAGAAATTTACCACATCCACCATTGCCTCCGTCCGTGACGTACTCGCCCGCCTCTCCGTGAAAGAAGGCAAACCGCTCGCTGACAAGAAAGTCCGTCAGGCACTGATTCAGTCCCTCGACCGCGACACCTACTGCAAGGTCCTCCTGAAAGACACCTTCACTCCTGGCGGCCCGCTCCTTCCGCCGTCCGTTGACTTCGGCTTCGATGAACTCAATAAATCCTACCCGGACAAGACCAATGTAGAAAATGCAAAGAAGCTCCTCGAAGAAGCAGGCTGGAAAGATACCGACGGCGATGGCTATGTCGATAAAGACGGCAAGCCGCTCGAACTCGACTTCATCTTCTACTCCGGCCGTGCAGAACTCCCGCTCTTCGCAGAAGCTACCCAGTCTGACGCTAAGAAAGTCGGCATCAAAGTCAACCTGAAGAACGTCGACTACAACGTCCTCGACGGCATCGGCACCCGCGGCGAATATGACCTCCTGATCTCCAACGTCCTCTCCGAACAGGCTGGCGATCCGGAAGTCTTCATCAACATGTACTGGAAGACCAACACCAACGGCTCCAACCCGCAGAACGGCTCCGGCTACTCCAACCCGGAATACGATGCACTCTCCGATCAGCTGGCTTCCGAATTCGACCCGGCTAAGCGTAGAGACATCATCATCAAGATGCAGAAGATCATCCAGGATGACGCTGCGACCCTCGTCTTCGGCTACCCGCAGACCAATATGATCTCCAGCAAAGCCGTAGAACATGCGGACATCAAACCGTGCGACTACTACTGGATCACCAAGGACATCACTCCAGCAAAATAATTTGTTTAGCCAGCAGTTTGCTCTAAGCAGTAGGCGGCCCGCCATTTGCGGTTTGCTGCCTACTGCTTACTGCTTACTATTTTTACAAGGAGACTTTCATGCTATTAGAAGTCAAAAACCTGGGAATTGCCTACGGCGACAAGCCCCCCATCGTTCAGGGCGTCACATTCAACCTGGATGAGGGCGAGATCCTTGCCATCGTCGGTGAATCCGGCTCAGGGAAAACCACCGTCATCCGTGCTATCCAGCACGTCCTGCCCGGCGGCGGTCATATAGCGGAAGGTCAGGTCATTTTTGAAGGCGAAGATACCCAGAAGCAGACCCCTGAAATGCATCGCGCGCTCTGCGGCACAGACGTCTCCATGATTTTCCAGGACAGCGGCGCCATGATGAATCCGATCCGTACCATCGGTACCGAATTCCGCGAATTTCTCGCCGTCCATGGCATCAAGGACGACAAAGAAGCCCATGACCTGATGATTTCCATGATCGAAATGGTGCGTCTCCCGAATCCGGAGCACATCCTGAAATGCTACCCTTACGAACTCTCCGGCGGCATGCGTCAGCGTGTCGGCATCGCCATGGCAATGGCCATGAAACCGAAGCTCCTTCTCGCCGATGAACCGACCTCTGCCCTGGACGTCACGAACCAGGCCATCATCGTCAAAGAAATGATGAATGTCCGTGACAAGATGAATACCGCTATCATCATCGTCACCCACAACATGGGCGTATCCTGCTACATGGCAGACTACATCATGGTCATGAAGAAGGGCCGCGTCGTCGAATACGGCAAGGCTGAAGATGTCATTTATCATCCGAAGGAAGAATACACCCGTATGCTCCTTGCGGCTGTTCCGAAGATGGGAGGCGAAGACGCATGAAAAACTACGGAGAAGAAATCCTCCAGATGGTCGACATCTGCAAAGTCTTCGACCTGGGAGACGGCAAGAAGCTGACCGCCGCTGACAACGTCAATGTCACCATCCACAAAGGTGAGACCGTCGGTATCGTCGGGGAATCCGGCTCCGGCAAGTCCACCCTTGCCAAGATGCTGACCCGTCTTTACCCTATGACCAGCGGGAAAATCATTTTCCACGGCAAAGACATCACAGATCTCAAAGGCGAAGCTCTCCGCCAGCACCGCAAATCCATCCAGATGGTCTTTCAGGACCCCTCCACCGCCTTCAATCCAAAGCAGCGCGTCAAGGAAATCATCTGTGAACCGCTCGAAAACTTCGGCATGATCGATAAGAAGGATGTCGAAGCCAAGGCGAAGGAAATGCTCCGTCTGGTCGACCTTCCCGAAGATTTCGCCGATCGCTATCCGAACAACATGTCCGGCGGCCAGCGCCAGCGTATCGCTATCGCACGTGCTCTGGTCCTCGAGCCGGAGATCATCGTCTGCGACGAAGCCACCTCTGCTCTTGACGTATCCGTCCAGAAGACCGTCCTCGATCTGCTTGATCGTCTGCAGAAAGAAACCCACGTGGCCTATATGTTCATCTGCCATGACCTTGCTCTCGCAAACAGCTTCTGCGACAACATCGTCATCATGCAGCATGGCAAGGTCGTAGAAAAGATCCATGACCTCAGAGAAGCGAAGGATCCATACTCCAAGAAGCTCCTTGCTTCCGTCTTCACCATCGAAGAAGGAAAGAACAAGGTCCTTCCTGACGAGCTCTTCAACTAATCTCTGCATCATAAAACCGCCAGCCTTTCGGCTGGCGGTTTTTGATTGATGGGCTGGGGACTAGTAACTGGTGACTAGTGACTGGGGACTAGTATTGCAATTTGTCAACTTTGGGACTTAGTGAGAAGTATGAATCCTTATCTTTTCGCTATTTCACTGTCCCGCTCGCCAGACGCATTCCTTCTTCATCATTGGCAAAGAGATGATTCCTATCAGAAGAAATCCGGATCTTCACCCTCTGATTCATCTGGAAATCCACATCGCCAAAGACGACGGAGGTCAAAAGGAAGCCGCCCACATCCAGCTTCACAACGGTTTCCATACCGCTCGGAAGGGCAGAGTAGACTTTCGCCTCAATAGTGCCCGACGGATCGATGGTGACATGCTCAGGTCGGATGCCTAGGAGCAGCTTATCTCCTGTTTTCGTCTGGACAGCCTCACGCGCCGCGAAAGTCAGGGTGTGTGCGCCCAGCGCGAGCACGAGCTCTTTCTCTCCTGCCTCGCGCACGTTGACGGGTACGAGGTTGATATTCGGATTTCCAATAAAGTCTGCAACGAACGCATTGGCCGGCTCTTTATAAATGGTAAGCGGCGGCGCGTACTGCTGAAGGACGCCCTTCTTCATGAGGGAAATCTTCGTCGCAAGCGTCATCGCTTCGAGCTGGTCATGGGTGACATAGACGAAGGTCGAGTCTGTTTCCATATGAAGGCGCTTCAGCTCGGAGCGCATCTCCATACGGAGCTTCGCATCCAGATTCGAGAGCGGTTCATCCATGAGGAGGATGCGCGGACCGGTCGAAAGCGTGCGTGCGATGGCGACGCGCTGCTGCTGCCCGCCAGATAGCTCAGCTGGGTAGCGGTCGCTGTATTCCTTGATTTTCAACATATCCATCAGCTCATCCGCTCGAGCTTTGATTTTCGACTTATCCCACTTCAGATTTTCCAGACCAAAGGTGATATTCTGATACACTGTCATGTGCGGCCAGAGGGCGTAGTTTTGAAAAAGGAAACCGACGCCGCGCTTTTCCGGTGCGACATTGATCCCTTTCTCTGATGAGAAGACCACTCTTCCATCAATGGAAATTTCGCCACTCGTCGGCGTCTCGAGACCCGCGATCATGCGGAGCGTGGTCGTCTTTCCGCAGCCGGATGGTCCAAGTAGTGTGATAAACGCACGGTCATCGATGGACAGATTCAGATGGTCCACCGCAGCGGAAGATCCGTACATTTTTGTGATATCTTTTAATATAATTTCAGGCATAGAAGTACCTCATGTGATTTGTTAGTGAATGTGCGACTCGCGCTCCGTGACGTAAGGGAGCGCTGATTATATATCAGTTTCGGGCATCGCCACTATCTATACTCCGCAGCGAAGCCGCTACCAACCTTCCTCATCGATTCATCCGATCCCCTTATCGATCGAGGCGCCGGTGAGTTTGTTAATGACCCAGTTCGAGAGAAGGACGACGAGGACGATCAGGAGGTTGATCGCATTCGCGTACTGATTCCAGCCTTTTTCGTTATACTGGAAGAGCATGGTCGTCAGGACAGCAGTCGATGGGGAAATCAGCAGGATGAAGAGCGAAAGTTCTCGCATGCAGGAAATATAGGGCAGGAGATAGCCGGAGAGGATGCTGGTCTTCTGGATCGGGATGATAATGCGGATCATGCGTTTCCACCAGCTGATTCCCATGATGATACCGGCTTCTTCGATTTCATTTCCGAGCTGCAGCATAGAATTCACGCCCGCCCGGGACGCGAAGGGCAGGTATTTCACCGTACCGATGAGAGCGAGGATCGCGAAGGTGCCATACAGCGCCGGAATCGGGCCGTGGCGGGTGCTGAACATGGAAAGGTAAATCGCACCAAAAGCCATGCTCGGGATAAGGTACGGGAAGAAGGTCAGATGATTCACAGCCGCCGAGAGCCAGCTGCCTTTCTTCCGTACAATAGCATAGCCCGCAAGAAGCCCGATGGTTCCTGTCAGGAATGCACAAACGACGGACAGCAGGAAGCTGTTCAGAAGGCCTTTGTAAATGCTGTGATTCTTCAGGATACCCGGCTCGCCATTTGCGATGTCAGTCGCTCCGTCTCCGATCCAAAAGACAGTGCTGAAGTTGCTCAGCGAATAATTCCCAGGCTCAACGATGAAAGACTCTACCGCAAAGGTGATGAGCGGGACGACAGTCACGCACACGAGGAGAAGGGCAAGCAGGAGAGAAATCGGCAGGCGCAGACCGCGAAGCGGGATGAGCGAGACATTGGCGCTCTTGCCGGTGATGGTGGTATAGGATTTCCTTCCACTCAACACTTTCTGGTTCACCATCATGATAGCGACACCGATCAGGATGAGAATCAGCGCCATCACATAGCCATAGCCAGGATTCAGCCCCTGCAGTGTGCGATAGAGCTGCGTCGTCAGCACGTGGTAGCGCACGGGCGCTCCCAGGAAGGCGGGCACTGCGAAAGCACTCATCGAGCTGGAAAAGGCCAGCAGGAAGGTCGAGAGCAGCGCCGGCTTCACCATCGGAAGCGTGATGCGTTTCATGATCTGCCAGCGGGATGCGTGCAGGAGCTGCGCCGCTTCTTCGAGGCTCGCATCCATGTGTTTCAGGATGCCGCCGATCAGGATGTAGGCGAAGGGCGCATAGTGGAGGCCCTGCACAATGGAAATCGGGAAAAAGCCATAGGCGAACCAGTTCGGTGTCGGGATACCGGTCAAAACCGTAAAGAGCCCAGGCACACCACCCACGAGAGAATTTCTGAAAAAGTTCAGCCACGCGAGCGCCAGCGCCACGATGGCATGATGTAAGGCACGACGAAGAGCGCCGAGAGGAAGGGCTTATACTTGATATCTGTCCGCGTGATGAGCCATGCCATGCCGCCGCCGAAGAAAATGGCGATTGCGCAGGTCGAAAGCGAGATGAGCACGGTATTCCAGAGCGGTTTGTAGAAAATGCTCATGCTCGTCGTGCCGTCCAGAAGCACTTTCGTCCAGTGATAGTCCGTGAAATCCCCGGCATGCGAGCCGCGGATACGCATCACTTCCGAGGAGTGCACCGTCACCGTGTCGAGCACGATGGAGAGCAGCGGCAGAAACGTCAAAAGGATCAGCGCTGCAAACAGCAGCACCAGGATGACGTTGTACGGTTTGCGGAAAAACATCCGCAGTTTCATAGAAAAAGTCATAACATGTTTCCTTGGTTGATAGTTATAGGGAGTGGCTAGGAATTTAGGAAACGCCGATTCAATCGCAGAATCTCATCCACAATCAAGGGATGATGCGCCCCATAGACAACCCCTGCCTCCCCAAAAAGCAAATCAGCAGACAGCACGCTGCCGTCTGCTGATTGTAAAAAGCTACATCAGTTTGCTCAGGAATTCTTCGACCTCAGCGCGATGTTCGAAGATGTACTGCGGATCATCGCCGACCATGATCTTCTTCCATTCAGCGAGCGGCTTGTCACCCTTAGCGACCGGGATCGAAGTATTGCCGGAGTAGGTCCCCATATCATGCGACCAGCTCTGGAAGCCTTCCTCGGTCAAAAGGAACTGGGTGAAGAGTTTCGCCGCTGCCGGGTGCTTGGCATCCTTCACAAGCAGCACGTATTCCGGATAGTAGAAGCCACAGAACGGCACCACATTATCCGCTGCTGCTGCTGCGAGGTTCTTCTTTTCCGCGTAGCGGAGCTTCGAGTAGTTGAGAAGACCGACGCCATTCATATCCTGCCCTTTGACGCCGATGGATTCCGTCATGGACGTATCGGAGGAACCCATGACAAGACCATTCGAGAAGGCCATCTTGATCCATTCGTAGCCTGCATTCGGCGTGGTGAGCTCCAGTTTCTTCTTGTACTGCTCTTCATAGGATTTTGCCAGCTGATCCGCCACTTCCGGCTTCGTCAGCATGGTGAGGAAATTCGCATTGATGCCTTCCTGCATCGGACTCTTGAAGAAGAATTTGCCCTTCATGGACGGTTCAGTGAGCTGCCAGATATTCGTGATCGGAGCCGCTTTTCCATTTTCGTTGTTGTAGACCAGGACTTTGTTCATATAGGCGAAGACGAGCGGTGTCTGGTTCTCCGCCGGGATCTTGTCTTTGAGGTCGGCCGGAATGTAGTTCTGGAGATAACCCTGCGCGATGAGCTCTCCGTATACACGGCCGGAGTCCTGCGCGATGACCATATCTGCGCCATTCGCATTCGCTTTTGCTTCGGTGGAAATCTTGTCAATCAGCTCGAAGTCTTTCATGTTGCTGGCTTCCACCTTGATCCCGTATTTCTTTTCAAATGCAGCCCCTGCCTTGGATACGCGGCTGGTGATGGAGTAAACCTTCACCACGCCTTCCTTCTTCGCTGCTTCGATGAGATCGGCTTCCTTCTCGCTCTTCACCTGGACGATCTGTGCGCCGGGCTTCGCTGCCGTGCTGCCTGCGTCCTTCTTATCACTGCCGCAACCGGTCAGCATAGCTAAAGACAGCCCGAGAGCCGCTGCTGCGATCAAGCCTTTCTTCCAAGCTTTCATCATGTTCCTCCTTACAGAAAAAGATCGCCGTGTGCTCATAGGCCGCGGCGATGGGTTTGGCTTCTCTGCCTGTGAGTATGTTTCTTCCCTGATTTTACCACAATCAGACATCCTTTTCTGCAGGGAATTTACAATTTCTTTACACGGGAGTAGGAACTAGTGACTAGGGAAACACTGATTAAATCGTTGTCAGATTTTACTCTTGAATTTTTATGCATAGCGAGGAATAACCTGACGCGAATAGCGAGCTATTTAAGGAAGGTTATGACGAAGCTATGTATAAAAATTCTTGTAAAATCTGACTCTGCGATTTAATCAGCGTTTCCCTAGGGACTGCAAACCAATTCGAGTATTACGTCAAAACGCCGTATCACTACATGTGATACGGCGTTTATTTATTCCAAGAGAAATCCGCCAAACCCGATTTCCTTATCCTAAGAATCCTCTGGTCTTCTCCGCTTCTACGACGCGGGAGAGCGCGAGCATGTAGGAGGCGAGACGATAGGTCACATGGTATTTCTCCTTCAATGCGTACACATCCTCATAGGCCTCGCGCATCTTTTTGGCAAGACGCTCATTGTACTCTTCTTCCGTCCAGTAATAGCCGGTGCGGTTCTGTACCCATTCGAAATAGGAGCCCACGACGCCGCCGACATTGCTCATGACGTCTGCGAGGACTTCGATGCCCTTCTCTTCGAAGTAGGCATCGGCCTCCTCCGTGGTCGGGCCATTCGCCCCTTCCAGGATGAGACGGGCTTTCACCTTGCCCATGGTCTTTTCATTCAGCTGGTTCTCCATCGCGGCGACGAAGATGACATCGACGTCCTGCGCGAAAAGTTCGCTGTCAGGGATCATGACAGCCCCTTCCTCCGTATAGCCTTTGAGCGAGCGGCCATGGCTGTTCGCATAGGTGTACATCGCTTCGATGTCAAGGCCGCTGTCCTTGTGCCACGTACCATTGATATCGCCGATGGTGGTGATCTTGACGCCCTTCCTGTGCATGAGGAGAGAGCCGACAGAGCCGACATTGCCGAAGCCCTGTACGACCATGGTGAGATCCTTCATGTCCTTATGATTCTTTTCGCACCATGTTTCCAGCGTAAAGAGCAGACCGCGGCCCGTCGCTTCATTTCTGCCGAGAGAGCCGCCTACGGAAAGGGGCTTGCCGGTGACGACACCGGGCTGCCACTTGCCGGAGAGTGCTGCGTATTCATCGGCGATCCACGCCATGATCTGGCCATTCGTATTCACATCCGGTGCCGGTACGTCCTGATCCGGTCCGATGATGGGGTAGATCTTTCTGATATAGCCGCGTGTCAGACGGGCGAGTTCGCGTGTGGAGAGCTTGTGCGGATCGACCTTGATCCCGCCCTTTGCGCCGCCATAAGGGATATTGCCGATGGCATTCTTGATGGTCATCCACGCGGCAAGGGCTTTGACTTCGTTTTCATCGGATGCGGGATGGAAACGGATGCCGCCCTTCGCTGCGCCTCGTGCGGTGGAGTGCTGTACGCGGTAGCCGGAGAAGACTTCGACATGCCCGTCATCCATCTGTATCGGGATGCTCACGGTGAGCTCGCGCTCCGGATAGCGGACAAATGCATAGTCGCTCTCCTCGTAGCCCAGCACTTTCGCTGCCTTGTCGAGGATATGAAGCATGTTTTCATAAGGATTGTAGCTTGCCATTTTTGCCTCCAAAAGGAAATAGGAACCTCGTGCATTCTTAGATGCATCGTGCATTCTTAGATGCACATGAAAATCCATAGCTCTACTATATCACGTTTCGCGAGCTTTGAGAACATGAGTGCATGCATAAATGAGTATTTAGCATAGCCGCGCATTCATTATGATAAATTCATCATACAGAAATAAAAGCTGCTGGTTCGCCTCGACCATGGATACGGGGCGAAAGAAATTCTGCAGGTTCCATGGGTTCAGGGTTCAGGGTTAGCCCGTGGGGCGTGCCGTCCCATGATTGCGTACGAAAGCTTCGCGCTCTCTAGTTAGGAGTTAGGAGTGAGGAGTGGTGGTGCGGCGCATAAAATAATGAAGCGCCGCGGAGTATAAATAGGGCGATGCCCGAGCTTTGTCTTTCCCCTCCTTCCTTTGGAAGGAGGTGCCCCGAAGGGGCGGAGGTTGGCTTGGGGCTTTTCTCTCCCTCGGCCAACCCCTTGCCCTTCGGGCGTTCCCCTTCCAGAGGAAGGGGATAGATGAATCTCGGTTTCTGCTTTCAAACTTCAGGGTTAAGGGTTAGCCCTCGGGGCGTGCCGCCCATAAATTGCGGATGAAAGCTCTGCTTGAATTAGGAATGGTGGTGCGGCGCATAAAAATCAGAAGCGCCGCGGAGTTTTGATAGCGCTTCGCGCGCATCGTCAGAGGGGCGTAGCCCTCAATCTTTATTGCAGAACGTTCATCGACGCATGTGACGCAACACAAGGACATCGTTTTCCCTCAGCGCATACACGCTGATTCTCGCAGTGCAGTAAAGATCCCTCGGCTGCGCTCGGGATG
>ERZ1034984.3042-NODE-3042-length-12651-cov-22.602969_pt1 | contig 12651 bp, 7 predicted proteins | sample MGYA00520589_ERZ1034984 | MGnify/ENA primary metagenome ERZ1034984 (study PRJEB33766, sample SAMN09781790) | gut metagenome | biome: gut microbiome | host: Homo sapiens | place: Madagascar | study: EMG produced TPA metagenomics assembly of the PRJNA485056 data... | reverse complement strand
TCACCAACCATTCCCTGCTGTTCCGCAATGTTGCGGCCGAGGGCAGAATCTTGCCTCCGATTCGTCACTGGGTAATCGATGAGGCCCACTCCATCGAGCGCGAGGCACGCCGTCAATGGGCACGCGTGGTGTCGGCGGATGAATCGCGCGTTCTGTTTGAGCGCCTGGGTGGCTCGAGCGCCGGTGCGCTGAGCCAGGTTTCCCGCGATTTGGCAACCTCGGAGGGCTCTACGCTCTACCTGGGTCTTACCGCCAAGGCGACGTCGACGGTTGTACGTGCGAGCATGGCGATTGCCGATGTGTTTGACGGCGTTCGCGAGCTTGGCCGCCGTGCCCGCGGTGGCTATGACAATGCGAATCTATGGATTGGCCCCGAGCTGCGCGAATCTGACGACTGGCATGATTTCTTACAGTCGGCCTACACTGGCATCGACGCATTGGAACAAGCTGACAAGAGCGTCGACGCGCTGGTGCAAGCCGTCGCCGCCGACAAGCCCGAGGTTGTTGTCGACCTGGGTGATATCTCGCGCCGCCTGCACGAGCTGGCCGAGAACCTCAAACTCATCATCGACGGTACCGACGAACACTACGTGTACTCGTTGCAAGTCAATCGCCGCCTGCGCGCCGGCGGCGAGTCGATGACCGCGGAGCGCATCGATATTGGCGAGGCCTTGGCAACCGAGTGGCTGCCCGAGGTTCACACGGCTATCTTTGCATCGGCGACCATGACGGTTTCCAAGAGCTTTGAGCACTTTAACCACGCCGTCGGCCTCGATCGCATCGGTGCCTCGACATCATCGTCGCTGCACTTGGATTCGAGCTACGACTTCGATTCGAATATGGCCGTGGTCGTGGCTGGGGATATTCCCGATCCGCGCGACCGCGAAGGCTATCTTTCGGCGCTCGAGCGCGTGCTGGTCGACGCTCATCTTGCCATGGGCGGCTCGGTGCTCACGCTGTTCACCAACAGGCGTGACATGGAGGAGCTGTACGATCGCGTCGAGCCCAAGATGGCTCGTGCGGGCCTGGAACTCAACTGCCAGCAGCGCAACTCGTCCCCTCGCCGCCTGCGCGATCGCTTTATCAACGAACCGACCTCGTCACTCTTTGCGCTTAAGGCCTTTTGGGAAGGGTTTGACGCCAGCGGCGAGACGCTGCGCTGCGTCATCATCCCCAAGCTGCCGTTCTCGAGCCCCACAGACCCGCTCTCATGTGAGCGCAATCTGCGCGAAGACCGCGCTTGGGCGCGCTATTCGCTGCCTGAGGCCGTGCTCGAGGTCAAGCAGGCAGCCGGTCGCCTCATTCGCTCATCGACCGATTGTGGCGTACTCATCTTGGCCGACCCGCGCCTGGTGACGAAGGGCTACGGCAAGAAATTCTTAACGTCGCTGCCCACGAGCTCCTATCAGCGCATCGAGTCGGCACAAATCGGGCACTATCTACAGCTGTGGCGCGCACGCCACGAGCGGCGCCGCTAAAGCGGACAGACGAGGGATTGTGCCATATCGCACAGACGCTCTGACAGGGCGGGGTCATCCAAGATGCGGATGGCCCCGCCCGCTGCGATTACCTGGCTTAACAGCCAGCACTCGGAGCCGTAGCGCACGTTCACTGTTGAGCTGTCCGCCCCATTGGGTTCAATCGACATGATGCCGGGCCAGTCTAGGCGCTCTGCCAAGGCGCGCGGCATGAGAAGCTTCGCGCTCAGCTCCGCCTGGGCGAGGGAGTCGTGGAGGGTCGCGGGCTCCGGCGCGTGGCGCACGACGGAGTCGTCGGTCAAGACCAGGCCCTCGATTTTATCCATACGATAGGTACGCTGTTCGTCGATCTCGACATCCCAGGCAATCAGATACGTTTGGTCGCCGTTTGTTGTGATGCGCAAGGGGTCGACCAAACGCTCGCGCGCCTGCGTGTCATCCATCGAGCGATACGAGATGCGGCAGCGAACGCCGTCCCGAATGGCGCAGCTCAGCTGCTGCCAGTGCGATCCGTGGGCGACGGTGTCAAAGACGCGCTGGTTGTAGCCGAGCTCTTTGGGAAGAAGGGCGCGCCGTATTCGAGCCGCCGCTTGGGGTTCGATCCCCAATGATTCAAGTTCATGGTTGAGCACAGCGCCCTCGGCGGCACTCAGGCGCAGCGGTAGCACGCGCCCCGCATCACCGGTGAGGACCACGCACTCGCCGCGGCGTTCGCAGATAATACGTGCGCCCGATTCTCGGTCCGCAAGCGTCGAGACGATCTCGAGAATCTCGTCGAGCGATGCCCCCGTGATATCAAAGCGACTGCAAAGCTCGTCTCGTGTCATGCCGTTCTCGCCGGCAGCGTAGAGGGCCTCCATGATGTCGATGGCGCGCGAGAGCCTTTGCTCGCTGGTGAGTTTACGCACGGGCATGCTCGTGCACCGTCCTTTCGATGAGGTGATTCCACGCCTGCTTGAGAGAATCGGGGGCGACGGGCCTCATGCCATCCATGGCATGAGCCATGCAAAACGAGGCTGCGGCTTCAAAGTCGCGCACGTCAACGGCCCAGGTCCAACCTGCTTCGGTGCGCATGAGTTCGCCTCGTCCGCGTGTGAGACCGTTGATCATATCGGCCTGCGCTTCACGCGCGAACGAGAACGTAGCCGCAACGGGTGGGCGGTCGGCAAAATCGAACTCAAAGAATAAGTAATCGTTGAGGTTGAAATCCGCAGGAATGGCGTAGGCTTTCGAAGGTCTCCAGGCGCGAATGATGCGGTCGCAGCGGAATGTTCTGATATTGTCGGTGGCATTGTCGAGGCCGCAGAAGTATGCCGTACCCTCGCGCTCGAACATTCCGTAGACGCAAACGGTCCGCTCGCGTTGTTCACCGCGTCCGTTTTGGTACAAAAAGCGCAGCGCGCAACGCTCGGCAAAGGCGCTCCATACCGCATCGACGGCGGGAGAGCGGCGGATCGGTGTCTCTCCTGTCGTCGACAGGCCGGTGAGGTAGGCAATCTTGGAGCGAATGTCGGCAAGCGGCGCGGCAAAGGCGGATGAGCCCGCCGCGAGTGTCTGGTCGATGGCGTTGAGTAGGATGTCGGCATCGTCTGCGGTGATGAGACCACCCGCGGCAAACGTGTGCTCGCGGTCGATCGTCCACGCACTCTCCTCGGTTTCCTGCGCTCCGGCAGCACGAACCTCCCTGATAACGATGCCGCGTTCGAGCAGCTTGTCGCGATCGCGGCGGAACTTGCGCTTGTCTGAGTCGATATTGCCCGAGCCGTATCCCAAATCGGAATCCAGGACGATTTGCTCGGTCGTCAGCGGTTCGGGAGAACTGTTGAGTACAAAGAAAAGGTTGAGGATGCGCTGAGCCGTTTTATCGAAACCGGGCTCGGGCGCCCCCTTTTTAATTGTCGCGGTCGTGTCGCTTGCCGTCATAGAATCCTCGCATGAGAAGGTCGTTTGATGCCATGATTTTAGTCCGATATGGAGATTAGGCTATATCCTTGTCCGCTCGCGGCGTTAAGATGGCCCGAATTCGGTCGTTTGCGCTCGCTCGGGGTATACTTTCGACTATATACGGTTCTAATGTGCATGCATTGGGCCTATTTGTCGGATTATGGATGTGGAGCGCACATGGCGAACACCCAGAACTATATTAACCACCTGCTGCAGAACACCGGCATCACGCCGGCATGCAGCGAAGAAGAGCGCTTGGCTGCCGAGGATATCGCTCAGATCTTCCGCAACCACGGCTTTGATCCCGAGGTTCAGGAGTTCAATGCCCCGGCGCCCAGCAGGTTGGCATTTGCCGTTACCGGTATTCTTGCGTTTGCCGGCGCCCTGCTGATGGGCATCGGCGGCGGCATCGGCTTGGTCGGCACCTTGCTGGCCATTGTCGGTGCCGTGCTCTATGTGCTCGAGCGCACGGGACATCCCGTGGTTTCGCGCCTGGGAAAGACCGGTGTGAGCCAAAATGTCATCGCCTATCACAAGGCCTCGGGCCCGCTTGCGTCTCCGCGCAACCGCCCGGTCGTCGTGGTGGCGCACTATGATTCCCCCCGTGCCGAGCTCCTTGCTCGCGAGCCCTACGCTCCGTATCGCGCGCTTATCGCCAAGCTCCTGCCTGTCGCCACGATCGCACCCGCGGCTGTTGCCATCCTGCGTATCCTGCCGCTTCCCGGCGTGCTCAAGGTGCTGCTGTGGGTTGTCGCGATTCTGGCCTCCCTTGTGGCACTGGCCAACGCCGCCAATATCATCTCCAACCGTTTTGTGCTTCCCTACACGTCTGGCGCGGTGTGCAACAAGTCCTCTGTTGCCGCCATGCTCGGTGTCATGGACAACGTTGCCCCCTATCAGGGCGAAAACGAGTTCCCCGACGACATTCCATTCGATACCTATTTCGGCGAGCAGAAGCGTCGCGCCGAGGAGATGGCGCGCGCGGCGGCCGAGTATGCCGCGGTCCAGCAGCAAAACGACTACGGCAACACCATTGAATATGAGGAACCTTCCTACGACGAGGACGAGTTTGGCCAGCCGGTGGCGCCTGACGATGTACCCGAGCAGGAAGAGGCTTTTGATGGGCAGATCGATGGTTTTGAGGGTGCCTCTGCCGACGAGACGCTGATCGGCGTTATCGCGCCCGGGGCTCAAGACCAGACTGCCCAGGCCGAAGTGTCCACCGAGGAAAAGTCCACCGCCGAGCCGGCGGGGGAGCCCGTGGCGGTCGAAGTTGCCGAGCCCAAGCCCAAACTCTATCGCAATGCCGCTGGCAATATCCGCTTTGGTTCGGATGCCATCCGTGCGCTTGGCATGCTGCCCGAGTCCTGCACGCTTGATTACGAAGAGGGCGAGGAGCCGACGTTTGAGCCGGAGCCTGCTCCCGTTGCACAGGAGCCTGCGCCCGCGGCGAATACGGCTGTTGCTCCCGCCGAGCCGGTCGCTGCCCCTGTTGCTGCCGCGGAGTCTGACGCAAAGCCCGCACTCGATTCTGCGGCCGGTCTGGATATTCTGGCGCCTGCCGCTCCGGCACAGGTTGAAGACGAGACCGCCGACGAAGACTATGACGAGTATCCGCAGCGCGTGTCCTATGAGAGTGACACCGATTTCTCGGCCGAGATTCCCTCGACAACGCCCCATGCCGATATCGCTTCCGCGTTCTCCTCGATTGGTGCCAGCGCTTCTAGCTTCTTTAAGGGTGCCTTTGCGAAGGGCAAGAAGTTCGTTGATGACTTTGAGGAAAAGCGCGCCGCTGCCCGCGAGGCCGCCGAGCGGGAAGCCATCGCCCAGCAGCAGGCCGCCGAGGCCGAGCGTGAGCGTGCGGCACAGGAGTTCGAGCAGAGCGAGGCCGAGCAGCCGGAGCCTGCCGATGTCGCCGACGCTACGACGTCCTTTGAGGCTCCGCAGCCGACATCCGCTGACGTTGCCGAGGCTACGACGTCCTTTGATGCGCAGCAGCCGGTCGATAGCACCATGTCATTTGATGCCACGATGACGTTTGAGAAGCAGGGCACCGCAATTGCCGAGCCCCTTCCCATCTCCGATGATGCCCAGGACGCCGCCGATGATTCGGTTATCGACGAGGCCGATTCCGTTGAGGCCAGCGCGCCCGAGCAGGTCGAGGCTCCTGCGATGGAGCAGGAGTCCCCTGCGGTTGACGAGGCTCCCAAGACGGATGTGTCCAGGCCTTATTCTACGCAGATCTTTACCATGCCCGCGCCGAGCGACCCCGGCGCCACGGTGGCCAATGTCGCTCCCACGCAGGACGAGACGGTTGACTCCCTCATGGCGCAGATTTCGTCTCAGGTGCCTCCGCGCCAGCAAATGAATATTCCCGATCCGGCCTCCGCGCCTGCGCCCTCTTCGTCGCCGCTGGCCTCGGTCCCCGATCCGTCGCTGCCTTCGATGCAACAGGCCAACTTCGCATCCCGCACGTCGCTATTCGATCTTCCCGATCCTTCGGCACAGACAAATGATCCCTTTGCGACGGCGCAGGGCCCCGAGCCCACATCGGCACCGGTCGCGACCCCCATGCCCATTTCCTCGGGCGCACAGCCGCTCGAGACCATCTCGGCTCCCGCTTCGACGGGCGCCAAGCCGCAGAAGCGTGGCCTGGGTGGCTTGTTCGGTCGTAAAAAGAAGAATGAGCAGGACAGCATGAGCGACTGGCTGGGCGTCGAGGACGATTACGATGCCAAGAAGTCTGGCCGCGGCATTGGCTCGTGGGATAACTTCGAGGATGACGACGACGGTTGGAAGGGCGGCGCCACCTCCTCCGATGGTGCTTCTGCCGAGGATATGCTCTCGGCCGTTGCCTCCATGGGTGACGATGAGCTGCTCGGCCACGATATCTGGTTCGTCGCAACGGGCGCGTCCGATTGCGACGGCGCCGGCATGAGGGCGTTTTTGGCCTCGCATCGTGACAAGCTCCGCGGTGTGTTCTTCATCAACCTTGAGTCTATCGGTGCCGGCAGGCTTTCGGTGGTAACGGTCGAGGGCGAGCAGCAGCTCTTTAAGGGCGATCGCCGCATCATGAATCTTGTCAGCAAGGTGTGTAAGTCGTTCCACGTCGATTGCGGTGCGTTCGAGATGCCCTATGCAAAAACCGATGCATCCGCAGCGCTCGAGGCAAGCCGTCGCGCCCTTACGATCGCCGGTGTGGACGGCCCGCGCCTTGCCTGCGCTCGCACCGAGGATGACCTGCCGTACAACGTCAATCCGACCAATATCGCTACGGTGTCCGAGGTCGTGACCGAGGTCATTCGTCGTTCGTAGACAGATCCGCTAAGGAGTCAGCGTGTTTTCGTACATCAAGCGCCATTGGCCCATCTATCTGATCTTGACCCTGATCGCAATCGCATTGGGCTTTGGGGCCGCGTATGTCGTTGGCGTTAAGGGCTCGACGCCCGAGACAACAATGAACGAAGAGGTGGAGCAAGAGCAAAGTTTGGGTGCCGACGGTATTTCCGAGTCCGATCAGGCAGCCATCGATGGCGGTTCGTCATCTGCTGAATAGCCGATTCATCGTTTATGCGTAAGGCGGGCGAGCCGGGAGACTGGCTCGCCCGCTTTTATTTATCGTGCTAGCGCTTCCTTGTGGCTGACCTAAAGCGAGCGAACCATATGGCTGCAGTGCCCGAGGTCAGGAGTGCGGTGATGCATGCGGCGACGGCAACAGATCCCGTTGCCGGCAGGTTCTGAGGCAGGGCGCATCGTTGGATGACACGGTCCTCGTCATGCGCCTCGAGTTTATCGCCACCGCCGTTGCGGCAAAGATCGACGCGCGCACTGTTGGCAAGTGCGGTTTGGGGCGTATAGGACGACGTTGCCTGCATATGCACGACTGCGCCTCGGGCATCCGAGTTAAGGGTCGCCTTGGCATCGTCAAGATCGTCGTGTTCGTCTTTAAGGTCATCCCGGGTCCAAGAGCCCGCCTCGCTTCTGGTTGTAAAGTCGGCGGTTACCGCACCGTATTCAAAACGGATGCCCGTGATGACGGCGTCGTCTGTAAGATCAATCTCTTTCGTGTCGAGCGTGGCGGACTTGTCCGTCGGGATATCTGCTTTCCATAGGTGCCACCCGTCGTAATCGACGAGACGCGCATCGTCGCCCAGCAGCTTTGTAACCTCTTCCGTTTCGAGCCAAGGATTGCTGTGCCCGTCGTCAAGCGTTGCATTGACCTGCTTTTCCGTATCGCTTGTTCCTGCCGGTGACGTTCGATACCACACGTTGCACAGCCCGTTTAGATCACCGACCGCAATAGGGGTTTCAACGGCAACAAGTTTCGCTGCGCCATCTTTGGCGCACTCAAGGTCGTCGGTGATGGTCAACTCGTCGACCCAGGTGCTCGACTCATTTTTGGCGTCGATGGTATAGGAGAAGGCGCCTTGCGTATTGGCCCGTGCTTTGGCTCGGTTTTTTCCGTCGCCGTTGGCAACGAGTTTGCTTGTGACTGGCTGTGCAATCTCTTGGCGCTTATCGACGCTTCCCCTGATCTCGATGGGGGTATCCTTCATGGCTATGGTTTGAACTTCTCCCGTGGCCTTTACTTCAAACGTTATCTCTTCGGCAAGGTCGTAGGTACGCGGAGACATCGTTTCGCGCAGGGTGTAGGTGCCGGGTGTAAGGTGCTCAATGTGGTGCGGTTTGCCGGATGAAGTCCAAGAATCGATTTCGTTGCCATTGGAGTCGCAGAGGACAAGCTCGGCGCCTGTCACTTCCTGGCCTCCGCACGCGTCGACTTTGGAGACATCGATCTTGGTGTAGTCGTTGGAAACGTCAAGGTGCATTTCGATCACGGGCGTTTGCTGGTCAGCGTACGACAACTTCACAGTATGTGGGGTTGGGTTGAGTAGATAGCCTTCGGGCGCTTGTGTCTCGACGACCTCGTAGGTGGCGGTACCGCATCCCAGCGAAAGATGATCGACTCGCGCATGCCCCCGTTCGTCGGTTGTAACGGTGGCGACGGTTTCGCCATCCAGCGCGACGATGCTGTCGTCGGCTCGCACGATGTCACCACCAGCGCGGATGTCAAACGTGGCTCCAGCGAGGGTGCTCCCATCTACAGCATCCGTCTTAATGATTTCGATGCTTCCGGTTGCGACGTCGTCATAGAACGAGGCGACGGCGACCGGTGTCAGATTCCTGTCGGCGGGAATCGTTATCTCCAGGTCTTCTCCGCGCAGATACGGTTCCTTGGCCGATGCCTCGTGCACGTAGTATGTTCCGGGATTAAGTGATTCGGGCAGCGTGACGGCGCCGGTTGCATCGGTTGTGAAGGTATTCATTACATTGTGGGCCGGATACCAACATGTTTGCGAAACGGGCTCGTGGTGGCTATCGAGCAGCTGGAACGTAAAGCCGGCAAGTGGTACGGTGCCGCCGGTCTGGGCATCGCGCTTTACGATTTGAAGGTGTGTCGATAGGGCGTGGTTGTCAATGATGTACTGAAGCTCGGCACCGTCTGTGGTCTGCTCTGCCGTGATGGTCCATTCCCCTGCTTGCTTAAAACCTTCAGGGACCGTTTCTGCAACCTCGCGAACGGTGTAGCCCGCGCGGTCGTAGGGAATGGCACCGTGAGCGCCGGCGGGTCGCTTGCCTGCGCCAAACCATGCTTCGGGCTGGTCTTTGGTGGAGGCAAAGCCGTAAACGTTTGTGGTTAACGTGCCGACGACTTGTTGGGAGCTATTGCTGACAACTTCAAAGACGACGCCTCCCGCCGGCTGCTCAAGGCCGGACTCATCGTTATCGCCATGGTCCTTAAACTTCGAGATTTCGAGGTCAAAGGCGATGGGGGTGTTGGGAATACGGCTTTCGAGCTCAACGATGCCCGTATCTCCGAGCTGTTCGGCACCGACGGTGTAGCTCCAACAGTCGTTTGAAATCAGGTAGCCCTCGGGTGCTTTCGACTCGTAGATGGTAAAGGTGCCCAGAGGAACGTCGTTGAGGATCGCCCGTCCGTTTTCGTCGGTCGTAAGGGTGCGAGTCCAGCCGGGAGTGGATTGCGAGACGCAGGTGAATTCAGCGCCAGCAAGCGACGCCCCAACTTGGGCGCCGGCATCCGTGGCAGCATCGATTTTTGCAATACGCAAGGAGATGGTGCCGGGCTGCTCATTGACGGTGACATGTTCGCCGCTGTTTTGTGTGGTGAAGGCTATTCGGTCGCTTCGGGGGATATAGCCAGCCGGGGCTTTGGTTTCGACCAGGTAATATGCCGTATTGGGCAAAAGAGTTGCTTGTGCACGCCCGTTATCGTCCATCTGGATAGTGCCGACACGTGCATCGCCCGCACTTTCAAAGATATCGAAGGTTGCGCCATCGAGTCTGTAGGTGTCGTTACCGGCGGTGATGTCAGCCTGCGACGATTGTTTTTGGAAAGATACGGAGACGGCGGGCAGAACATAGAGCATGTCCTGGTGTCGACCCTCGCCCGAGACCGGGCCGTGATAACGCCTGGCTCGATGTGGGGCCGCCTTAATGGATCCGGACTTAGCGCTGTCGTAGAGCCAACGTGCAGCCGCTACGGCTTCGGCGTTTTCGTAAAACCTACCGCTTCTGGCAACTCCCTTGCTATTTGTATACGAATAGGTGCCGTCGGGGCGCGTAGTTCCGTTGAGCATCCACACGGCAATCTGGGTGGCGGCGCGGGCGAGATCGGGCGACAGATTGTGGCCGCCAAAGGATGTACTGGAGGGGTATCCGTGACAGACGATGGCGGCAAATTCGTCATCGAGCCATGTCCAGCCCTGGTCATATGTGCGCCATGGTCCTCCCGGCTTGCTGGGACCGGGGCAGTCTTGATTCATGCAGTACGAAATCGAGGTGTCCTGTGCCTCGTATTTACCGACACCGAAGGGGCCGCAACCGTCGCTTATGGTGCGGAAATTAAGGGCGTCACTCCCGTCGGCGGCGAGTGCTGCCCCTGGGGCCAGACAGCCGATCAGAAAAAAGAGGAGCAGGAGCAGCGGACCTGTTGCGATTGCGCTGTGGACAGAGTGCGTGGGTGCGTTGGACATGGCTGCTCCTTATCCCTCGTGCGCCGCACGGGGAGGCCGCGGCGCTTGGGATGAGGCTACCGCCATGGTTCATGCGGGTAAGTACCAGAAGCTGACCAAAAGCTTGCCCGATTTCTGGCAAATCGAGCTCAAATACAACAATCAGATAAAAGCGCAGGTAGAAAATGGTAAGAAAAGAAAGACGAAGGTCCTCATCTCCACAATTGGCGCGGTTTTCAAACGATTCTCCATAGCTAAAACAAGCATCGACACCCTTGTATCGAACAAGACAACCGCGTTATACTAGCCAACACACAAGCGGGCATCGCCAAGTGGTAAGGCATCAGCTTCCCAAGCTGACACTCGCGGGTTCGAGTCCCGTTGCCCGCTCCAGCTAGAAGCACAAGCACGGCACCATCACGGTGCCGTGCTTTTTTCAATAAAGCGCCGGGACTCGAACCCGCCAGGGTGCGAGCGTAAAACAAACGCGAAGCGTTTGTAGCGAGCAGGCGAAGGCGCCGGCAGGCGCCTGAAGCCGGTGCGGATTTGCGAAGCAAATACGCGGACGTCCCGTTGCCCGTTCCATCGACCAGGGCGGATTTTGGGAAAAGCGGATTCAACCGACGTCACCGCCGCTTCCCCGGACCGGGACATGCCGCCTGAAGCCGGTGCGGATTTGCGAAGCAAATACGCGGACGTCCCGTTGCTTGCTCCAATTTCAAAATGTTAGGTTAATGCCTGCTGCCCATACTTGCACCTGCGCACGGTACAATGGTTGGGTTACGACCAACGTGCCAATAACCAAAAAGGAGCCGCTATGATCGATCGCTATACCCGCCCGGAGATGGGACACATCTTCTCCCTCGAGAACAAGTACGCCATTTGGCAGGAGATTGAGGTCCTGGCCTGCGAGGCTCAGGCGGAGCTCGGCAAGATCGGTATTTCCAAAGAAGAGGCCCAGTGGATTCGCGACCACGCCAACTTTGAGAAGGCGAAGGTTGACGAGATCGAGGAGGTCACGCGCCACGATGTCATCGCCTTCCTGACCAACATGAAGGAATATATCGACGCCGATATTCCCGAGGGCGAGCCCAAGCCTAGCCGCTGGGTTCACTACGGCATGACCAGCTCCGACCTGGGTGATACTGCTCTGTGCTATCAGCTTACTCAGGCGTGTGACCTGATTATCGAGGACGTCAAGAAGCTCGGCGTGATCTGCAAGCGCCGCGCCTTCGAGGAGCGCAATACGCTCTGCGCCGGCCGCACCCATGGCATCCATGCCGAGCCGATGACCTTCGGCATGAAGTTTGGCTCTTGGGCGTGGGAGCTCAAGCGCGATCTCGATCGTCTTGAGGACGCTCGCAAGAACGTTGCCTTCGGTGCCATCTCGGGCGCTGTCGGAACGTACAGCTCCATCGAGCCGTTCGTCGAGGAGTACGTTTGCGAGCACTTGGGCCTGGTCCACGATCCGCTGTCCACGCAGGTCATCAGCCGCGATCACCACGCCTACCTTGCCGGCGTGCTTGCCACTACAGCGGCCACCTGCGAGCGCATCGCGACCGAGGTTCGCAACCTGCAGAAGACCGATACGCTCGAGGCCGAGGAGCCCTTCCGCAAGGGCCAAAAGGGCAGCTCCGCCATGCCGCACAAGCGCAACCCCATCACCATGGAGAAGGTCTGCGGCCTGTCGCGCGTCGTGAAGTCCAACGCCCAGGTCGCCTTTGACAACGTTGCCCTGTGGCACGAGCGCGACATTTCGCACTCTTCCGCCGAGCGTGTCGCCCAGGCCGATAGCTTCATCGCGCTTGACCATATGTTCCAGTGCCTCATCCGCGTTATCGACGGCCTGCAGCTGTATCCGGCCCGTATGATGGCCAATCTCAACAAGACCCGCGGCCTCATCTTCTCCTCCAAGGTCCTGCTTGCCCTCGTCGACACGGGCATTACCCGCGAGGACGCCTACGCTATCGTGCAGGAAAACGCCATGGCCACCTGGCACGAGGTGCAGGATTGTGTCTCTGGCCCCACCTTTAAGGAGCGTCTCGAGGCCGATCCTCGCTGCACCGTCAGCCAGGAGAAGCTCGACGAGATCTTCGATCCGTGGGACTTCCTCACCCGCATCGATACGGTTTTCGATCGCCTGGAGCAGCTGAGCTTCGAGTAGGGTTAACCTAATTCGACCGCTTGCGGATGCA
>ERZ1034984.3040-NODE-3040-length-12662-cov-11.210201_pt1 | contig 12662 bp, 10 predicted proteins | sample MGYA00520589_ERZ1034984 | MGnify/ENA primary metagenome ERZ1034984 (study PRJEB33766, sample SAMN09781790) | gut metagenome | biome: gut microbiome | host: Homo sapiens | place: Madagascar | study: EMG produced TPA metagenomics assembly of the PRJNA485056 data... | reverse complement strand
TATTTTAAAATTAATCATTAATTTTGTCGCATTAGAAATTTTATTAAAAATCATTCGTAAAATGAACAAATTACAACATTTATTTCTTGGTGCAGCTGCAGTGCTATGCTTGGCATCTTGTTCGCATGTCTATTATCAGGTTTATGACATGCAATCTGATGCTTCGCTGCAAAAAACAGCAGAGGGGGTGACTTCAGAGCAAGGTTTTGTAGCACAGAACACAGATTGTAAAATTAGTTACGACTTTTGGAGTAAGGGAGGCAATTTAAATTTTGATGTGCAAAATACATCCGACCGCAATATCTATTTTTATTTGCCCGAATGTTTTACGGTTATTAATGGTCGTGCACAAGATTATTATGTAAATGTGGAGTATAGTTCTACTGTCAGCCGTAGCGTGTCGGATGGTGTTTCTGTGGGCGTTAGCAAAAAATACTCAACATTGGGAGGCGCTCCTTCTTTAGTAACCTTAGGTAAAGGTGCCTCTTCTTTAGCTTCATCGGCACAGACTGTGCATGAGCATGCTCCAGTGTATGTGTGCATACCCGCACATTCATCTAAACAGATTAGTTGCCCCGTGAGCATGTGTAGTAATATCCTCTTAGATTGTGACTACGAAATGTTCCCTAAAAAGGAATCGAGTCCTATAACTTTTACAAAAGAATCGTCGCCTTTGGTCGTTGAAAATCGTATAGCTTATGGTTATACTCCTGATGGTAAAAATTTGGTGCGCTTGAATCATAAATTTTGGCTTTCTAAACTTGTGAATTATAAGGACTGCGATGACATCTACAATAAGGTTAAACTTGTTGATTGCTTCGCTAAGTCTACTGATTGGAATGTACCATCACAAGTGACAAAGAAGTATTGGAAAATTGGTTCTTCTAGTTCGTTCTATAATACGTATAGCAAGAGAAACATTTACTTGTATCGTGTAGAAACAAAAGAGAAACAAGAAAAAGCAAATAAAAACAAGAAAAATGATGCGCAATAAATAACTAAGTAGGGTGTTCAAAATCCATGATTTTTTCTGCACAATCTTATCGATTTTTTTGACGTCGATAAGGGGCATGATAAATGGGTCACCCCATTAGGGGTGAGATAAGGTAGCCAGGCATGTGAAGGGAATTTATTTCACTTCACATGCCTGGTTTACGTATACCACCACACCCAACGGGTCACCCTGTTATGGGTGAGATTGGGCCTAGGCGAATATCCGTTTTTTCGTTAGTCATTCTTTAGTTACGGGCTTGCTCTGTGCGGAGCACACTTTACTTGCGAAGCAAGCCTATTTTTCGAAGAAAAGTTGAGGAAATTATCCTCATCTAATCAAACAATGAGCGACATGCCTTTTCTCATGTACTATGCGAAAGTGCTGTTAGCTGGATTTTAAATCACTCCAGCCTCGACCATCCTCACCACGCGCTCCGTGTATCGGTCGTCGCCATCAGGGTCGTATTTTTTGTTTAGACTATTGCCAAATAGCACGGCGATACCTTGGTAAAGATTGGCTTTGAACGGACCGATAAAGGCTTTGGCAATGGCATAGCCCGTCTGGTTGCACTCTCGATTTACTAGCTTGATGAGTAGGCGACCTTGTGAACGTGTGAGCTTTTTGAGGGCAGGACCATATTGCTGCTTTAGGCCGCGCTCCACCGATTTGATATGCTCATCGCGCGAACGCTTGTCGGGAAGTTGGTCGAGCACTTCCACTGTCTCAATGATGGTGAGCTTGGCTAGTTTGGCCCAAGGAAGCACCTTCTTTACGTTGTAGACTAGGCGGTTGTACTCTTGGCGCTCCTTATCGTTCTTAAATGTGAGTGGCGCATATTTGGGTAGGGCGGGCATGATGATGTGGGGGATGGTGTGACCCTTATATTGCGTGGAGCCTACCTGCGTCATGATGGGCACTTCTACCTCTTGCATGTCGTCTTTATTGGCAGACGGAGAAGTGTCGGCACTTTGAGCGTGGAGCGTGATGAATGCGATGGCGCAGACCAAAAGGCATAGAATACGATGTGACATAATAAATGGGAAATGGCTAATTGCGCTACAAAAGTACGAAGATATTCACTTGAGCTACGTTATTATATATTAAAGGAATGGGATTTTCCCGAAAAAAACCGTTACTTTGCAATAGAAGAGGGTTAACTTATCCTTTAACTCCCTAAGATAACGTATGGTAAGAGCAGTCAGGAGAATGATTCATGAATTGCCAAATATCAGCTTATCTTAGGTAAAAATGAAATAAAAACTATGGCAAGAAAAGACAAATCTAGCAATAAGGGGACACGGCTCAAGAAGAAAGCTGTATCGCAAATGCTCGTCGACTTGTTTAATGCACACCCTGAACAGGAGTACGATGTGAAGGATATTTTCGCTATGCTTAAGGCTTCCAATCATCCGGCCAAGATGATTGTGATGGATGTACTTTCCGACCTTGTGCTCGACGACTATATATCTACCGATGGTAATGGTCACTACCGCAACGCTGTGCGCTCTAACGTGATGGAAGGCACCTTCCAGCGTAAGCGCAATGGGCGTAACTCATTTATTCCCGACGATGGGGGAAAGAGCATCCTCGTGTGTGAACGCAATTCGCTTCATGCCCTTGACGGCGACCGCGTGAGGGTGACCATGTTGGCACGTCGCGCCGGACATACTCGTGAGGCCGAAGTGACTGACATATTGGAACGTGCTAATGATACTTTTGTGGGCCAGTTACAGGTGGAGCGTGGATATGGCTTCCTTGTGACGGAGAGCCGCTCGTTAGCTACGGATATTTTTATTCCGAAAGATAAGCTCGGCGGAGGTAAGAATGGCGACAAGGCTGTGGTGAAAATTATCGAATGGCCTTCCGACTCGAAAAGCCCTATCGGTAAAGTGGTGGATATTTTGGGAAAGCAGGGCGAAAATAATGCTGAAATGCATGCCATTCTAGCACAGTATGGCCTTCCTTATACTTATCCCGAGCGTGTGGAGAAAGCTGCCGAGGCGTTGAGCCCTGATATTAGCTCAGAGGAAATAGCTCGTCGTGAGGATTTCCGCAACGTAACCACTTTTACCATCGATCCACACGATGCCAAAGACTTCGACGATGCCCTTTCTATCCGTGAACTGCAGAAAGGACTTTGGGAAGTGGGCGTACACATTGCCGATGTGTCGCACTACGTGAAGGAAGGCGATATCATAGACAAGGAGGCAGAGAAGCGTGCCACGAGCGTCTATCTTGTAGATCGTACCATCCCGATGCTACCCGAGCGCTTGTGTAACTTTATCTGTTCGCTACGACCTGATGAAGAAAAGTTGGCTTACTCCACGATCTTTCACATGAACGAGAAGGGCGAGGTGGTAGATTGGCACTTGGCTCACACCGTGATAAAGAGTAATCGCCGCTTCACTTACGAAGAGGTGCAGTATATCCTCGAGCGCAATGGTGTGGCTTCTGAGGCCGATCTCAATCTGCCTGGCGACCACCCGGAAGCTCTTCCTGCTGGCACAGAACCCGAAGGAGAGTATGCTCACGAGCTTATTCAACTTGATAAGTTTGCCAAGATTCTTCGCAGCAAACGTTTTAAGAATGGCTCCATAGGGTTTGATCGCTCTGAGGTGCGTTTTGAAGTGGACGAAAAGGGGCATCCCATCTCTACTTACGTGAAGGTAGCTAAAGATGCTAACAAACTCGTGGAGGAATTTATGCTCCTTGCCAATCGCAGCGTGGCACAGAAGATTGCCGTTGTAGCAAAGGGAAAGAAACCCAAGACTTTCGTATACCGTATTCACGATGTGCCCGACCCAGAGAAGATGGAAAAGCTCAGTGCATTCATTGCTCGCTTCGGCTATAAGATTCGCACTGATGGCACGAAGCAAGAGGTTTCAAAGAGTCTGAATCGCTTGCTTGCCGACGTGAAAGGGAAAAAGGAAGAAGAAGTGGTGGAAATGGTGGCCTTGCGTGCCATGATGAAAGCTCGCTATAGCACACATAATATTGGTCACTATGGCTTGATGTTTCAATATTACACCCACTTTACATCGCCCATTCGTCGTTACCCCGACACTATGGTGCACCGCCTCCTTACTCGCTATTCCGAGGGCGGCCGTTCTGTAAGTGAGAAAAAATATGAAGAGCTTTGCGAACATTCTTCAGACATGGAACAACTTGCCGCCACTGCCGAGCGCGCTAGCATTAAATACAAGCAAGTGGAGTTTATGGGCGACCGCATTGGTCAAGAGTTCGATGGCACCGTGAGCGGTGTGACAGAGTTTGGCCTTTACGTAGAAGTGGATGAGAACTCTTGCGAAGGCATGATTCCTTTGCGTCTATTGCTCGACGATTATTATGAGTTCGATGAGCGCAATTTCTGTCTCGTAGGTCGTCGTTTCCACAAGCGTTACGCTTTGGGTGATAAAGTGCGTATCCGCGTGGAACGTGCCAACTTGGAGCGTCGTCAACTTGACTTCGCTCTAGTGGAGGAAGGTCAGGATGGCGCTACTCCCGCTGCTACTCTTCAGCCCGCTACCTTCGGCAAGAGTAAAGGTAAGGGTAAGAAAGGCGGTCGCCGAGGCCGTGGAGCAAAGCGAAATGGAAAGAAATAAAACGCTACTCTGAACGTAAATGATATATGGGTGGTTCTCTAAATTCTGAAATTTATGGTACCAAATCGCACATCAGAATTTATAGAACCACCCATATAGAATAAGCCCCAACCACAGGCAAACACACCTGCTGGTTGGGGCTTATTCTGTGTGACAAAGACACACTTCTATATCTCTGCCTCAAAACTCTTCACTCAGAATGGCCATATAAGGGGAACCACCGTGATGGTGATGATAAGGGATAGAATGTTGAGTGGTAGGCCAATACGTACGAAATCGCCGAAGCGATAGTTACCTACACCCTGTACGATAAGGTTTGTCTGGTAGCCGATGGGAGTGCTGAAACTCGACGAGGCAGCCATGCATATCGTGACAAAGAAGGGGATAGGGCTCACGCCCATGTGTTGGGCAATGCTTAGTGAAAGCGGAAAGGCTAGGGCGGCCGCGGCGTTGTTGGTCATGAGTTCGGTGAAGACATTGGTAATGATAAAAACTACGGCAAGCAACACGATGGGGCTGTAGCTATTGCTTAGCTCTACCGTAAATTGTGCCACAGCGTCGGCCATTCCTGAATTTTGCATAGCGCGGCTAATAGCAAAGGCCGAAGCAATGGTCACGAGAATGTCCCATGAGATAAACTTCGTATACTTCCGGGCAGGGAAGATGTTGAGCCATGCCATGATGATGGTTACCACGCTGACGAAGAAAAACATGTCGAGGTGCATGTTAGGTGCAGCCTCTCTCACGGCGGGAAGTTCGCCCACCGTGGCACCAATAATCATTAATACAAGCAATACGATGGAGAACCAACGCTTCCATTTGGGCATGCGGCTCGTTTGCTCATTGCCGTCGGTCACCATGAGGAAGAAGGAGGAGTCGCCCCAGTTTTTCATGAAGTCATCGTTGGCAAGGAGCACCAATGTGTCGCCTTCATGGAAGCGCTCGCGGCGCATATCGTGCATAATCATGGTCTCACCATTGCGCTTTAGTTCTAGAATGTCGGCGCCATACTTACGTTTGAAATCGAAGTCTATCACCTTGCGATTGATAGCTGGAAAACGAGCACCGAGTACTACTTCAATGCGTTTTAGTCCGAGCCCAAACTCTGTGGGAGAGGTGGACTCGCCGCGATCGGTGCGCTGTTCGGGAAGGAGTATTGGTGATACGAGCCACACATAAAGTAGCCCCACAATGGCTATTACTACACCTACTTTTCCTAATTCGAACATGGTAAACCCTGTATATCCTGCATCAATCACCATGCCGTGTACCACGAGGTTGGTGCTTGTACCTATTAGTGTACAAACGCCACCAAGAATCGTGGCATACGAAAGAGGAATGAGTAGCTTTGTGGCTGCCATGCCATGTCGCTCTGCCCAGCGCTTAATCATGGGCGCAAAGATGACCACTACAGGGGTGTTGTTGAGGAAAGCCGAGATGAAAGCCACTACGGGCAACATTCGCGACTGCACTTGACGTTCGCCTGCTCCGTGTCTCTTTGGCAAAAGTTTGCGCAGCAATGCTTCTAGCAATCCAGAGCGGCGTACTCCTTCGCTCACGAGGAAGAGCATCGCTACTGTGATCATGCCCTTATTGGCAAAGCCTTCAAGCATCTCTTTGGGAGAGATGATGCCAGCGCAAAGAAACACTACGGCTCCTGAGAATAGTACTAATCCCGGACGCATGCGGTCCTTAATCAAAGCCATCACCACTAGTGCGAGGATGATTATTACGAATAAAGTATGCATTATTTTAGGATAAACCAAGAATTGTGCAAGCCGCAGCTTATTTTACTACGAACCAAGGATTGTGTAAATCTTCCTTATTGTAAGTAAGGGGAAGGTCGGTCTGTGCATCCGTCACGGTGCATCCTGCAGCGAGGGCAATGGCGTGGCCTGCTGCGGTGTCCCATTCCATGGTGGGAGCAAGGCGGGGATAAATGTCGGCTTTGCCCTCGGCCACGAGACATAGTTTGAGCGAAGAACCGGCGTTGACGAGTTCAAGGTCGGGGTGGTAGCGTCGGAGGTTGCTGATAAAGTTCTCTGTTTCAGTTGAGAGATGGGAACGCGAGGCCACCACGCGGTAGGGACGATTCTGATCAGCCCCCTTGAGCGGAAGTGACTGGGGCGCGCCTATGTGGAATGTTTCGGGGTCGACTTCGGCAGTGAAGGCTCCTTGTCCCACTTCGCCCCAATAGAGGCAGTATTTGGCTGGTACGTAGATGACGCCCATCACGGGCACACCCTCGGTGACGAGGGCTATGTTTACGGTAAATTCATCGTTTTTCTTCAAAAATTCCTTTGTGCCATCGAGAGGATCGACAATCCACAGCGAACGCCAGTCTTTACGCTCTGCGTAGGGAATGTGTGCGCCTTCTTCACTCAGCAAAGGGTAGGGACTTGATGAGAGCGCCTCAGCAATGATTTTGTGTGAGGTTCGATCGGCTAGTGTGAGCGGAGAATTGTCATTTTTTCGTTCCACTTCCCAATCTAGGTCGGGGTGGGTATAGATGTGCATGATGGCCTTTCCCGCTTTAATGGCGGCTTCTATGATGGTGTCTGTCATTTCGGTAAAGTTTAATGTTGAGTACGAAGCTCTAGGTGGAGTGGTTTCTCATACCTATGTGATAGAGGTATAGGGTATGGGTGGCAAAGTTAGCTTTTCTTGTAAAAATAGAGGGATTTTGTGGTGCAAAAACGGGGTGTTAGTGTGTTAAATCGGCTGGTTTGTCGAGTTCTCTAGGGATGGAAATAAACTTTTTCTGAGTATGCAAGTCTTATCTATGTAGGGCAGAAAAGAAAATTGATGGCGCTGAAAGGAGAGCCTTAATGGCCTTTGCTCTGTTTTTCTATACATCATCTAATCATTTTAAATATACTCAATTATGAAACGTACTTTTTTGGTGCTTTTTGCAGCACTTACTTTGGGCTCCACATTGACAGTTCAAGCTCGCGACAAGAAAACGGATTGCGATAGTAAAGAACGCTTGACCAAGCAGGCTACTCGTATGGCATCCGAGCTAAAACTCGACGACAAAACACAAGCATGGTTCATACCACTTTATGCGGAATATCAAGACACGCTTCGCTCGCTGCGCCGTCCAGTTGAAATGCATGCCCAGAGTAAAAAAGGAAAGGCTTGCAAGCAAGGTCTGGCTTCAGATGCGAATGGTCAGGCTCCCGATGTCAAAGGAAAAACACCTCAAGCTAAGTTGGGGCGTCTTCAGCTTACTGACGCTGAGGCGCTGCAGCGGATTGAAGAGAACTTTAGTCGCACAGAGCGCGAAGTAGCCCTCAAACGCGTTTACATGGCTCGCTTCCAAGAGAAGTTGACTCCGCAGCAGTTGTTTGTCATTTTCTGCCGTTCGTCTATGCAGCAGCGTCCACAGAAGGGACGTCCGCAAGGAGGCATGCAAGGCGGTGGACTCCCAATGGGTGGCTTTGGTGGACCGCAGGGAGGTATGCAAGGCGGCTTCGGTGGCGATTTCTAGAATCTAAGCGTGTACATTTTATATAGGATGTGAAAGAACTATGGGCAGGTACGTGTATAGCCTGTATAGATAGGAAGAAAGGACAAAAGGCGCTAAATAAACATTGCCTTTTGCCCTTTCTCTTTGTTGGCGCTAGTTCCTTTTCTTACAGGGAGCGGATCTGTATTTATTACCCGCAATCAGCGCAATACTAGTTTTATGCTTTGTAACTTTCCCTCGGCTGTGGTCAGCGTGGCCATATATGTGCCACCACTCAGATTGTTTAGATTTACGTTGCCTTGAGTAGCGGGAATGGCAGTGCGTAGTACCATGTGCCCGTCTGTGGTATAGAGCATCAGTGTGCGCAGAGCCGACGGCTTAGCAAAGTGGTAAGTGAGTGTGCGACGATTTGTGAGCGAAAGCCACTCTGAGACAGTTTGTGCGGTGGTGATGGCTGAGGTAAGATCGGGATAAACGAAATCCTCATTAAACCCAACCACTCTTTTACCATCGGCATAGACTGTAATCTTGGCCCAAATGTTGGAGTAGTCTCCCACATCGAATATGCTCTCCAACCGCATGAAAGCTTTGCTTCCTGGTTTGAGCGTCACTTCACGATTATCTTCCTCGTTAGTGGGAGGCTGACATTCTCCAGTGATGCCGCACCAAAGGAGCTTTTGATACTCCGTACACTTGACTTCTATCTTAAGCTTTACATTCTTGTCCGAGGTGTTGATAAATACGGGCTCTTCACTCTTTACATAGATTTGCTTACTCGTGCCGAAAGGATCGGGCTGAGCAGTGAAAGTTAGTGTAGCACCATCTTTCACGGGCTCGCCTTTATAGTTTACGCTAATCTGTGCTTGCGTCTGTGCGATTACTAGAAATAGTAGAAAGGGGAGAACCTTTTTCATAGGGGTATGTGTGTTGTTTTTATTGTTGTTGGGGAATACCTTATTATATACTACTGAGAGAAGTACAGCCTTGTTCCTTTATTCTGTTGCTTTCTTTGCCTTGAGCGGAATTTCCTCTGCTTGCATCACTTCACCTGTATCGTCGCGAGTGACGAAAGCCACGATGTGCATATTCTCGGGCGCCCATTTTGATTTTAACTCTGCTGAAAAAGTGCGTGTCTGCGACTTGGTCTTGCTCAGCGTGTAGGGCTCGCCATTGAGTGGCGTGAGCGCGGTGCGAAACACGTGGTTGTGTTCATAGTCAGCCTTGAATCCCTCGTAGGGCACAATCTGTCCCGCTATAATGTGACTTTCCGTGAGCCACACGTGAAGGTGAGTATGTATCGCCTGCAAGGTGCTGCCTTGCAAGTGTATCGTGAAGTGTATGGTTGGCTGTGCTTCGTTGTCCGTAGCCTTCGTGTACTTCTCGCTGACGATGCTGATTGTGGCTTCTGGTTCCACGAGAAAGCGCTTCAGTGTTAGTCCCATCCACTCATTGAACTTGACGTATGCTCCACTGCGGTCGATGCTTCCCTGTGGGTAACTTTCGTTTTGCGGAATAAATATCTTATTGAGCGCTTGGCTCTGAGCATTGGCAAGCCCTATGGGACTATCGTCTTCGCTCACGCAGAGCGAGCCTCCATGAAGTGCTACTACGATGGCACGTCCCTCGCCAAAAGTTTGCTGAATGAGTGCGGCCTCTTGTGCAGCTAAGGGGCAGTTGACGCAGCGTTGGCCTGTAAAGTCCTCGATTAGCACATTCCTAGAGGTCTGCAGTAGCACTTCGTCGATGGTCACCTTTTTCTTTCGGTCGTTCTCATCAGTTTCGTCGCAGGTGGTGAATCCTAGGACCATTGTGAGCAGCGTAAGGAAAATGTATAGCGTTCGCATAGTGTTTCTTAGAAATTAAATGAGTAGGAAATCATTAGCCCCTTTGAAGCAGGCACGTACCGGCACACACCTCCCGAGCAGTTGTAGCCTGCATCTGTCTTGCCGTAGCTTAGCTGAAGACGGTGGGCATGGTGGGTGTAGGTGGTACTGATGGTGAAGTAATGAACGCTGTTTTCAGGAGCGTCTTCCATCTCAATTCCGTAGGAGTCGTGCATGGGTACGTGTGCATTGAACTCATCGGAAATGGTAAACATGAGGCTGGGTAGGACGGAAAGTTCCAACAGTCCAAACCACCAATCCTTCTGGTCTTGGCGCGAATGTAAGTATTGTGCTTCGCCGCGCAACGTGAGGCGGCGGTTGAATTGGTATTTGCCTTCGGTCACGAAGATGTGTGCCTTAACGAGTTTCTCGCCGTGGCCTTCCACTACTTGCTGACTGTAGCGCTGAGCAGAGTAGAGGAAATTGAGCTTTAGCTTAGGCGAAACCTTCTTTTCCACCTGTACGTTGATGTCTTGAAAATAGACGTCCTCTCCCATTTTGAAGAAGTGGGAGCGTGGTCCGTTGGAGCCCTCGCCCGTGCGTTCTTTAGTATTGACACACTGGTCAATACCTCTTACGTGGGAAAAATTGAGTTTCACTTGCGTGCCGTAGCGTCCTCCCAAAGGAGTGTGGCGTTTGAAGGTGTAGGAAACTTCGCCTTGAAAGGCCCATTCGCCGGGCACCATCTGAGTGGCGTAAGGGTAGTGGTTGGCCAAATCGTAGGTGTGCTGCATGGTGAATGGGGGAAGATAGTTGATGTAGCAAGCCGTGGCCGACTGCGGATCGCGCCGCGAGCGGAAGGCCATATCCTCGCTGCGCTTAGCTTGAAGCAGAAAGCTCATGCCGCGTTTAGAATAGGATCCTGAGAGTAGCAGCGTCTGTCCGCGATTGTAGATGTAGTTATTGAGCGCAGAGGGGTCTTGGCTCTTCCATGCGTATTCTGCGAGGAAACTATAGGGGCCTTTCTGCAAGTTGGCGCGAGCATCGAATGCGGCTACATTGTGCGGGAGCCTTAGTTGGTAGATGGTGGGGGTATGGTCTGCGTCGGGAAATGATAAATCGGGTAATTCTGCTAAGAACTTTCCAGTCTCCGTCTTCGCATAATGATTGCTCACGGCTGATAATCCTAGTGTGAGGCGTGTATTGCTCTCATCCATGCGTTTGACCCATTGGTCGATGCTCAACTCGAGATCTCCACCCCATGTCCAAGGCGAGGAGGAATTGAGATTGCGGTGGTGCCAATAATAGCGTTGTTGTCCGGCTAGAAGTTTCAGACTGAGACCTTTGAATGGCTTCAGCGTTGCTCGTACGCCGCGCAGAGAATTGTCGATCCCGATCGAACGGTCTTCGTAGGCTCGCAATACGAGGCCCGAACCGAATTGTTCGTAGTAGTCGCCCAATGTCAAATCGCCCCATTGCGTACTTCCTTTTACATAAAAATAGGGGATGCCCCATCCCTTAAACTCTGGCTCGTAGCCCAAGAGAGGATGTTCTAGGTATTCCAATCGAGCACCAGCTTGAAAGTGGCGGCTCTGTAGCCACAAGTCGGCATAGGTGTTGGTCATGAATTTGTCATCGTACTTACTTGTGCCAATCTTTCTGTCTTCTGATACGAGGGTGAGTATGTCGGTCTGCAAACTGCCGTGGAGTGTCAGTTTGTCTTTCCCTTCTTCAGATTCTTGCATATTCTGTGCGCGGAGTTGAACCATGTATGATGGTAGGGACAGAATGAGCAGACTTAGGACATAATAGAGTTTCTTGAGGTACATGGATATATGTGAGAGTTGTCGTTTCTGAATTGGTTGTGTGGGGAAGAAGTTGTGTGCAAAAATCGAGCAGTTTTTAGATGCGAAAAAAAAGAGTGTATATGTTGTACACTTTTTCTTTCTCTCCTTATGAGGAATATTCTACCATAGAACATCTTTATTTTTCCCTCTCTTTCTCGAGTGTTCTTACCACTTCGATGAGATGTTGCTCGCCGCCTTCGGTGTAACCGCTGTGGCTCTCGACAATTTTGCCTTTACCATCAATGATGAATACGTGGGGGATGAGGTTTACTCCCATGGCTCGACGAAAATCACCATTAGGGTCGAGCAACACTTGGTATTCCCAACCCGCGGCATTCACCATAGGCTTTACCTTGTGGACATTCTGTGCTTCGTCTATACTCACAGCAATGAGGCGTACGCCTGTCTCGTCTTGCCAGTCGGGGTAGACCTCGCTGATGGCTTTGAGTTCGCGATTACATGGTTTACACCAAGTGGCAAAGAAACTGATAATAAAGGGGCGTCCATCGTTGCTGAGTGTGGCGGTATCAATGGTCTTTCCATCAATGTCTTTGAGTTTTACAGAGGGAATTTGAGCACATATCATTTGTACACTGCATACAAGTACAATCACAAGTATTGCCCGTTTCCAAGCTGCCGTGTAAATACTCTTTGGAGTGAAATGTTTCATTTTGGCTGATTTTATCATCGAAGTGTAGGCTAGGCGTAAGTCATTTAGGCATTTTCCCAATATTTTTCGCGTGGCAAAATTACGTTTTTCAACTGTGCCTACCAATGTCTCGATAATAAAAAAGCCTAATTTATGGGCTGCTGGACGTTGGTAGTCAAGCAGAATGCGTAAATTTGTAAGCCGAAAAACAGAACGGACGAATCGGTTAATGGGTGACGGGTAGAGGGTGAATGAATAAGTTTGTGCTGTCTCTTAAT
>ERZ1034984.3035-NODE-3035-length-12679-cov-5.836106_pt1 | contig 12679 bp, 16 predicted proteins | sample MGYA00520589_ERZ1034984 | MGnify/ENA primary metagenome ERZ1034984 (study PRJEB33766, sample SAMN09781790) | gut metagenome | biome: gut microbiome | host: Homo sapiens | place: Madagascar | study: EMG produced TPA metagenomics assembly of the PRJNA485056 data... | reverse complement strand
TGCATCGCTATTTGGCTGGCTGTTTTGGCTTGATCTCAGGTAGACACTGTCTACTAAAGGTCTTGTTATAGATAGAATTCGTCGGATTTATCCGAATTTCTTTATCGACGAAGTGCAGGATTTGGCTGGGTATGATTTAGAACTGATTCGGTTATTATATAAATCCAATATCAACTTGTTAATGGTAGGAGACCCAAGACAAGTCACTTATCATACGCATGATGAGGCGATGAATAAAAAGTATATAGATGGTAATATTGCAAGGTATTTGCAAGATAACTGCAAATTAGCGATCATAGATGAAACCACGCTTTGCGTCTCCCATAGAAACAATCCTCAAATTTGTAATCTAGCAAATAAAGTCTATCCTAACTATCCAGATGTAAAAGGAACCGAAAGGCCAAGCACGGGGCATGATGGTATTTTTCTTGTTTCGCCAAAAAGCGTAAGTGAATATATTGCAAAATACCATCCAATGCAACTTAGGGACAAAAGAACTGTAACAGTGTACGAAAATGCTCCGGCTATCAATTTTGGCGACTCAAAAGGGTTAACTTTCGAACGAGTACTGATATATCCAACAAAGCCCATGCTGGAATGGTTAAAGAATCACGAATCAAAACTTGAGAAGAAAAGCCGCGCAAAACTGTATGTCGCAATAACCCGCGCAAAGCACAGCGTAGCATTTGTTGACGACACTATTGATTCCAACAATCTTCCGCTAATAGAACGCTGGAAGTAATTATGTTTATGGGCCTTAATTGAATAATCTCTTCCCTCCTATTTCTTCGGTCATTGCTGCAATAAATGTATCTGAAGAAGGTTCTTGGTTATCAAATAGAATCATAAATGCTGGATTCTTAGATAGATACGCACGGTGAATAGTCACAATCATTATAAAGAGAAGTGTACTGTCAGTTTCCTTGATCTATATCAGAATACTGCAAGGAATGTTCAGCCGCTACATATAGAGATTGAGACGCACGAACAGCAGCTTGAACTTTTAAGCAGCTTTTCGGAAATTGCACACCAATATGGCATTTATATTGACACCTGCGCGGAAGCAATAGAAACTGGTGGATTGAATATCCCTCGCGCATGCTGCATTGACAAAGAGCGGCTTGAAAGATTAGACAAGTGTCAGTTTAAGGTGGAAAAAGACAAGAATCAAAGGTCCGAATGCGGATGCGTCGCCAGCATAGATATTGGCGCAAATAATACTTGTAAAAATGGATGCCTGTACTGCTATGCAAATTACAGTACCAAATCTGTGACCAATAATTCAGTAAAACACAATCCGACATCTCCGCTGCTGTTTGGAGAAATAGGTGAAGAGAATAAGATTATAGAGCGAAAGGCAGGATCAGTCGCCAGGATTGCATCAGGAATCACTGTTTAACTTATGAGATAGTCTCTGGGAAGCTATATCACATCGCAAATGGAATGACCTGTCCAGGTTCTTCAATGGAATATTACAGTACTATATCTGGCTTTATACGTATCAGAACGCCGTCAGCAAAAATGCCATATAAAACGGCAGAGTAAGAATCTGCCCAGCGCAGCCAACATTATAATCGCCCAGCTTGATGGCCCCGCCCACATGGTATTTTTCCGGATGATTGAGCACCGTTTTTGCGCTCTTGGTGTTTCCTGTGGTGGCTTTGACTTCCAACAGGGTGCTTTGGCCTGCGTATCGCATTACAAAGTCGATCTCCAGGCCGGAATCCTTATGAAAGTAATAGAGCTTCCGGCCCATCTTTGCCAGGATGTCGGCAGCGAGGTTTTCAAAAATGGCCCCTTTGTAGCCGAACAGATTGCCTTGCAGCACATCAAACTGCGTGCCGTCTTCCAACATGGCGATCAGCAGGCCACTGTCTACCATATAGACCTTAAATATATCCTGAATAGCGTTCCCGTCCAGAGGCAATTCCGGCAGCGTCAAATTGTAGCAGCGGCGAATAATGCCTGCGTCCTCAATCCACTGCAGGCTGCCGGCAAATTTGGACGCGGTAGCGCCTTTTTTCACCACGGAATACTGAAACTTTTTGTTCTCTTTGCTGAGTTGTCTGGGTATGGACTGAAAGCATTCGCGGATAAAGGGCTTATCCTTATCGTCGGCGTACTTGACCATGTCGTCTTCATAATCGGAAAGGATACCGCGCTGCAGCTGGAGCACGGTATTCATCTGGTGCGTATCCACAAAGGTTTGCACCACGGCAGGCATGCCGCCTACCACTGCATATTGCAGCAGCAGCTGGCGCAGCTTTTCGTGCAGTGCCTCCGCAACGGGCGTTTCGTTATTCAGGCATTCGGTCAAATACTGGATCACAGGCGCTTCAATGCCGTTTGCCCATAGAAATTCTTCAAAATCCATGGGATACATTTCTTCGATCTGTTCATAGCCCACCGGAATAGAGGCGGGACGTTTACCGTAGCCTTTCACGCCCAGCAAGGAGCCTGTTCCGATCACGTCGTACCGACCATCCATGGCGAAAAATTTGAGCGCAGTCCGTGCTTCTGGGCATTCCTGAATTTCATCCAGGATGAGTACAGTTTTTCCCGCCTCAAAAATGGCTTCAGGCCCCAGAAGGGCAGAAATCAGCATGGTCAAATGATCTACTTCCAGAGAGCCGGAGAAAATGGAAGCGTAGCTTTTGTTCTCATAGAAATTCAGATAGATTTCATGAGCATAGTTTTCTTGGGCGAACTGCCGGACGGAAAAGGTCTTGCCGCATTGACGGCAACCCTTGATGATGAGCGGTTTGTGCCCTTCCGTGTCCTTCCATTTTGTCAAAACGCTTTCGATTTTTCGCCTCAGCATAGCCAGCCCTCCTTTGATCACGATCATAGTATATGCTAAATTTAAATATTTTTCAAGGAACTTTTTGCCTTACATGAAATATTTTTCAAAGGAGTTTTGCGATTATCGAGAAGTTTTTTCAAGCGAGTTTCCAAGGCAAGGGGTTCTTTACATAAAAGAGCCGCCTCCGAAGAAGCGGCTTCGATTTTATTCATAGATCAGTTCTGCCAGGATGATTTCTTCTGCCAGTTGCCAGATGCCATTCATCCGCCCAACCCATGCCAGCTGATCCCTTGCTTTCAGGCTTTCGGTAATCCCTTCTGCATCAGCCATCCGGCGGACCATCCGATCCATCCGTTCAGCGCAGCAGGCATCAATTTCCGACAGATGCTCATGCAGCCTCCCGGACAAAAGCAGCCGTTCATACAGCCCGGGGCGGTGCTCCTCGAGGTACGTCTTCCGCATTCTGCCATAGTGGCCAATGGGAGCGGATGCCTTTTCTGGGAGCCCTAGATCAGGAAGGTAATAGTCTCCGTGCAGGGTGTAATGAATACCGTTTTGATTCAGTTCAGCAGTCATGTTTTTCATAGTGAAATCCTCCTCAGTAAATCTTGTGTTTACCCAAACAATGCTCGATAAAACCTGTTGCAGATTGGCTTGAAATATATGGGTACAGGAGCGATCTGAACCCCAGAAGCTTTGCCTTACGTTTCCCCAAACATTCCCCGATAAAGCCTGTTGCAGTTTTCGGCAAAATAGTTTGGGTAAATCCGATTGGCCGCAGAATCTTCACCTGTGAAAATACCCAAACCGTCCTTTCACAAGATTCTATTTGGGTACACGCCACCACAAGATATTGCATTTTGTCTTTGCTGTATTATACATCATATTGTGATATTGACCGGTTTTGAAAGCAAATTAACAATTCGAGTCCTGTTGCGACCACCAAAATCCCAGGTCGAAAGGCCTGGGATTCTTCTTTATCCCCCGGATTTGCCGTGTACCGCGTGTACGACGTGTAATCCGTGTACGGATAGGCTCATTCTACAGAAAAACGTTACCTTGTTGATATGATTGGAGGGCTCCAAATGTCAGATGAAATGAAATCGATATTTCAAGGCCTTAATGCACGTGGAAAAATGATACTCCCCGAAGCTGCGACCGAAGAGCAAATTGCAGCATTTGAAAAAGAACATGCGGTAGAACTCCCGAAAGAATATAAAGAATGGCTTCTTTGCACTGATGGTGGGGAGCTATTCTTGCCCGGCGGCATTCAATTCTATGGTGTCGCACACAAGCCAATAATCGATGTCGATTACAACGACAGGCCCGGCAGAGATTATACTGTCATCGGTGCTCTGGCTATGGGCGATCCGATCTTGTGCGAAAAATCGACATCTCAGATTTTTATCTATAATCATGAAGCAGGAACTATTGAGCCAGACGAGATATACCCGGATTTCCTCGCCTTTTTACAGGACATAGACAGCATACTTGGGATTGGAGGCTGATTCAATGTCAAGCCGCACAGCCCAAGCGAGCCGAGCTATAGCAAAAGCCTGGGAGAATGAGCGTCAATTAGTATCTAACGGGAAAGGGACGCGCGATTGGACACCGGAGCAGCAAGAGGATATACTTAGCTCCGGAAAAGCTCATGATGCAGATGGTAAAGCATTTGAAGGCCATCATATGCAAAGCGTTTCCGTCAAGCCAGAATTCCAAGGTGAACCTGGCAATATTCAGTTTCTTTCGCGCGATGAACACCTTATCGCGCATGGCGGAAGTTACCAAAACCCAACTAACGGCTATTTCAATCCTTCCGACGGCATAACAACAGATTTTGGCGACGGAGCCTTTATACCCTGCCCGGTAATAGAATTGTCTGAACCGATAATTGGGATTGAACCCCTTACTCCTGACGCTTTGGAAAACAACGGACTCGGGTCAAAAAGCAATGGATGTGCCGGTGAAAATGCCGGGCCACCTCAATCGTCAACTGCGCCAAGCCGAGGTCGTCCGAACCCCCATGTTGCTGTGCCCTCGCCCACCGTATCATCGCCACAGGAAGAAAGCCAGTCCAGAGGTATTTTCGGGTGGATTCGTGATAAGGTTGCGGCGGGTGTTGATGCCGTTCGTGATTGGTGGGATGACAATGGGGATATTGTTAAGGGCGTAGCAAAGGAATTGGGGCCGGAGGCCCTGTCATTGTTAGGAGGAATCGTACAAGCAAAAATGGAATCCGATCTGGAAGCATTAGAGCGGGAACGTGATGCTTATGCTTCCGGAAGCCGACATCATGATAGCCAGGATTCAGCTTCATCGTTGTCCGGAACTGTAGAAAAAACAGACGGAGTACCCGGCGCTCCTTCGGCTGACGATATGGACACTGATGATGGGGGCTTGGGAAGTCCCAAAAGTCCACATTTGCGTCATGGACATCTTAGCCATTACTGGACAGGCCCTAAAGATGGGGAGCGTGTAAGAATTGAAAAGTGGATAGATGACATACAAGTCCATGGGGATCATGATAGCGAAGAACCTAACGACGAAGAAGAATGATACCGCGCCACCCGAGGATCAGCCTCATCCCCGGGCGGCGCGGTTTCCATTCAATCCTTATTCCATTTCACTTTGTATAGGGTGCCACCAGCGTTCAAGTAATCCCGCTCGCTTACGATGATAGCCTCAATCCCCTGGGCCAGCAAATCATTGTTGCCCCATACCTGCCTTCGTGGTATAATCATAGTATGACGAATGATGGGAGGCATATATGGGTAGTATTTCCGTAAGTAGCGACTTTTCAACTTTCTGTGGCAATCTTCGCATGAGCGACGGAACTATCGCATCAATACGAGAGAGATACCATAGAATCACGAAACGGATCAATATGGAGTATTGGTCGAGTGAATCCGAGGATAGGCACAGCCTATATGTTGGTTCATACGGGCGTGGAACAGCAATTTATGCAAGTGATGTTGATATTGTGGTCGAGATCCCTTGGGCCTATTACTCGCGCTATAATGATTATACCGGAAATGGTCAATCCGCTTTCTTACAGGATGTAAAACGCTCATTGCAAAAGACCTATTCTTCATCCAGTATTAGTGCCGATGGACAAGTGATAGTCATTGATTTCAGTGATGGTGTTAAATTCGAGATAGTTCCTTCTTTTGTATTTGATGACGGCTCTTACTATTATCCCGATACTAACAATGGTGGAAAATGGAGAAGCATGAATCCAAGGGCAGAAATTGCCGCAATACGGTCATTAGACACAAAACTGGGTGGGAATGTACGACGACTGGCACGTATGGTAAGAACATGGAATGAAAGAATGACCGTATTACTTCCGGGATACATGATAGATGCTGCGGTCTATCGCTTTCTATCGGGTTATTCCTACGCAGACAAGATGTATACATACTATGATTGGATGTCGAGGGATTTTTTTCAGTATTTGCTTGACAACCCTGATAAAGACAGCTGGATTGCCCCGGGTAGCAGTACAAGCATCCATGTAAAATATGGATATGAAACCGAAGCCCGTAAAGCGCATACACTGACATTGGAAGCCCTCGAGGCATATGATAATGATTTCTCTTATACATGGCACGATAAATGGAGGGATGTTTATGGAACAAGATTCCCGCGTGCGTGAGAGCTTAGTATCGCAAATTGAGAACGCCTATGGAAAGGTGGTATATACGTTTACCTGTCATAATAAGCAGGCCCATATTTACTCGCGGCTCGAAGATATACTGTCATGGAGTGATATTATTTTGACCGCTATAACCGCAGGCGGCCTTCTTGCTTTACTCTTTTCAAATGAAAAGGCATTGGCGATAATAAGTGCCTGCTGCGCGGCCCTATCGCTAATGATAAACCTATATCAAAAAGATGCAAAGCTGGCTCAGCGTGCAGAACAACACAGAGCCTTCGCTCAGTTGCTTTGGCTCCCGCGAGAAAAGTACATCTCATTGTTAACCGATGCACCAGCACTTACAACAGAAGTAATTCAAGCTCGGAGGGATCAACTTTCAAACGAAGTAAACATAATCTATTCAAACCAGCCAATAACCGGTGGTTTAGCATATAAACAAGCACAAAGGGCAATCAAAAGAAACGGTGAACAGTTTTTTGAGCGGCAGGAACTGAATAATATGCTTCCAGAACAGCTAAGACGGCAATAATAAAACGGACAACCACGATCCCGGCATCATGCCGGGATCGTGGTTGTCCGTTTTACTTGGTGCGGTATCCGTCCTGATCCAGCGTCAGCATCAGCTGGGAATTGCGCGGGCCGGTCAATACGCCGTTCCGATCCAGGGTGTATTCGCCGATGATGTAGGCGAAGCTGGGAGCGGCCTGGTAGCTGGGGTATGCGCCGATAATCTCGCCGATGGCGCTGGCCAGGGCCTTGCGGGCGCTGCCGGGTACGTCGTAGTGAATCTCCATGGTTTCCGGCAGCAGCTCATCGTCTGGATCATCCTCGGCGGTAATGATGATCTCGTGGCCGCCATCCTCGGCTTCGATGATCTCCGTGGTGATTTCAGCGCCATCGGCGGCTGCTTGGGCGATTTCATCTACTGGCTGACCTTCTTCCTGGGCCTGCGCCAAAGCGTCCGAGATGGCTTCTACAGCGTCCTGGGCGGGTTCTTCGGGCATCGGCTCGGGATCGGCGGCCTTGGGCGTCCGGCTCTTGCGCTGGCGAGGTTCCGGCCAGGTTTCCGGCAGGGTGCCCGGCTCGAAGTAAATCTTGAAGGTGATGGCTCCGCTCATCGGTACGTCGAATTTGAATCCCTTATATTCCAGCTCCTTGATGGCGTCCGGGATTTCGATGTTCTTGACCCGCTTGATCTCCTTGCCTTCCTCGATGAAGCAGACCGGTACCGCGTCCCTGAGTTTCGCTGTGAGCTTTCCGCATTTCATGATAAATACCTCCCGTAATGTTGTGTGCCTCGTGGCTGAGTCACAGCTTACGCACGGGTGGTCAAAAAGCAAGCTCACACCGGTCTTTTCTCAAAAGATTTTTTTACACCCTTCCTTTCAGAATGAAGCTATGCTACTGTCTGGGCGGAGGTGACAGTTATGCGAAAGATTTTAGAGGAACTCTACCACGGCAACCTGTCGGTGGATGAACGCACCGTCCGGGCCGGGAGCAAATACGCCCGCGCGCTGGCTGAAGTGGCGAAAATTGAGGAAGCGATATACGAAAGACTTCCGGAGAAGGATCATGCCCTGCTGCGAGATTATGCGCTGGCCAACGCGCAGCTGGCGAATGTATCCATGGTGGAGGACTTCATCACAGGCTTTCGAATGGGCGCGCAGATTATGATGGCAGTCTTGCTCCCGGACGGCCAGTCGCCGGAGCAGATCGGAAAAGCATCTTACGACGAATAACCCGGCGCTATGGCCGGGTTTGAATCATGCCTGTTCGAAGGGTACATCGCAGTCGCCGCATACTAGCGCGATATGTCACCATCTACAAGAAAGCCTCTGAAGCATCCGTTCAAACGGTACTACTGAGGTTGTTTGTATAGTTGCTATCTATAGATCCTTTATTCCACATTTCTTTAGATATTCATATATCGCATCATAATATAAATAATTTCTTGTCGGATCATCTTCAGGGGCAACACCTTGGGGAACATATATCACCATACCCTGTCTTGCTCTGGTAAGCAGAACTCTATATGCATTTTTAAGATATTTCTGCCTTTGCTCGACATTGATATGGTTCCAGCACGTACCTCTAAATCGATAAAAATCAAAGTCGCCGTTTGCTCTTCTAAGGTCAGCATCCCATGCCAAAAGACCATAATCAATTTCAAGCCCCTGAACCTTAAATTCTGACGCGGCAACCTCCAAATAGTAAGATGAATCGACATTATTCTTACCGTTCAGGAACCAGGCAACATGATTGATGTCCGAAGGCACCCATATTCCAACACCGCGAAGACGTTTTCCTTCGGAACTTGCCAGAAGGCCATAGCGTTCTGATCCTCTGGCTTTTTTTCGCACCCACTCCTTTGCTTTATCAAAGTCGCGAGTTATAACTATCGGGTACTTGTCGCAAAACTCCGAATATAAGGCTACAGCTTGTTCTGCATGGTTATCCAACAATGCTTTTGTAAATGCCGCAAGTTTTTCGCTTCTAAATGATCTAAGGGAAACGCCAAGGTGCAGTGAAGGTTCTATTGTATAATCATGCCCGCCTAACAATTGGTCAACTGAAGATTTGCCTGTATACTCGGAATCGGTCATCTTATCCGAAAGATAAACATCCCAGTCCGGATAATCTTTTTTTAGGGTGCGAAACCAGTCTTCAATTCCTGCTTCGCCTGAATATATTTCCTGACCACCGCCGACGAGACATACAATCGTTGCCCAGTCTTTGTGTCTGTCCATGATATGGATCAGGCATTCTGGCTCTGACTGACCGAAATCTGCAATGCCCTTCTTGCGCCTCATAAACTCTGTAAGATTTGCTTCATCCCAAGCTCGCTGAGCCTCATCAAATATAGCAACCTTTTCAACAGGAGGCTGCTCTGTCGTTAACGCATCATCCCTAAATTTATGAATAATCTGAATGAAAGTTTTTGTTCTTCTTTTGGCTTCTGCAATCGTAATACCTTTGCGCTTAGCACAATCTTTTGCAAGCGCTACTTGAAGGACATCTACCAAGGGGCCGTTTCCCGAAAGGAACACTGCGTGTTCATCGGCTTCAAACCGATGCCTGGAATTTGCGATATTTAGACCAGCCAGCGTTTTTCCTGCGCCAGGAACACCTGTAACAAAACAGATAGCTTTCCTCCCATTCGATTTGCAATCATCGATTATTCTGCTGATTGCCGCGGTAGTTTCTGTAAGATTTTGCGCACCTGCATCGTTTCTGGAAATATCGTCCACAGAATGATTCCTGTAGAGAGCTTGAGCCGCTTCAATAATTGTTGGTGTTGGTGCATGTCTTGAATTGCTCCATGTGGTCATCGATAGAGGTGAATCAGATACCGTTCCTAATATGGCAGCTATTGTACTTGTAATTGTTTTTCGATTGCTGTGTAATGCCTCGGCTATATGATCCTCCGTAAAACAAATGTGATTTTCTGCATTCGGCGCCTCAGTAGACACACTAATCGGAACGATATAGCGATTCTGACTTGACTCATGGAAGTACTTCAGGTCAAGGGCATAATCGACGACCTGATCATCTGTTGCTTTCTTGTACGCCTTATCTCCAACCTTAAACTCTAGTAGAAAGATAATTCCACGAATAATACATACTACATCAATTCTGTGACCTATTCTTGGAATAGTGTATTCAAACGCAACTTCGCCATCAGTGAAATCGCACAACTGTTCTCGAAGGATTTCTATTTCCCTCCGCCATGCATTCTTTTGCAGGTCTGTTGTCTCGAATTCATTATTTATTAGAAGTTGTCCCAGGATATATTCAGGGGCGTCTGATAAAAAATCATCGATAGAGGCGGCGTAATATTCTCTTTTCATTTCGTCTCCTTATTATCTATACTGAAGTCGATGGCTTTCAGTTCCGCAATCAGTTTGCCAATTGTCTCGTCAACTACATTCTTTTTTAATTCGCACTCCCAAACAATAATCACTTTCCAGCCCTGCTCTTTCAGAAGCTGGTGGTTCTTCAAGTCACGTTCCAGATTTCCTGTAATCTTTGGCACCCAATACTGCTCATTGGATGAGGGCCAAACGAACCGAGGGCAATCATGCTTATGCCAGAAACAGCCGTTCACAAAGATTACAGTTTTATATTTGGGGAGAACTATATCAGGACATCCCGGCAGATCCTTCACATTCTTACGATAACGGAATCCTTCAGCAAAAAGATACTTTCGTACAATTTCTTCAGGTTTCGAATTTGTGCTGCGGATGTGTGACATGTTCATGCTCCGAACTTCCTTGCTATGGTTATCCGCCATTCTTTTCACCTTCCGGCAAATTGTCTTTCAAAACTTTGGCTAACTTTTTTGCAATCGACTTAGCCATAATCGGCGGAACCGCATTGCCCACCTGCTGATACTGTTTGTCTTTTGAACCGCAGAACACAAAACTATCTGGGAAAGTTTGCAAGCGCGCGGCTTCTCTAACACTGATAGCTCGATCCTGTGTCGGATGTATCCACATAGACTTGCGGACATTCACCACAGTCCCGCTAGGTTCATCGTAGTTTAATCTAACATCTGAACGTGCGATGGGCTACTATGATCTCCTGAACACGATGATTCAGAAAGGCGGTGAGAATGATGGCTAAAGTGCTGCTTGGAGATGTGGCAAAAGAGCGGAAGGAAGTCTGCAAGGGCAGTAAGGCCGGGCTTCCGATTGTGGGCCTTGAGCACCTGACTCCGGGAGAGATTACGCTATCCGCCTGGAGTGATGACGGCGAAAACACCTTCACGAAGATATTTCGCCAGGGCGACATGCTCTTCGGAAGGCGCAGGGCATATCTGAAGAAGGCAGCTGTCGCACCGTTTGACGGCATCTGCTCCGGCGATATTACGGTCATCGAGGCCATTCCCGGTCGAATTCTTCCAGAACTGCTTCCTTTCATCATTCAGAATGATGACCTGTTTGATTTCGCGGTTGGCAAGTCAGCAGGCTCCCTTTCCCCGCGAGTAAAATGGGAACGCCTGAGAAATTACGAGTTTGAGCTTCCGGATATGGAGAAGCAAAAAGAACTGGCGGAGCTGCTCTGGGCAATGGACGCAACGAAAAAGTCCTATCAGGAGTTGATCGCCGCGACGGATGAACTGGTGAAATCTCAATTTATCGGGCCAGCCCAGTACGGGAACTTCACCAGTCATTTCACTCCCGCAAGGAGGTGTGCGTGATGGCGAAATACCGGTTTGATGAGATAGCAATCAACAGCACAGAGAAGAAAAAGCCGACCGAGGAAGATCGCTTCACGTACCTGGGGCTGGAACACCTGGATTCCGGCAACCTGAAGGTAACGCGCTTTGGTACGGATGTGGCTCCCATCGGCGAAAAGCTGGTAATGCACAAGGGCGATGTGCTCTTCGGTAAGCGGAGAGCGTACCAGAAGAAGGTTGCCATCGCGCCGTTTGACGGGATTTTCTCCGCCCACGGAATGGTGCTCCGGCCCAGGGAGGATGTTATTGACAAAGGTTTCTTCCCACTGTTCATCAGTTCGGACTACTTTTTGGACGCGGCAATCAAAATCTCCGTCGGTTCCCTGTCGCCGACAATTACCATGCCTGCCGGGAATCCCATGAGGAACCGGTACAATCCTGAATATCCCATGCTTCTGCGCTGGCTCCATCGTGGAGCCAGACTGGCCCATTTTCCAACTCGGCGCTGTCAACATCAGGCCAGTTCACTACATGCAGCATCGTTCCAGTGTTAGGGATCGACTGGATTGCCACCAAGCCCTGCGCTTCCAGCATCCGCATCCTGCGGCGCAACTTGTCCCTGGACCAGAAGAGTGCTTTCGCTGTTTTCCGCTCTGACAGGGGCATGTCGCCCGGCTGGAGCTGTAACCCGCGCCACCAATACTGATTGTGGCTCGCCATGGCCAGACAGTAGAGATACAGCTTCACCGCTCCGTCGTCAGGCCATGCCGGGCTTCTCATGAGCTGATGGATTTCATCTGCGTTTCGCTTCGTGTTCATCATCGTTGTTCATCCTTTCTTCTCTTTGGCGTTATCCCCGCCACCCCTATATGGGGAAATCGGGGTAAATTGACACCTGTTCCTGAAATTTTTGTTTCGGGATTTCGTGAGACCGCCCCCTTTCCGGCCCGCTGTTTAATCCCTTCACCTATCAATGTAAAAAAGCGGGCAAAGTGACACCGGTAATTTGAAATTCTTTCGTTTTGGATTTCCACGAAGT